>Ga0315291_10001629_pt1 | contig 29942 bp, 25 predicted proteins | sample YL17G12_20_MG_FD_203070 | JGI IMG/M metagenome (GOLD analysis project Ga0315291, IMG submission 203070) | Sediment microbial communities from Yellowstone Lake, YNP, Wyoming, USA - YL17G12_20 | ecosystem: Environmental > Aquatic > Freshwater > Lake > Sediment | place: USA: Wyoming | collected...
CTGAAAAAAGGTTCGAGCTCATAAAGTCAGTTGGTGAGGAAATAATCACTGAGCAGGAGCTCAGGGAGCTCGTGGAGACGAAAACGAGGATTGTCGCCTATGACGGATTCGAGCCTTCGGGGCTTGCCCATCTTCCTTTCGGGGTATTCAGGCCGCTGCTTCTGAAGGACATGATAAAGGCAGGCGTGCACTTCAAGCTCTGGCTCGCAGACTGGTTCGCCTGGATAAACAACAAGATGGGCGGGGACCTGGAAAAGATAAGGCAGGTCGGCGAATACTTCGTGGAGGTCTGGAAGGCCGCTGGTGTGGACCCAGACAAGGTCGAGTTCATCTGGGCCTCCGACAGCATGGACAGGGAATACTGGAAGAAGGTCATACTGGTAGCTAAGAACACCACAGTCAGCCGCGCGGAGAGGTGCATGAGCATAATGGGCAGGAAGGCCGGCGAGCTCAAGGATACCGGGCAGTACTTCTATCCCATGATGCAGACCGCGGACATCTTCCACCTTAATGTGGACATCTGCCAGCTCGGGCTTGACCAGCGCAGGGCGAACATGCTGGCCAGGGAGGTCGGGCCGAAGCTGGGCTGGGGGAAACCGGTCATCGTCAGCCACCACATGCTGATGGGCCTTGAGGGTGAGAAGAGGCCCGACGGCTACGATACCGACCGGAAGATGGACGTGGAGATAAGTTCGAAGATGTCCAAGTCGAAGCCGTCAAGCGCCATATTCATACACGACTCCAGGAAGCAGATAGTGGAAAAGATAGGGAAGGCGTACTGTCCGCCAAAGGAGATTACCAACAACCCCGTCCTCGACTACTCGAAGCACATACTATTCAGGGCATTCGACACCATGAAGGTGGACAGGCCAACCAAGTTCGGCGGGCCAGTGGATTTCAGCTCATACACAGAGCTCGAGGGCGCCTACAGGAAAGGCGACCTGCATCCGCTGGACCTGAAAAATTCCGTGACTGACCACCTGGACCAGCTGATAAAGCCTGTCAGGGAGCATTTCGAGAAGGACGCCAAGGCGAAGAAGCTGCTACAGCAGGTAAAGAGCTTCGATGTTACGCGATGATAATTTAAACGCATTCGAACAAATAATACACCAGGTGCTGGTGATGCCCTACCTCTGGGAAAGGAAGTTCTGAAAGCGAAGATGGAAATCACCAGCCTGATTTCTGATTCATGGCCCTGGCGCCGGCAGTGATGCTTTTCATGGGTTTAATTTTACACTTTTATAATTTCCCGTTAATTTCAGGGGTAAAGAATGCGAGGTGTTATATGTGAGAAAAGATGCAGTAATGATGAAAGACCTGCTTGGAATGGGCGGCGAGGTCACTACTACCGATATTGAGCAGCACGGCGGCGTATACGGCGGTGACCCCGTAACTTTTGCCAGAGTGGAAATGAGAGGTGGCGCGAGAAGGTACTTCATGTATCTATGTGACGGATTCCACGAAATAACGGAGCCCGAATACGACACCATGATGAGAATGCTCAGGCCGCCCGTTGGCCCAAAACAAGGATACGGACCATAACAATAAAATGCGGCAGGCCAATAATTTAGTGTGAGCTAATGGCTAAGATGGTTGTCACGCCGTGGGAGGTCAGCGGCGACATAGACTATAACAGGCTTATCAAGGAATTCGGGACCCAACCCGTCACCGACGGGCTGCTTGAGCGTATCGGGAAGCACACTGGCGGGCTGCACTTCATGCTGCGCAGGAGGCTCTTCTTCTCCCACAGGGACCTGGACTGGATTCTGGATGAGTACGAGAAGGGGAACAGGTTCTTCCTCTACACGGGCAGGGGGCCCAGCGGGAATACGCACATAGGGCATCTGGTGCCATGGGTATTTACCAAATGGCTGCAGGACAAGTTCCATTGCGAGCTATGGTTCCAGATGACCGACGACGAGAAGTTCCTGTTCAACGACAAGCTGAGCGTGGAGGAGGCCAACCGGTTTGCCTATGAGAACGCGCTGGATGTGATAGCGCTGGGCTTTGACCCGAAAAAGACCTTCATATTCTCCAACCTGGACTACGCGAAGACCATGTACAGGGAGGCCGTGAAGGTCGCCAAAAAGCTGACATTCTCCACGGCCAAAGCAGTTTTCGGGTTCAGGAATGACTCCAACGTGGGCCAGATATTCTTCACGAGTATGCAGTCCGTGCCTGCGTTCCTGCCATCGGTAAAGAAACACAGGAACATACCCTGCTTGATTCCCCATGCCATAGACCAGGACCCTCATTTCAGGGTCTCCAGGGACATACTGCCAAAGCTGGGCTACTACAAGCCTGCATCCATACACAACGTGTTCCTGCCGGGCCTCGAGGGCCCAGGAAGCAAGATGAGCGCCAGCAGGCCTTTCTCTGCAATATTCACAACAGACCCGCCGGAAATTGCGAGGGAAAAGATAATGAAATCATTCAGCGGCGGGGCCAAGACCCTGAAGGAGCACAAGGAGAAGGGAGGCAACCCCGACATAGACACGGCCTGCCAGTACCTAAGGCAGTTCTTCGAGGAGGATGACAAGAAGATAGATGAGATATTTACAGGTTACAGGAACGGCAGCGTCACAACGGGCGACGTCAAGAACCTGCTCGCCGACAAGGTTACGCGGTTCCTGAAGAACCACCAGCTCGCAAGAAAGAGGGCCAGGAAGAACCTCGACAAGTTCATCCTGAAGGACTGACTGCTCATTTCGTTATTTTGTAGATTTTCACATAGCCGTTGGAGTAGACCATTTCCATGCGCTTAACTGGCTGGGGGAGGACATTAAGCTTTACGTACATTGTATCAAGTATACCCGGCTGTACCAGAACTGCGTGGTTGCTGAAGAGCAGCGCGCCGAAATTCCCCACTTCTATCATCTCGCCGGAAACGTTTATTGATTTCACATTCAGCCGCCTTGTTATGTAATGTGTCCTGTTGACGCTGCTAACTTCAATTGAGGTTATCCTTGCGAACAGCCTTTCCTTTCCGGTATCAAGTATGCAGTGGATATCATTGCCTAGCTGAACTGTTCTCAGGCTCAGGTCATCAGACGCGTAGAATCCGCCCATATTTTCAAGGATTGTGAATTCGCTGTTCTCGAAGGACCAGCCACCCTTCACGAGCACCGCCCTCCATTTGTTTTTTTCCATAACGTCGTATAAGTCTAAAACCATGTAATCTGCATTATCTATCACCGGCGTGGAGTTTTCAGAGAGGTAAAAATCGGCCATATCTTCTATTCTGTATGAGTTCTGGCCTTCAGTGCCGTCGACCCAGCTTTTCCTCTCAGCAAGACCCTGGACAAACCCGCCTCTGTCCCAGTATGTCATGATTATCGCGTCCTCCGGTGTGTTTTCCTTTAGCCACATCATTGCATCGACCATGTCCTCACCGGGTCTTGGAAAGCTGCCGCTCGAGAACTGGTATCCTGAAATGAGCAGATACCCTAACAATATCAATGTTGCGGCAAATGGTATAGCAGTTGGCACTTTCAGCCTTCCGAATGCATAACGCTTTGAACGGGAAATGTACGCGGAAGCCGGGATGGCGGCTGATATGGAAATGGGTATGCTGAGCAGGAATATGAACCTCCTTCCGTTGGCGAACGCGAAAAGCCCGATCAGAATAAAAAGCAGTATGAACATGTTCTTCTCTTCGGGTTTTCTCATGTACCATATACCCAGTATACCTAGGGGTAGTGCGGCGCCGAGCATGATGATGGTATAATTCAGCCAGTAGAAATTGAAATCCGGCCTGTGCAGTTCGGCTATCATCTCCTGGTCGGGCGGCATCGGATTCAGTAAAAATACGGAAGCAGCAGACAATACCAGCATGGCCGAAACGATGATGATTCTCGCCTTCTTTTTTGCTTTAATCCGGACGAGGGCAAAATCCAGTAAAAACTTTAATGCAACGAGTCCCGCAAACATAAAAACAGGAAGTGGTAGCCATCCGGACAGGAACCATAGGAATGGGTCGGGTACCATTGTGAAAAGCCTGAAAATATAGGGCAGAATAATGACTGGCAGGAACATGGGAAGATAGATTTGTGACTTCTCACCGCGGTAAAAATTTTTCAGAAAAATTACGAAAAAGTATGAGAAAAACAAAACGACTCCGAAGAAGCCTCCCAGCCAGAAGAGGCTGCTCAGCGATATCAGAATGCCGGAAATTATGAGATATAGACTGTTTTTCTCACGGTGCCCCCTGAACAGGAAGTAGAAGCTCAGCAGCCAGAAAGCGGCCGCCATGGAATCCCCCCTGAAGTCTCCCCAGAGGCTTCTGGAGACCGTTGCTGGCAGGACCCCCACGATGAAGGCCGTCAGAAGCCCCGCCTTTGCACCGAAAAGCTCTTTTGAGAGAAGAAAGGCGGCCAGGACCATCAGGAAGCCGAATATTACCGTGGCTATGCCGACTGCCTGAAAAGGCCCAATGATGGGTGACAGAATTATGGGTAGTAGGAAAAACCCGAAAGGTTCTGTTATCCAGGCTCCCTCCGGCGGCTTCGACAATGAGGAGAACATCGGTACTGATGGGTCTTTCAGGAACTCCCGGAGCGTTGAAAGATGGTGGTATGAGTCAAAGTACAGCAGGGTGTTGCCAAAGGGGAGAAGGCGCAGGAAAACGGATACTGCAAGAATCGCCGCCAGTAGAAATTTCTCATTTACAAAAACGGCTTTAGTTTTCATCTCTTAGAATGTTGGGGCGTGTTCATAAAAATTCAACGTGCTATTATAATCATGGTTGAAGTTTCTGTTGTCCTGCCGTGCAGGAATGAAGAAAGGGGAATCGGAAAATGCATAGAGAAAATCAAGACCGTATTCAATGAACAGCATATAGATGGTGAGATAATAGTATCGGATTCTTCTTCCGACAGGTCTGGTGAGATAGCAAGAGGCATGGGTGTAAGGGTGGTAAGGCACGAGAGAGAGGGTTATGGCAACGCATACCTGCAGGCACTAGACAAGGCCGGTGGGAATTTTGTTATAATCGGCGATGCGGACAACACTTATGACTTTCTCGAGATACCCAGACTTCTCAATAAGCTGAAAAGCAGCGATTTCGTGATAGGCAGCAGGATGAAAGGAGATATTAAAAAAGGCGCCATGAAATCGCTGCACAGGCATGTGGGCAACCCTTTGCTGAATTCGATGTTCAATCTTCTTTACGGAACCAGAATCACTGACACACACTCCGGTTTCAGGGGAATAAGAAGAGAAAAGCTAAGTATGTTGAGGCTCGGGAGCCCTGGCATGGAGTTTGCACTTGAGATGATAATAGAGGCTAAAAGAAACGGTCTCATTATTTCGGAAGTCCCGATTTCATATTACCCGAGAGAAGGTTTTTCAAAGCTGAACTCATTCAGGGACGGCTGGAGGCATGTAAAGTTCATAATTGGTAAACTATGAAAATTGCGTTAGTTTACGATGCAGTCTACCCTTATGTAAAGGGGGGTGTAGAGAAGAGGCTTTATGATTTAGCCACGGGGCTGGCAAAAAGGCATGAAGTTCATGTTTTCGGAATGAAGTTCTGGCCGGGGGGTAAAGTAATAAAAATAGACGGTGTTTTTTATCATGGTGTCTGCTCAGCGAAACGACTTTATAAGAAAAATGGCAAAAGAGGTATGTTCCAGCCTCTTTTTTTCAGCACCCTTCTTTCAAAAGAACTTCTCAAACACGATTTTGACATAATAGACTGCCAGAATTTTCCGTATTTACCGTTTTTTTCAGCCAAAGCATATTCGCTGCTTAAAGGTAAGCCGCTAGTTGTCACCTGGCATGAATATTGGGGCGACTATTGGTACGACTATCTTGGTCCGGCTGGGATTTTCGGAAAACTCATAGAAAGGACTGTCCTGAGGATGTCGAAAAATAATATATCTGTATCAAGGCATACTCTAAGAAAGCTGGGGAGAAATGGCGTAAGGAGCGTACTTGTTCCTATTTCATTCGATTTTGAAAGAATTTCTGCGGCAATGCCTGCCGGTGAAAAAACAGATATAATCTTCGCAGGTAGACTTAACAAAGAGAAAAACGTGAGGCTTTTGCTGAAGTCACTGGCCGTTCTGAAGGGGGGATCCAAAGAGCCTTCATGCGTAATCATAGGCGACGGTCCTGAAAGGGAGGGGCTACAGAAGATGGCAGCAAGTCTTGGTCTTGAAAGGACCAGATTCGTGGGATTTCTACCTGAAGATAACGTTTACTCTTGCATGAAGTCCGCAGGAGTCTTTGTTTCTACATCTTACAGAGAGGGGTTTGGAATGGCCGCGATGGAAGCGCTTCTTTGTGGCTGCGGTCTTGTAACCGTAAACCACGAAAACAATGCCGTAAAGGACCTCGTGTCAGATGAATTTATATCTGATATTGATGAGAAGAGTCTTGCTAAAAAAATTCTATGGGCTTTAAGCGGACCAAGATTGGCGCGAAAAAATGATTATCGCAGCCAAGACGAGATGGCGGAAGAAGTCGAAAAATTTTACGGTGCGTTGAAATGAAAGTTGCAATATTCCATAACTATCTGGACGTAATCGGCGGTGGGGAGAAAGTTGCTCTAACTCTGGCAAGGGAACTTGATGCAGATGTAATCACGACGGATGTTGACATGAATCTGATTGAAAAGATGGGGTTCGGAGACGTCAAAATAATCTCACTGGGCAGAACTATAAAAATGCCACCACTGAAGCAGATATTCGCCTCGCGGATGTTCTCGAGATGCGACTTCTCGAAAGACTACGGCTTTTTCATCCTGAGTGGCGACTGGACACTTTTCGCTGCGAAAAAGCACAAGCCGAACCTCTACTATGTGCATGCACTTTCGAGGCAGTTTTATGACCTTTACGATGAGTTTCTCAGTAAGCAGAGCTACTATAAAAAACCATTCTTCATAAGCTGGTCATTTTTTCACAGAAAGTTGATGGAAAAATACATGAATCATGTGCAGAAAATAATCGCAAACTCCGAGAGCACCAGAGCTGGTCTGGAGAAGTACAGCAAAAGGAAATCTAAGGTGATATACCCATTCGTGGACTGTTCAAAATACAGTTATAAGGAAAACGGAAATTTCTGGCTCAGCGTCAACAGACTGTACCCAGATAAAAGGATAGAACTACAGATAGAAGCCTTCAGGAGGCTACCGCAGGAGAGGTTGCTCATTGTCGGCGGCCATGCTAGAGGTGACCATGCGGAAGCGTATCTGAAAAAAATTGTGAAAAATCTACCGCCAAATGTCGAAATACTTGGTGTACTTTCGGATGAAATGGTAAAGGACTTATATTCAAGATGTAAGGCTTTCATAACCACGGGTATAAATGAACCCTTTGGCCTTACTCCTCTTGAGGCGATGGCTTCGGGTAAGCCGGTGGTTGCTGTCAACGAGGGTGGATACAGGGAAACTGTAATACAAAACGTCACAGGCAAACTGGTCAAGCCTTCTGCAGATTCGTTAATGGATGCCGTCAAAGAAATTTCAATGAATTCTGTGAAATTCAGGGCTGCCTGTGAAAACAGGGCAATGCAGTTTGATGTAAAAATCTTCATTGAAAAAATAAGCGGGTATATAAGATGAAATTCCCGATGGTTTCGGTCGTCGTCCCGGTCTATAACGGACGGAATACTATCGAAAATTGCATAAAATCGGTTCTTAATCTTGAATATCCGAAATCGAGATTGGAAATAGTGGTAGTAGACAATGACTCCAGAGACGGAACCGTGAAAATGTTGAAAAAATATACCAAACATATCATTCTTCTGCATCTGAAAAAAAGAGGGATGTCAAATGCCCGAAATTTCGGGATTGTTAATTCTTCAGGAGAAATTATAGTTTCTATCGACGCCGACTGCATCATAGACAGAAGATGGATCAAGAATATTATAGGTGTTTTCGGGGATAAAAAAATTGGCGCCGCCACTGGAATTTTTTTGTCTCACACTCCTGCCCGGAGAATAGAAAGATATTTTGACAGATATTGTATAAAATATTATCAACCTTCGTTTGATGGCAGAAACACACATCTTCAGACTTCCATTGCAGCCTTCAGGAAGGAAATATTTTATGAAATCGGGTATTTTGATGTAGATGTCGATTCGGCAGAGGATATGGACATCTCTGAAAGGATACTCGATAGAGGCTACAAAATAAAATTCGTAAAAAAGTCCGTCCTTTACCATAAAAACAGGACATCGGTTAACGGATTCATTAAACAGGCATATAGAGATGGAAAAAGTTATGCTTACTTCTCAATGAAATATAAGGGTGGGTTGAGAGAAAAAGATTGTGAAATGGCGAGACGCAATCTAAAATCTTCTCACCTCATCGCTTTATTTATATCCAGACTGTTCATTTCAATTTTCAAAAAATGTGATGACCTTTACGTTTGGGGGCCTATCTATAGTTATATTCAAACTAAAAGTTATACACTGGGTTATATGATGGGTAGATTTTATAAAAGATTGTTTTTTATGCATTCTCTCTTTTGCACATTTATAATTATTAATAAAATTTTTGTAAGATGTATTTGGTGATAAAATGGAATGGGGTCCTTACTTAGAGTTTATTCATTTAAATTATCAAAAAGTTGAAAATCTTTTTCCAATAAATTTTAATAGGCATTTGAAGCTTCTTAGGCTGAAAAAGTGTACAACAGAGATACTTGGACCCAAGTATAGGCCCAATCATTATAACATTGTTTTGGATATAACATATGATTGCAATCTGAAATGTTTCAACTGTAACAGGTCATGTGGGTTGGCACCCTCTGATAATCATATGTCTATTAAACAGATAAAGAAATTCATAAAAGAGAGCAACGAGCGTGATAGAAAATGGGAATCTATCATACTCGCCGGCGGGGAACCTACTCTAAACCCGCACATACTCAGAATAGTGGATTTATTATTGCAATATACTAAAAATACATCACCCGATACGAAATTGGTGATAGTTACCAATGGTTATGGGGACAAACCAAAGTCTGTTCTGTTAAGTGTCCCCGATGAAGTGGAAATTTGGAATACGGGGAAAAAATCAAGGGTTCAGAAAGATTTTGTAAACTTCAATATTGCCCCATGCGACTATTTATCATCAAAAAATATTGATTATTCGAACGGTTGCTGGGTAACAGGCGCATGTGGAATTGGTCTAACTGATTTTGGTTATTACTTTTGCGCCATTGCCGGTGGAATTGACAGGGTTTTTGGTTTTGATATTGGCAGAAAGAAAATGCCCGCCTCAGGAGATATGATGAAAGAGCAATCACGCATTTTATGTAAATACTGTGGCCATTTTGCCAGAGAATCGATATCTGACAGATTTCAGATTTTTGGATATTCAAAAGAAACGGTAAATGGTCAGGAAAATATTTCACCGACCTGGACGGGGGTGTATAAAAAATACAGGAGGCGAAGACCTTCTATATCATCATACTAAATTTTGATAGTTTTATAAACCAAAATCCAAAAATTATTGAATGGGTTTTTTAAAAGTAAATCGAAATGCGGTACAGTTCGGCCATCTGCGTCGATTGGAACCTGTGAGTAAAAACTGGGGCCTAGATAGGGGTACCCCAATTGATAGATATTATATAGAAAAATTTCTCCAAAAAAATGCAGCTGAAATACAGGGCAAAATTCTAGAATTCGGAGATTCAACATATGCTCGAAAATATGGTGGCAGTAAAGTTGAAAATATCGAGGTGATGACCATTGAAAAAGATAACCCCAATTCTACTATAATTGCCGATTTAACGAAAGCCAAAAACGTCCCATCGGATGAATTTGATTGCATTATTTGCACACAGGTGCTTAATTACATTTACGATTTTAACTTAGCTTTAAAACAATTGTATCGCATACTGAAACCCGGCGGTGTAATACTTACAACTGTTCCGGTAGTTTCCAAGACGTGTCTTAAAGAAAGTTGGACTAATTACTGGAGATTCACTTCGCGTTGTTCGCAGATGATTTTCAAGGAAGTTTTTCCAGAAGAAAGCATACGGGTCGAGTCTTATGGTAATGTGCTGACATCGGTCTCATTTCTTCACGGACTGGCGGTTGAAGAGTTGGCAAAGGAAGAACTTGATTTCAAAGACCCGGAATATGAAATGATAATCGCGGTGAGGGCGAAGAAACCTAAATAATATTGTCAGGTTGGGTGAGTATGACATTGAAAACGTTTTTATATCACCGTATTAAGGCGCCTTCCGGGAGGGACGTACTTCTTGAAAATGTTTTAAAATATAGATGGTGTGTAAGTCCTTCAGATTTCGAGATGCAGATAAAACAATTACGCAAAAAATACAGATTCATTTCAGCTGAGGATTTTATGGGCAATAAAATTCCTAAAAATGCCGCACTATTAACTTTTGACGACGGGTACAGTGATTTTTACACGAATGCATTTCCTTTACTTAAAAAGTATGAAATTCCCGCTGCCGTTTTTTTGGTAAGCGGCCACGTCGGAACAAGGAAGCCATTCTGGTGGGATGAAATAATTAGCTGCATATACAATACCGGTGCCAAAGAGTTTGAAGGGTTCAAATTGGAATATCTGGATGGGAAATCAGAATTTATCAGACAACTGTTAATACGCTTCACTGAGATTAATGAAGGTGAAAAGTTGCGCCGCATAGAAAGTTTAAAGAAAGCTTTGAGCGGGGAGCGTATCATCGGGGAAAATCTTCACTGGTCCGAGATTCTTGAAATGAAGGACCGCGGCATTTACTTTGGCTCCCACTCCATATCACACCCCGTTCTAACAAAGATATCCGAAAGTGATATGAGAACCGAATTGGTTCGGTCCAAAATCCATATAGAAAGGAAAATAAAAGAGGATGTACGCCTCTTTGCTTATCCGAACGGCATACATAGTGAAAAAGTAAAGGGGGCTTTAAAAAAAGCAGGCTATGTGGCAGCATTTACCGCATCCGAGAGTACCAGCAACTTGTACGGAGATATGTTCGGGATTGGTAGATCCTTACCGCAAAGGAATGCTAATTATAGCTTTTCAAACATAACCAAAAAAAAGATTTCCACTTTTTACGCAATGCTCGGTGGCTTAAGAGTAAAAACCAGAAGGGATAAGGTGAATATTGTAATTGGTTTCAGGGAAGTAAACAATGAGAGATTCTCCCTTTTACTGGAAGTGTTGAATTCATTCAGAAGGCAGTCATACAAAGATTTCGATATAATTGTTGTCGAGGAGGACAAAAAACCTTATCATAGAAAAATCCTATTAAAACAAGATGTAGGGTATGTTTTCGCATATAACCCCGATATGTATAACAGGAGTTGGGCATTCAATATCGGGGCAAATACTTTCAGGGACTGCGAATATTTTGTATTTCATGATGCGGATGTGGTTGTTGAGAAAGATTATCTGAAAAAATGCATAGATTATATTAAAAAAAACGACGTTGATGTCCTTTGCCCTTATGAAAAGATATACTGGCTGACCAAGGAAGCAACAAAGCTATTTTTAGAAACAGGACCTGATAAAAAAGTGAAATTGCTAAAAGACGAAAAGAGTGAAATTGCCGAGAGAAAAAACATGTGGACGTGCGGAGGCACCACCTTTGTAAAAAGGCGGTTCTTTTTCGATATCAATGGTTTTGATGAGGGTTTTGTTGGCTGGGGAGGAGAAGACGACTGTTTCTGGGATAAAAGTATTTTAGGAAGGAGGGTAAAAACGAATATATCAGAAATGATTCACTTATTCCATATGCAGTGCCAAATAAATCAGAATAACCGCAAAAAACTTAGACGTCTCCGAGAAATTACTAAAGGTAGGGAATTATCTCTCGGTGACATCAGAGAAATATATAGTCCGTTTGGTGGAAATCTAAAAAAATTCGGTGGTGTAGATGGTCAGGTATGGTCAGGATCCGAAAATAAACATCATCATAGGTTTTAGCTGGAGGGACCGCAGGAGTCTGCAAATTTTAAAGGAGGTTTTGAAATCTTTTCACAGACAGCGTTACAGGAATTTCGAATTGGCCGTTGTTGAACAGGATGTAAGACCAAGGCATATACATACCCTCCGGAAATATGGAGCAAAATACATATTCGCATACAATCCCGGGAAATATAACAGAGGCTGGGGTCGAAATGTCGGTGCAAAATTGTGCAGAGACTGTGATTATCTTTTGTTCAACGATGCGGATATTCCTGTACCGGATGACTTTTTACTAAAATCTGTTCAGTGCATCACCCGGAAGAAAATAGATTTTCTCTGCCCCTTTACGAAGGTATACAGACTTACGCAAGATGCTACAAAAACATTTGTCCGAAGTCCGTATAATAAAAAGTTCGGTCTGATTAAAAATAAAGATAATGTTCTTGAAATCTGGGATGTTCCAGAGGCCGTCGGCGGCTCAGTTTTTGTTGGTAAAAAATTCTTTTTCAGAATAAACGGGTACTACGAAGATATGAATGGCTGGGGCTGCGAGGATGAGTGTATCTGGGACAAATCAGTAATTGGTAACCGCGTGAAAGCGAATCTTTTCAGGATGGTTCATCTTTATCACGAACAGTCTCCTAAAGATTCTGTAGAAAAATCAAACTTTGAAGAGAACTGTAAAAAAATGTATGAAATGCGCAAGTTGATAAAGAAAGAGAATCTTACATACAAGGATGTCCGGCACGTATACGGTCCCTTTGGAGGAGATATAAACGAAATGAATCCCGGAGTATCTGGAAAGGTGGGTGTGAGAAAAATCTTAAGGTTTTTATCCAGATATGTATAATGTAAATATGTTCGATAAAAAATACCTTAACATTCTCAGAGAACTCACGGTCACTGACTTTAAACTGAAGTATAGCAGATCTGCCCTGGGCTTTGCGTGGTCCTTGCTAAAGCCGTTTCTTATGCTGGCAACCCTTTACATTGTTTTTCACATTCTTCTAAAGCTCGATGTTGCTTACTATGAGTTGTTTTTGCTTCTCGGTATTGTTTTGTGGGGGTTTTTCAGCGAGGCCACAACGTTCAGCATGAATAATTTTTTAGCGAAAGGCGGTATGATAAAAAAGCTGCATTTTCCAGTAAGCGTTATAGTGGTGAGTTCGTGCCTGAATGCGTTTATAAGCCTTCTGCTGAATCTTGCAGTATTCTTCATATTCCTTCTCATCGTCGGTATCAGCATCACATGGCATATACTTTTCTTCGCGTTGATTCTGGCAGAATTCTTTATACTCAGCCTCGGTTTTGCATACGGCCTGACCGCATTTTTCGTGAGGTTCAGAGACCTTTCACATATATGGGAAGTCCTTCTTCAGGTTGGTTTTTGGGTATCCCCGATAATCTACCCCGTTGCATCAGTACCGCCAAAATATATAAGCCTATACATGCTTAACCCGGTAGCAAGGGTGATAAACGATTCGAGAAACGCACTGATTTACCACGGGCCGCTGCCCTCACTTCTTCACATAACAATAAGCCTGATTTTGTGTGCTTCTGTTTATTTTTTCGGTTTGTTGATATTCAGAAGAATGAGCCCCAAATTTGCAGAGGAGATATGATGAATGCCATAGAAATCAAAAACCTGACAAAGATTTTCAGGATACCGCACGAAAGGAGGAGCACACTGTTCGAGAAAATTCTTGGATTTGTCAGAGACCCCCTTGAATATGAAGTTCTGTACGCCCTGAAAAACATGAGCCTTACCATAAAGAAAGGAGAATTCGTTGCGATAATGGGCCCCAACGGTTCAGGAAAGACTGTTCTCTTGAAAATTTTATCAAAAATAATTTCTCCGACAAAGGGAAAAGTTAAGGTATATGGAAAGGTTGTTCCCTTTCTTGAACTCGGTACCGGATTCCAAGACAATCTTACCGCGAAGGAAAACGTTTATCTTTATGGCACTATTCTGGGACTTGAGAAAACGGAAATAAAAAATAAATTCGACAGTATAGTGGATTTTTCAGGGCTTGAGAAATTCATGGATACCAAACTGAAGGACTTTTCTACCGGCATGAGGGAAAGGCTATCCTTTGCAACAGCAATAGAGGTTGAAGGGGACATATACCTTGTTGATGAAGCCCTTGCTGTAGGTGACCACGAGTTCAGAAACAAATGCGTTGGCATTTTCGATGAGCTTAAAAAACAGGGCAAAACGCTTGTTCTGGTTTCTCATAATGATAAACTGGTTGAAAGGGTCTGCGAAAAAACCCTGATTCTGGACAGTGGTCAAATAGCAATGTTTGGGGACACGACCAGAACTATAAAGAAATACCTTGAATTTATGAACCGGAAATGAAGCTTAAAAAATTCACATATAAATATTATTCGTTGTGATCGTCTTGAAAATCGCAGTTATTGATCCGATGTTCCACTGGCCGCCCCACGGTGGGGCGTGTGTTGATCTGAAAGAAACTGCTACCAGGCTGCAGAGAGATGGTTTTGATATGCATTTATTTGTACCGACTATGCATAAAATCTGGCCGCGTGGGGTTGTTGATGAGAACTCGCTGGACTTCAGCGTCCACAAAATCAGAACATCATTCTGGTCTTTAAACCGGTTTTCATTCCCGAATAAAGTGAGAAAGGAGGTAGATAAAATAAAACCTGATTACGTTATAGTCGGCGACTCCTTCTTCTTCAAGCCCGCACTGATAAAGGCGCTCAAAAATTATAAAGTTGTTACACGGTTTTATGCATATGATGTCATCTGCCCGAATGATAGTAGCCTGCTTAAGAAGCGCTACAAGAGCGGAACATGCAACAGCAACTATCTGGAGAAACCTAGGGAATGTATGAGCTGCGCAATGAGCGATTTCTTCAAATGGTCCATATTCTCATCCAGGCTCGACATAGGCGCGCATGAATTTCTGATGAACCTCGCATTTATGCCGGATTATCACAGGCTTGCGATAGAGTCTCTTTCCTCATGTCACGCAATAATAGTTTACAACGATATGATTAAAAACATTTTGAGTCGGTATAACAAAGATATATACATCATACCGGGCGGAGTTGATACGAAGAGATTTGTACCTAAGAAATTCTCACGAAGAGATGGCAGGAAGAATATTCTCATGGCCGGGAGGATATTGGATTTCAGGAAGGGCGGGAATCTGCTTTGGAAGGCCGGGAAAATACTGAGCAGGAAGAGGGATGATTTCAGAATACAACTGACCATGTCACCCACGCAAACTGTGGGCAATTTCGAATTCATAGGCTGGAAGAACGGCGCTGACCTGGTCAAGTCGTACCAGCGCTGCGACATTTGCGTTGTGCCATCCATATGGGAGGAACCCTTCGGGCTGGTCGCTCTGGAGGCGATGTCGTGCGGAAAGCCTGTCATAGGCTCCGATGTTACCGGCCTCAGACTCTCGGTAAAAGACGGGGAGACCGGCCTGATTTTCAAAAACGGCTCGGTTACGGATCTTGTGAAGAAAATCGAGGCTCTGCTCGATGATAGTGGTATGAGGAAAAGGATGGGCATTGAGGCCAGAAGGGTTGCTGAGGATAATTTCGACTGGGAAGTCATCGCGAATATGTATAAAGAGGTTTTATCATGATTGCGGAAAGGGAGAAGTACCGCACTAATGGTGGGGGTATATATTCTTCAGGTAAATCTTCCGGGAAAAAATATGCATCATCGCAATATAAACATCGGGGTTTATTCAGGGTTTTGCTGCTCAAATCTAATACTGGTGTGGATTACAGGAGATTCATCAGGGGTGTTGAAAATATATACAGTGGAAGAGCCGGTGTGGTATATCACTCTTTCGTACAGGAGCATGACCCGGATATGATTTCCATGGGGGGTGAGAAAATATATGGTAAAATGATAGTATCAACCAAGGGCGGTGGCCTTAGAAAAAGAATCAGACTATTGACGACGCTAAGGAAGACCAATTACGACGTTATCATATTCCCGTCATCACCTAACATTCAGAACAAACTTCTAACACCCATCATGGCTTTCCTGTGCAAATCGGAGAGGAAATTGTATTACAAGAAGGGTAGATTCAGGCCATTCGGACTGATGTCATATTTCATAGACATGTTATCGGGTATACTGATTACAATTTTCCGTTATTTCTTTAGGATTTTTGGTTATTTCGTAGGTGTCATAATATCACTATCGATACGAACCATCTTAATGCTATGGAAGTTGTTCGGAAGTGGTGACTAATGAAGCTAAATGCGAGACACGGCCGGCCAAGACTTCTTTTGCCACCCCGGCTAATAGAAAAATCTTTGAGAGGGCGGGGAGTTATCCACACGTTCCAGTCCGGCCTTGAATATTTAAGAAAGGGCCAGTGCGCTGATATGAACGACAGGCTATTCTTATGGGGCAAAGGAATACCGCAGGGGCCATATTACCTTCTGCTATTCCCTACAAACGTGTGCAACCTTTCGTGCCGCTCATGCTGGAAGCAGGCGTGTGACATGAACGATAAAATTCCATTCGAAAGGCTTATAAAGATACCGAAGGAGGCGGCTGAAATCGGCGTTAAATACTGTGAGATATCGGGGGGTGGTGAGCCGACCACCCGCCTGGATGATATAATAAAACTGCTGAAAGAGTTCAAGAAACATGGTATAATCACGCATATGAGGACAAACGGTACGCTTTTAACAGAAGATTCGATAAAGGAAATAGTCGAAGGTGAACTGCTGGGTGGAATCATATTCAGTGTCGACGGGCCAAACGCCGAAGTCAATGACTATCTTCGCGGTCGCGGGACATTCAGAAAGTTACGCAGAAACATGCTGCTCTTCAGGGACTATAAAAGGCGTCTGAAAAAAGTCTGGCCGCATGTCCAGATATATACTGTTATAAGCAACAGGAACTACAGCAGAATGTCGGAACTTGTTGAATTTTCCAAGGATGTTGGGTGTGATTTTGGGAAAGCAGGAGGCCTCGATATTTGCATCTGCGCGATAAACGTACATTCGCCGATGGGTGAGGAACTGGTTCTGAGTAAAAAACAGAAAAAAGTGTTCGTTGAGAAGCTCCCGTCTGCATTGAATCTGGCGGAATTCTATGGGATAAACACAAATTTTAGAGTGTTAATGAGCGGCAGTCTTATTGAAAACACCAATTCCATGGAGAATCTGATATTGCCCAATGGAAAACCCGACTGCGAATCCGGACCATTGTGTTTGGAACCGTGGTTTAGAATGTGGATATTGGCAGCGGGGAATATCGCCATATGCTGCGAATCGCCAGTATACGATTGTGATAATACAAGTATCTCTAATCACACATTGAAGGAGCTTTGGAGTGGACGATTCATGACCAAGGTAAGGCAAGATTTGCAGAATGGCAAGTTGTTCCCCCATTGTTTCAAATGCTCGGCCCCAACCTTCAGTATCAACAGAAAAATCATGGAGGCTCTGAAGAATTATTAGGTTCTTTTATGAGCTTTAATAAGAACGGTAGTATCGCAGAAAAATACAGTATTCTATTAGTCCAGCTGCCGCTTCCTACTAACTGGAAGCACAAGAAAATAGTTCCAATGGGACTGGCTTACATCGCCTCCTCATTGCTGAAGGACGTTCCAGGAGTCTCCGTTGAAATATTGGACGCTCAAGTAAATGGGTTCTGCGTTGAGTATATACCCGAGATGATTCTGAGTAAGAAGCCCGACATGCTCGGAATCACATATTGGACAGTCCAGTCAGGCATGGCAAAGAAGCTATCCGAAGCCGTAAAGTCTCTGGACAGGAACGTTGTTATTGTACATGGCGGTACACACCCTACCATATGCCCGGACGATGCCCTGGAATCTGCGGATTATTGTGTAATTGGCGAAGGAGAGAAGACTTTCTCAGAATTGGTTCGTGTCTTGAAAAACGGGGGCAGAGTTGAAGGTGTAAAGGGTGTAGCTTACAGGAAAGGGGGAATCTGCAGGCTAACAAAACCACGCCCGCTGATAGAAAATCTGGACGAGCTGCCGTTTCCTGCCTTGCATTTGCTGGACCTTGAAAAATACAACAGTCCCCTTCATATAGTTGGCGGCAGAAGGCTTCCAATAATCGGTTCCAGGGGCTGCCCGTATAATTGCTCCTTCTGCGTTTCTCCGCTTATTTGGAAAAGGCGGGTCAGATACAGGTCTCCTGAAAACGTCATAGAAGAGATGAAGCATGATATTAAAGAGTATGGTATCAGCCAGTTCCACTTCTGGGACGACAACATAACCATGAACAGAGAGTATATAATAAGGACATGCAGGCTTATCATCAGAGAGCGCCTGAAAATAAAATGGGTGGCTCTCGACAGAGCAAGCCATATTAACAAGAACAAGGACATCCTTCCGCTAATGAAAATGGCGGGATGTGTGGGTATTGAACTTGGCGTCGAATCGGCCAATGCAGACACTATGTTATATCTGAACAAAAACCAGGGCATATTTGAAACAATGGAAGCTGTCGAAAACCAGAAGAAGGCTGGCCTATATCCACTCTACACATACATGGCATTCAATCCAGGAGAGTCTATAAATGGTTACTATCTCCAGAAGGAATTCCTGGATAAGATTCAGGGAGGGCTCCCCTGGTATAAGTACTTCCACCCGCTGGCCTTTCCCGTATACATCGGCCAGTTTGCGACTCCTTACCCCGGAACAAAATTCTATGAAGATGCACCGAAGCTGGGTATGGTTCTGATCGAAAAGCCGGAAGACAGATATCATCAGCAGATAAATTTTGTTCCTAACTCTTTGCTTGAAGATGTACCCATGAGGACAAGGAGCTGCCTTAAAAAAGGCGATTACCGGCTTTTCCTGCTTCTGTACTATACCGGGATATGGGAGGATTTCAGACTCAATGAAAGCTTCGGGTCAGTTGCATTAAAGTTCGGTATAATCAGGCTGTTTCTTGACAGGTTCTATGAGAAATGCGACGGGTCGCTTTCCATAAAAGAGATTGCCAGTGAACTGTCCAAGGAGATGAGGCTTCCGATGATAAGATGCGTAAGAATGGCAGCCTACTCGACTTACATATTGGCTCAGGTGGGTCTCCTCAGGTCATCGAAACACAACAAAGAAATGCAAATAGAGCCTAAAGACATTGAAATAGTAATACCCGAAGAGCTGAAGATATTTGACCGATATATAAAATTCATCGGCCAAGTACCTGTTAATTCAGAAATCAGAAAATGCACAATGAGCATTATTCTCATGCTCGCCCAGAAAAGCCTTGATGAGCAGGGGGCCAGAATAACAGCCCAGTCGATTACTCGTAACCTTGGAACGTCAATGAAGCGAATAATTAACCCCGCTCTTTGTTTTTAAAATAAACATCAAATAATTATGTGCGGGGGTTCCCGAGTCTGGCCAATCACGCGGCCGCTGAAACTGACCATCGGGCCGCTGTGGCTAAAGGGGCAGGACTTAAGATTACAGATCTTAAGTGATGAGCTCGTGTGGGCTGTGAAAAGATATCCTGTGGCTTAGTGCCTTCCTGGGTTCGAAGCTTTTTTGCACAAGCAGGCGTGCAAAACCCTTAAGGAAAAGTACGCTGACGCAGAAAGTGAAATTCCCAGCCCCCGCATCCACCCCTTTACTCAATACTTAAAGTTTTTAATTCAAATCAATCCTTTATTAGCATGAAAAAGCCCAAGGTTTCTGTTATCATACCGGTATACAACAGAAAAAAGGAAATCGTGCCCTGCCTGGAATCGGTTTTCAGGCAGAACTACGAGAACTACGAGGTAATTGTCGTTGACGGAAATTCAAAGGATGGCACTCTCGAAATTCTGCAAAAAATGGGGGGGGGACATAAAAACCTGTACGTTTTGGTTGAAAATGAAAGGGGAATTGGGGCTGCCAGAAATACTGGGGAAAGGGCAGCGAAGGGTGATATAATTATGATGACGGATTCCGACTGCATCGTGCCGGCGGACTGGATAGGAAAGATGGTTCGGGAAATTTTAAAGGGTGAGTGTGCTATACAAGGATTCCAGTACAGTTTGAATAAAAATACATGGTCTCGGATATCACAAAGGTTTATCAATTACCTCTATACGGTCATCTGGATGGGTAGTGAGTATATAGATTTTGTCGATACGAAAAACTTTGCTATAAAAAAGTGTGTCCTTGCAGAAACGGGTTTCTCGGGAAGGAAGATTGTTATAGGTAACGACTTTGAACTGATGATAAGACTAAAACAAAGAGGCTGCAAAGTGAAATTTTCAAAAGATATAAGGGTGGGTCATATACATGCAGATTCTCTCATTAAAGTTTTTAGAAAAGAATTCGGATATGGTTTTTGGGCGGCAAAAATATGCGCCAAATATGAAAAATCTCTAATAAACAATCCCCATTCCCATTATAACGATTTCGTGCTTATACGGTCTAAGAATCTTTCTTGGATATTTTTTGATGTTATTAAAAGGGGTCTGGAAACAGGCGAGAAGCATAGCATTCTGGACGGAATTTATAATATAGCCACATGCGCAGGATGGAGATTCGGTATGTGGGCTGGTATTAGAGATAAGCGTATCAATATATGACATTTTGGATGCTTTCTGATATTGATTGTATATTTTGATTAGGCCAGAGAATATACAAAATTATAAAAAAGGGCCATCGCCGAGATTTTCACCCCTCCGCTTAACGCGGAGATGATTTGAACTCGGGCCGAGAGCTCTCTGCAAGCATTGCTCCTTTCGATTAAGCGTTTTATTCAATAGCTTACCACAGGCTCTAATGCTAGACCACTACACCACGATGGCCATTAAACGGATTCAACTCTAATCTTTTAATTTCATGTTAATTTAAAATTAGTGGTGGGATAAATGAGCTTTCTCGTTACAGGGGGTGCAGGTTTCATAGGTTCGCATTTGGTAGAAGCGCTATTGGCGGGAAAGGAGAGTGTGGTGGTTATTGACGATTTTTCGATGGGCAAAGAGGAAAATCTGGCTAAATGCGATAAAAGATTAAAAATTTATAATGCAAGGTGCTCGGAAATACCTAAAATTCGCGGTTTAGAAAATATCGAGCATGTCTTTCATCTAGGAATGCCGTCATCGTCCCCATTGTATGAGCAAAATCCTTCGCTGAAGGCTCAGAGTCTTAGGGAATTCAGGATTCTGCTGGAATTTTCAAGGAAAAATGATGCCGGCTTGACGTTGGCATCAACGTCTTCGCTTTACGGTGGGAATCCCACACCTCATAGAGAAGACATGGCAATCAGGCCTTTTGACGAATACACCCGAACGAAATTCACGATGGAAAAGATGCTTGCTGAAGCGTGCGGAAAATACGGTATTTCAGGCGCTGCTTTGAGGCTTTTCTCCGTTTACGGTCCACGAGAAGAACACAAGGGAAGATACGCAAACCTTGTATCACAGTTCATATGGGAAATGTCAGCTGGAAGGCGGCCTGTAGTCTACGGGAACGGTACCCAGAGTAGGGATTTCACATACGTATATGACGTTGTTAATGCATTCATCCTAACTGTTAGTTTTAACGGTTGTGGCACATTTAATGTAGGAACTGGAACACGCACCTCAATAAATGATCTTGTCAGATTAATAAACGGTGCGCTGAAAACGAACATTAGACCAAAAAATATACCAAATCCTATTGAAAATTATGTTGTATGCACATTGGCTGACACGGATAAGTCTAAAGAAGCCTTAGGATTTGAGGCAAAAACTGGTGTCATATCCGGCATCGGAAATTTTTTGGGTGGCGGTGATAAGCGACAATAGCACCATTTTCGAGAGTTTTGGCATAGAACTTATAATAAATATTAATTTATTATGAACAATGGGGGAATATGTTATTTGAATATGACGCCCATTTATCATGGAATCTGATATCAAGATGCAATCTCGATTGTAAATACTGCTACACATTCGGCGACCCTAGTAAGAAGACGGGAGAAATAACCAGGATAGATATATCCTCCCTTATGAAAACCATTGATAAAACCGGGAAGATTTTTAATATACATTTCATTGGCGGTGGGGAGCCTTTTTTGGTTCCCAATATCGTGGATGCGTGCATTGAGATTACGAAGAGGCATTACGTTGGGTTCAACAGCAACATGATAACAAATAAAATCGAGGAATTTGCTGAAAAAATCGATCCGGGTAGGGTATCTTACATAAACGCATCCTGCCACATAAAAGAATTAGAAAGGGTTGGTTTATTGGATACTTGGATAGACAATTTCCTCATGTACAAAGATCGCGGTTTCAATATCGGAGCTGAAGAGGTGGCCTTTCCGCCGCTTTTAAAGGAAGCCGGAAGATACAGGAGGTTTTTCAGGAATGGTGGCATTGAGCTTAAATTTGTACCGTTTTCTGGTGAGTATAACGGGAAGAAATATCCGAGGGCTTATACCAAGAAGGAGATGAAAATTTTCGGTATACCCAAGAAAGGTAAAGACGGGACAAACAAGTACAATCAGTACGGGAAAAGATGCAATGCGGGGTATAATTTTGGGTTTGCCGATAAGGATGGGAATATACAACCATGCCCTCAAATAAACGAGTCTATCGGAAATTTGTATGGAAAAATTGAATTCCAAAGCGGAATTAGAAGGTGTCCATTTGATGTCTGCTGGTGTCCATTAAATGTGTTCGATCCTCACCTATTCAAAAAAGCTGTAAATGGTGTGAAATGCTCGAAAAATTCCGAGATGAAGTCAAATCACATTTCGAAATTTATTTCATTTATTAAAAACATGTAAATTTTGGAAAGAACAGCAAACGAATCATTTGGGTTTTGTCTGTGTTATCAGCGGCCCACTTTGTCTGCGTTTTACGATATAAATATTTATCTCATATGACTATTATGAAAACTTTTAGCAGAGATGCAAGAAAATACCCCTATGATGCCTGGCTGGTTTGGAGATTAATAGAAAAATGCAACCTTGACTGCAGGTATTGCTTTACCTACGGTGACCCCGCCAAAAAGACAGCCCGGATACCCATAATCGACACACCATCAATGATGAGAACACTCGAAAAAACAGGGAAGATTTTCAGAATCTATCTTACCGGCACCGGAGAGCCGTCACTCGTCCCGAATATTGTAGAGGCGTGCGCTGAAATAACGAAAAAGCACTATCTCACGTTTAATACCAACCTTACTACCAGAAAAATCAGGGACTTCGTAGAAAAGGTCGACCCGGGAAAAGTCACTGAAATAATTGCATCCTGCCACATAAAGGAGCTTGAAAGGCACAACCTGACGGACACCTACATAGAAAACTTCCTGCTTTGCAAAGAACGTGGCTTTAAAATCGTCGCCGAAGTGGTTGGCTATCCGCCCATTTTGAAAGAAGCCAAAAAATACAGGGAATTTTTCAGGAAAAGTGGCATTGAGCTTAAATTCCGCGGATTCATTGGTACTTATAAAGGTAAGGAGTACCCAAAATGCTATACGAAAAAGCAGCTGGAAATTCTGGACCGTCTATTTGGCAATGGGTCATTTTTCCATCGACATGGACAATTTTGTAATGGCGGATATAACGCCTGCGCTGTTGATTCCGACGGAATCGTGTATCCATGCACTGACGTGCGGGAAGCGAGTGAGAGCATTGGGCACATATACAAAATAATCGAATTTAAAAAGAGTCTCATGAAATGCCCGTTTGATTTTTGCGCATGCCCACTCAGCGGGTTCGACCCCCATCTATTTGAAAGGGCGCTGAAAGAAACCGCGGCCGCTTCGGACAAACGGGGTTTCATTTACAGATTCGCCTCATTAATTAAAAACAAATAAAATCTTATGGTACTCTTATGAAAGAAACGAGAACGAATTGCAGGAAATACCCATACGATGCATGGCTACATTGGAATGTCACAGATGGTTGTAATCTTAATTGCGTCTACTGCTTCGCTTTCAACGATACTCGCAGAAAAACTGCTGAAATGTCCAAAATTGATATTCCTTCTCTCATCAGAACTCTCGAAAAGACGAATAAAATCTTCAGGGTTCAGTTTACCGGTGGTGGTGAGCCATTTCTCGTTCCCAATATAATTGATGCCTGCGTAGCTTTGAGCAAAAGGCACTATCTGGGATTTAATACAAACCTGACCTCGGATAAAATCAGCGAGCTTGTGGAAAAAATTGACCCCTCGAAAGTTGTTGAATTGCACGCTTCTTGCCATATAAAAGAGCTGGAAAGATTGAATTTGCTAGACATGTATATAGATAATTTCATGTTATGTCAAGAGGCAGGATTCAAAATACAAAAAGTTTATGAAGTGGCATATCCGCCGCTAGCGGATGAAGTTCAAAAATACAAAAAGTTTTTCAGAAAAAATGGAATTAAGCTTGAGTTCTTGCCGTTCATCGGTAAGTACGAAAGTAAAGAGTATCCGAAGTCGTACACCGAAGAGGAGTTTAAAGTATTTGATCTTAAAGTACTTGGTTCTTCAGGTACGGCTAAACATTTTCAAAGTGAAAATATATGCAACGCTGGATATAACGTTGGTGTTTTATCTCCTGATGGAAATATACAAACCTGCTGGTCAATAAATGACACAATTGGGAACATTTATGAAAAAATCGAGTTTAAAAAGAGTATGAAAGTGTGTCCTTTGGAGTTTTGCACGTGTCCTCTAAAAGTATTCGACCCCTATCTATTTGAAAGGGCGCTTAAAGAAACCGCGGCCGCTTCGGACAAGCCGGGTTTCATTTCCAGGTTCGCTTCATTTATTAAAAATAGATAAAATCTTATGGTGCATTTATGAAAGAATTGCGAAAAGATGGTAGAAAATATCCATATGACGCGTGGCTGCTTTGGCAGCCTTTGCAGAGGTGCAACTTCGACTGCAGATACTGCTTCCACTATGGCGACCCTGCAAAAAAAACCAGTGAGATAAAAAAGATAGACATCGGTGCCCTCATGGAAACGCTCGACAAGACTGGTAAAACGTTCAGAATCCACTTTGCGGGCAAGGGTGAGCCATTCCTCATTCCCAATATAATTGAGGTGTGCGAAGCCCTGACAAAAAAACACTACATAGGATTCAATACCAACCTGACATCACCGAAAATAAGGGAATTCGCTGACGTGATTGACCCCGGAAGGGTGGTTGATTTCGACGCCTCCTGCCACATCCGGGAGCTGGAAAGGCACAATCTTATGGATACGTACGTAGAAAATTTCCTGCTGCTCAAGGAAGCCGGCTTTCAGAAAACAAGGGGTTATGCGGTGGCATATCCACTCAAGGCCGAGGCGGTTGCATATCCGCCGCTTGCGAAAGAGGTGGAAAAATACAGGAGCTTCTTCAATAAGCGAGGCATTGAGCTTATGTTTACATATTTCATGGGAACGTACAATGGCAAGGAATACCCGGCGTCATACACTGAAAAAGAGCTGGATGTTTTTTGCCTGGACAGGGAAAGACTCAGGACCATATATCCCTACAACAAGGTATGCAACGCGGGTTTCAACGCGGCAACAGTAGACTCAAACGGAAATGTGCGGCCATGCTTCCAGATGGCTGAATCCATCGGCAACATTTACACAAAGATAAAATTCAACGACAACCTCACAATCTGCCCGTTCAAATTATGTGGCTGTCCTCTGAAAGACCTTGACCCCTTTCTTTTCGGAAAGGCCAATGAGGAGATAGATTCTGCAGAGTGGCCGGGAGCTGTTACGAGATTCACATCATTTCTAAAAGACAGGAAAATGTGGAGAAAAGGCAGAACAGCAACCTTTATAAATCGATTAACTCAATAAATATCTGCGAATTCAGGTGACTGGATGATGATTTTGAAGATGTAAGCTTGGAAATTGCTTTTCAAGTTCGAAGTATGTCCTTGTGGAGTTTCAAAGAAACTAAGGAGAAACGCCAAATCCCGATTCCGGTTGATCCTGCCGGAGGTTACTGCTATCCGGATCCGACTAAGCCATGCAAGTCTTGTTGTTCAATTCTGGACAGTAAGGCGAAAAGCTCAGTAACACGTAGTTAATCTGCCCTTAGGTCTGGGATAATCTCGGGAAACTGAGGCCAATACCAGATGGGTAAGGAGTACTGGAATGTACCCTTATCGAAAGCTTCGGTGCCTAAGGATGAGACTGCGGCGGATTAGGTTGTTGTGAAGGTAAAAAGTGGACTACTGGGGCAAGCCCCGGTCGTCATTTTGCACTCTTCACAAGCCGATAATCTGTACGGGCCTTGAGAGAGGGAGCCCGGAGATGGATTCTGAGACAAGAATCCAGGTCCTACGGGACGCAGCAGGCGCGAAAATTTCCCAATGCACGAAAGTGTGAGGAAGGGATCTGGAGTGTCTTCTCATTTTATGGGGAGACTTTTGCGGAATGTAAACAGTTCCGAGAATAAGTGGTGGGTAAGACGGGTGCCAGCCGCCGCGGTAATACCCGCGCCACTAGTGGTGACCACGTTTATTGGGCTTAAAGCGTTCGTAGCCGGTTCAGCAAGTCTCTAGTGAAATCCCACAGCTAACTGTGGGGCTTGCTAGGGATACTGCTAAGCTTGGGACCGGGAGAGGTCGAGGGTATTCCAGGGGTAGGGGTAAAATCCTATAATCCTTGGGAGACCACCTGTGGCGAAGGCGCTTGACCAGAACGGATCCGACGGTGAGGGACGAAAGCTAGGGGAGCAAAGGGGATTAGATAAACCCTTTCTTAGAAAGAAAGCGTTTGCGGAAAGAATGGGTTCTAAACACCCCCGTAGTCCTAGCTGTAAACGATGCCCACTAGACATTGGCAATCTTACGGGGGTTGCCAGTGCCGTAGCGAAAGCGTTAAGTGGGCCGCCTGGGGAGTACGGTCGCAAGGCTGAAACTTAAGGGAATTGGCGGGGGAGCACACAAGGGGTGGAGGCTGCGGTTTAATTGGACTCAACGCCGGGAACCTTACCAGAGGCGACAGCAGAGTGAAGGTCCGCTTGAAGAGCGTACCAGACAAGCTGAGAAGTGGTGCATGGCCGTCGTCAGTTCGTGTCGTGAAAGCTTTTTAGAAAAAGCTTTAGCAAAAACCTAAACTGCTTCGACAAAGATGTCCTGTTAAGTCAGGTAACGAACAAGACCCGTGCCCCATGTTGCCACGGCATACTTCGGTATGCCAGCACTCATGGGGGACCGCTGGCGATAAGCCAGAGGAAGGTGCGGTCGACGGCAGGTCTGTATGCTCTGAATCCTCTGGGCTACACGCGGCCTACAATGGCTGGGACAATGGGATGCCACGCCGAAAGGCGGAGCTAATCCCGAAACCCAGTCTTAGTTCAGATCGAGGGCTGCAACTCGCCCTCGTGAAGCCGAAATCCCTAGTAGTCGCTGGTTAGCATCTAGCGGCGAATACGTTCCTGCTCCTTGCACACACTGCCCGTCAAGCCATCTGAGTGGATTTTTGATGAGGCTTTTTCACTTTGGGAAAGTCGAGTCAAAGTTCTGCAAGGAGGGCTAAGTCGTAAAATAGCGAGACGGGCCGGTTGACCTGGCGGGAAATCACGCTTATGCGTGCCCCTGCCTGGAATGACAATAACGCGTGTGCTGACTCTAGCAGACGCAGCTATAACCATCATCTCGCTGTTCGATAAACAAGGTAGCCGTACGGGAACGTGCGGCTGGATCACCTCCTTATTTTCAAAAAATCCCCGCAAGGACATCAAAAACGTATGGGCCGGTAGATCAGCGGAGCCCTTTCCGCGCAGACGGCGAACCGTTGCGCACGGGCGCTTCAGATCGCTCGCTTTGCAAGCGAGAGGCCGTGGGTTCAAAACACAGCTCTTTACAGGAGCTGACGCTTCCACAAAGAGCTGTGGGGCAGAAAATGAGAATTCCCTGCTGAAACCAGGGGTTTTCGCTCCACCACCTTTTGGCAGAAGTCGGTAGACTCTAAAAGGCGTGTGGACATCCCACCCGGTCCATCGAGAACAAAAAGCTTAGAAATAAGCTTAAATAGCCATATGGGCATAAATATAATGCTTGAAGCGGGCTACTCAGAGTTGGTCACTTCCTGGTGGCAGGGGGAGTTGGCTTGTAGCGGTGACGCAAAGGTCAATTTATCTGATTCTGATGTAGTTCTGTTCATATCCAGATGATGCTCCCAGTCACGAATTGGGGGCGGAATTGAGTGGGGCAATGACTGGCGTTTATCGCCATAGGTTTTCCGATGGGCAGGTGCCCAGTTGAGGAAGTGAACACCATAAGAGCCCCGTGATGATTCATAGGCGAGTCGTTCCGGCCAAACAGGGTCAAGTAAGCTGTATGGTGGATGGCTTGGCTCGGGTAGCGACGAAGAGTGTGGCAAGCTGTAGTAAGCCTGGGGTAGGCGCATGCAGCCATTGAACCCAGGATTCTTGAATTGGACTTCCAATCTCTTCTAGAGATGATCGGTAGCGATCGCGGACGCGGAGAATTGAAACATCTTATTATCCGCAGGAAAAGAAAGCAATCGCGATTCCCTTAGTAAAGGCGATCGAAAAGGGAACAGAACAAATCGAATCCCATCAGAAATGAATGGGAGATGTGAGGTTTGGACCCGGGTTTGACTCAGCCTGCCGACCCGAAGTCTGCTGGAAAGCAGCGTCACAGAGGGTGAAAGCCCCGTAGGGGAAAGCAGGAAAGCCAATACCGGGTATCCAGAGTACCGCTCCTTGGATATGGAGTGGGAATGCGGGAGCCAATAGCTCCTAATTCTAAATATAACCCGAGACCGATAGCGCACTAGTACCGTGAGGGAAAGCTGAAAAGTATCCTTAATAGGAGGTGAAAAGAACCTGAAACCATACAGTCATAGGTAGGCATGGCCTTGCTTAGCCTTTTAGAAGGAAAAGCCCGCAAGGGCCAAGTACGATAAAGGGTTTGCAGGTTATGCCGTACGTTTTGAAACACGCGGCAAGGAGTTTATCTCTGTGGCGAACCGGTTAATACAAGTAACCGAAGCGAAAGCGAATCGTGCGCAGCAGCTTTTTGCTGTCAGGCACGTGGGTGTGAAAGCGCCTCAAGTCACAGGGGTATGACCAGAAGCCGGTCGATCTAGCCCTTGGCAGAGTGAAGCCCTGCGAAAGCAGGGTGGAGGCTCGTTACCGAAACTGAGTCACAAATCGTTCGGGTGACCTGGGGCTAGGGGTGAAAATGACATGACGGCGACATGAACCGTCCGCCGTTAAGTCTTCAAGGCCAATCGAGTCCGGCAATAGCTGGTTCCTTCCGAAATGAGTCGCAGCTCAGCCTCGCCAGAGGTCGGCAAGAGGGTAGAGATACTGATTGAATAACCAAGGGGAGAAAGAGTTTGACGCTGAATTTCAGCGTCTTGCTGCTCATTCCCCAGTTGTTCTGTCAAACTCCGAATCTTTTGTCACCGTAGAAGGCGGGAGTGAGGGAACGGGGTAAGCTCGTTTTCCGAGAGGGAGAGAACCCAAACCGGGGTTAAGGTCCCAAAATGCTTGTTAAGTGAGGAAGAGCGTTTCTAACCACAGACAGTGGGGAGGTTGGCTTAGAAGTAGCCATCCTTCAAAGAGTGTGTAATAACTCACCCACCAAGGTTAGGAGCCTCCAAAATGGACGGGACTAAACAAGCTACCGATACCTCGGATTCCGAAAGGAAGTGTAGGAAGGTGTTTTGCGGGAACAGAAACTCGATCGTAAGTTCGGGTGGATCCCGCAAGAACAAGAATCTTGCCAATAGTAACAGCGAAGCTGGGTAAGAAACTCAGCCGCCTAAAGGGCTAGGGTTCCTCAGCAATGATAAACAGTTTGACGGATAGACACATCTATAAAATCCGTCTTCTGGTCGATTCAACTGAGGGTTAGCCGATCCTAAGGCATGTCCTAACTGGAACATGCCGAAAGGGAAGGGGGTTAATATTCCTCCGCTACAGAAGTACGCGCGGCGACGCAAGCTTGACTGGCGACACTTCGGGACAGACCAACCATGAGAGTGGCTAACAGCCGAAGCCTGGGGAGTATCTTCATGATGAGAACCAGGTGAAGACTGGAATGGCCCCTGTATGGGGGTTTGGTTGATTCCCGGGGTCCTTGAAAAGCCAGCCAGGATGGAT
>Ga0315291_10001630_pt1 | contig 29927 bp, 27 predicted proteins | sample YL17G12_20_MG_FD_203070 | JGI IMG/M metagenome (GOLD analysis project Ga0315291, IMG submission 203070) | Sediment microbial communities from Yellowstone Lake, YNP, Wyoming, USA - YL17G12_20 | ecosystem: Environmental > Aquatic > Freshwater > Lake > Sediment | place: USA: Wyoming | collected...
CGTTAGAATAAGGAAAAAGGGGACAGGTCCAATTTGTGCGACGACCATGCAAGCATGGTGCCCGCCTTCGGGCCGTTCCGGCAAATTGGACCTGTCCCCTTTTTCCCGGAACCAGGCAAGATGATTTAGATGCCGTCCATCACGACCAAACCGGCGAACTTGCAGGAGCTTCGGCAGGCCGGCTGGGTGTCCAGGCCGGTGAAGCGCGAGGTCTATGAGAACTTCATGCGGATGCTGGCCGCCGGCGAGGAGCTGTTTCCCGGGATCATCGGCTTCGACGACACGGTGATCCCCGAGATCAACCTGGGGCTGATCGCCGGACACGATCTGCTCTTCCTGGGCGAGAAGGGGCAGGCCAAGAGCCGGCTGATGCGGCTGCTGGCCCGCTTCCTCGACGAGGAGATCCCGTACCTGGACATCCCGGGCTGTCCGGTCCACGAAGATCCGTATCACCCGATCACTGCGGCCGGGCGGAGACTGCTGGCCGAGACGCCCGAAGAGGAAATCCCGATTGCCTGGTGGCCGCGTGCGGGCCGTTACGCGGAGCGTCTGGCGCCGGGCACGAAGTTCGCCGACGTGATCGGCGAGATCGACCCGGCCAAGCTGGCCCGCGGCACCAGCATGTCGGCCGAGGAGGCGTTGCACTTCGGGTTGATCCCGCGGATGCACCGGGGGATCTTCGCCGTCAACGAGCTGCCGGAGCTGGACGAACTGGTGCAGGTGGGGTTGTTCAACATCCTCGAAGAGCGCGACGTGCAGATTCGCGGCTTTCCGGTCCGCTTCGAGATCGACGTGCTGATCCTGTTTTCGGCCAACCCGGCCACCTACAACCGCAGCGGCAAGGTGATCCCACAGCTTAAGGACCGCATCGGGTCGGTGATCCACACGCATTATCCCCGCCAGCGGTTGCTGGGGATCGAGATCATGGAGCAGGAGGCGGGGATCGAGCTAAACGGCGACTTCCCCGTGGCGGTACCCTACTTCATGCGGGAGATCGTCGAGCAGATCAGCGTGGTCGCCCGGCGGAGCAAGTACGTCGATCAGCAGTCGGGCGTGAGCGCCCGGCTGAGCATCGCCAACTATCGCACCATGATCGCCTCGGCGCGTCAACGGGCGGCCTTGCTGGGCGAGCGGCCGGCCGTGCCGCGCGTGAGTGACCTGGGGCACCTCTATTCCTCCACGCTGGGCAAGCTCGAGCTGGACCTGATGGGCAGCCACCAGATGTCCGAGCGCCAGGTGCTCGACGCGATCCTGGCCGAGGCCATCCGCGACGTGTTCCAGGAGTACGTCGATCGTCACGGGCTGGAGGCGATCGCCGAGGTTTTCTCCCGCGGCGTGAAGATCGAGGTCGGCGACCTGCTGCCTTCCAGCCAGTACGCCCAGCGGCTGAAACGGGTGCCGCCGGCCTGGGACAAGGCCTTCGAGGTGAACGCCTCCAGCGACCCGGCGGTGCGGGCCTCGTGCGTGGAGTTCGTGCTGGCCGGGCTGTACGCCACGGAGCGGATTTCGCGCTCGCAGCATCATGGGCGGATAGTGTACGAGATTCCGTAGTGGCGGGGATGCCGGTCACCCGCTATAATGGCACGGTAGGTTGACTGCCGCCCCAACTGTGCGATGGGAGGATCGTCATGAGCAGCGTTGCACATTTCAGCCTGGCACAATACGAACTCATGGTCGAGGCCGGGGCATTCGACGGCAAGCATCATCAGCGAGTGGAGTTCATCCGGGGGGAGATACGGGAGATGAGTCCAATTAGTCCCAAACACGCCTCCATAGTCGATTCGCTGAACGCCTGGAGCTTTGAGAACACGGACCGTCGCCAAGTGATCATCAGGATTCAGAGTACGGCACGGATCTCCGAGGCAAAGAGCGCGCCCGAGCCTGATGTCCTGTGGCTGGTCAAGAAAGACTACTCGACACGTCATCCAGAGCCAGACGAGATCTTGCTGTTGATCGAAGTGGCCGAGAGCAGTTTGGCCGAGGACAGGGGCGAGAAAGCCCAATTGTATGCCGAAGCAGGCATTGCAGACTATTGGGTCGTGAATCTCGTGGACGACTGTATCGAGGTCTTTCGCAGTCCGCGGTTCTCCGGCTACCAGAGTCACGAGATCCGCCGCGGGGAAGAGGAGATCCGGCCGTTGGCATTTCCCGACGTCGTTCTGAGACCGTCAGCTCTTTTCCAACGTTCGTAAGCCAGCCCACGCGCTGGCCAGAAGGTGGGCCTCGCCGCGGCCGATCCGGCCTGCCAGCCTGCCGATTGCCGAACGGCAAAGCACGAAAATGACATCTCCCAGACGCATCGGCGGCGTGATCCATACGTACCAGCGGTACGATCCGAAGCACCTTCCCAGCCCCTTGCAGCCGCCGCCAGACGTGGTCTCCGGGGCGCTGGAGCACCTGCTGGCCTACGGCAGCCTCCACGAGCTTACGGAGGAGGAGCTGGCCCGGGCCGTGCGAATCGATCCGAGCCAGATTGCCGGGCTGGGGCCGAGCCTGGGCGCCTTGCTGGAGATGCTCCGCGAGCGCAAACGGAAGATCCTGGCAACTTACGAGACCGATACCGTGCAGGCCGAGGCCGCCCGCCGATACCGGGAGTTCGGTCGGCAGCTTAGCCCGCCGGGGCGTCTGAAGGACCGATTCCGGCGGGCTTTTGAGGAAGAGCAGCTCTACGAGCTGGAGCGCGTGTGGTACCGCGCAGAAGATGAGCGGGGCCAGTTCGCCCGGCAGTTGGTCCAGTTGGTCGATCGGCTGGGCGAGAAGTACCAGGTCGACGAGCTGGCCGCCAAGTACGAATTCACCGGCCGCACCGTGCTGACGATTCCGCAGGCGCTCGAGGTCAAGGATGAACTGGAGGCGATCGACCGGCTGCTTAAGCAGTTGGAAGAGGCGGCCAAGACGGCCCGGATCGGCGTGATCGACTTGTCGGAGCTGGCCGAGTTTGCCGACCCGGGCGACATCGAGAAGCTCAGCGAGTTCGCCCGGCAGATCGAGCAGTACCTCCGCGATCTGGCCGAGCGGCAGGGTCTGGAGAAGACCGCCCAAGGATACCAGCTCACGCCGAAGGCGTATCGGCTGTTCCAGGGCCGGCTGCTGGAGCGGATCTTCAGCGACCTTCAGGCCTCGCGGACCGGCCGACACCAGGGGCCGGTGGTGGGCGAGGGGGCCGTGGAGCTGCAACAGACGAAGGCCTACGAGTTCGGCGACTCGCTGGCCAACATGGACATCCCCGGCTCGCTGGTCAATGCGATGATCCGCACGGGGCCGGGACTGCCCGTGCAGCTCACGCCCGACGACGTCCAGGTCCATCGCACCCGCAACACGCCCAAGTGCGCGACGGCGGTGCTGTTGGACATGAGCGGCTCGATGCGCTACAACGGGCTGTACGTGAACGTCAAGCGGATGGGCCTGGCGCTGGACGGCCTGATCCGCCGCGAGTATCCGGGCGACTACCTGCAATTCGTCGAGGTCTACACCTTCGCCAAGCCACGGCGGCCCGGCGAGATCGTCACCCTGCTACCGAAGCCGGTGACGATCTACGAGTACGTGGTGCGGCTGCGGGTCGACATGAGCGACCAACGGGTAAGCGAGTTTCACGTGCCGCCGCACTTTACGAACATCCAGCACGGGCTGCAACTTGCCCGCCAGATGCTCGCCGCCCAGGACACGCCCAACCGCCAGATCATCCTGATCACCGACGGCCTGCCCACGGCCCATTTTGAAGGCAAACACCTCTACCTGCTCTATCCGCCCGATCGAAGGACCGAAGAGGCCACCCTGCGCGAGGGCCGGTTGTGCCAGCGGGAGGGGATCACCATCAACACCTTCCTGCTGCCCACCTGGTCGCAATCGAGCGAGGACGTGCAGTTCGCCCACCGCCTCTCGGAATCCACGGCTGGCCGGGTCTTCTTCACCGCCGGCCGGGACTTGGACCGCTACGTGATCTGGGACTACGTCAAGCGACGGCGGGAGATTGTGGCGTGAGGAGGGTTGAGAGTTGAGGGTTGAGAGTGGAGAGTTGAGGGGTGGCGACTTCAGGCGCCACTACCTGCCCAGCAGGAAGGTTCACGCGCGAGCGATCAGCGCGTCGTCCTGCAAGATGACCCACTACTGCCCGTCTTCCTGCCCGTCGCGGCGGAAGTTGCGGTCGATCCTGAGGTTGTCGCTGATTTGCGGCGACGTCCAGGAGTACTTGTGGCGGCCGATCAGCAGCGCGGCCATGCTGAAGTACTGCTGCATCTCGGACAGGTCCGCCTCACCGACGTCGGTTCCCTCGGGCCGGGTAGTGTGATTGGAGATGATCAGCAGGTGGTACTTACCGCGGTCGGGGACGACCAGGGAAAAGTTACCCGAGACATCGGCCCGGGCGTACTCGCCGCCCAACTGGCGGATCATCTGGACGCTGTTCTGCGGTTCGAGGGGTGCGTCTTGTGGACGGATGCCCTCCGACGAGATCCTTTTTTGGGGGAGTTTGCCTGCGGGCAGGGCGATGATCACCGCGTTCTGGTCGCCGGCCAACCGTCCCGTGCCCGGGTCGTAGACCAGACTGCCCTCGATCAGGATCCGCTGCCGGGCGGTCCGGTCGTTGGTCGCCCGGTGTTCCGTGCCGCCGCCGAAGAAGTATCCCGAGCCAAAGCCGACGGCAAACAGAAGCAGCATGAGCAGCCCCTGGACATAGAGCATCCGGCGGGGGAAGAGGATCATTCCCGGGGGCACCGGCTCGCCGCGTTCGTGTTGGGCGTCTGCCGGCGGCAAAGCCCCGGCAGCGGCCGAGGCCGGCGGCTCGGGCGGGGCCTTCGGCGAGTCGGCCGGCTGGGGCATCTCGATCAGGGACGGCTCGTCGTCGTAGACCGTGAGGTTGGAGGTGCTTTCGAGGGCCTCGCGGTTCCTGGCGAAGAGGTCCATGGCAGCGGCCGCCAACGCCGCTTCCTGGGACGGCACGATCTGGGGCCACCCACACTTGGGGCACTGAATCTCGCTACCGGCCTTCCGGCTGGCGATGCCCAACAGTTGGTGGCAGCGTTGACAGTAGAAGCGAATCGGCATCGACGGCAGCAGATAGGCCCGCGGACCTCGAAATGCGGAGACGGCCCCCTATTCCAGCTTAACGCGGTCAACGGCTGCAACCAAGCGGCGGGCACGGCACGTAGCGTTCACTGGTCTTCGTCGGTATCGGCCAGCGAATTGAGCGCCTGGGCCAGGACGAGACAGATCAGATCGACGACCCAGAGAATGCCGACTCCCAGGGCCACCCACTTCAGCGGTGACCGTTCTGGCGGATCGCCCATCTCCCCCAAGAGAGCGGCTACCGCCAGGATCACACAGATGGCGATCGGCAATACGGCGAGGCCGGCGATCAATAGGCGTATGACCGCCCGTGGGACCGGCTTTTGGCTCATAAAAGTCCCTCTAGTTTTCCCAATTTTGCGGATCGTTAGAGTCGGTGTCAAGGTGGCGGAGGCGATCGTTGCGGATGGAATAAAGGGGACAGGCGCATATATTGACTAGATTGGCTAGCGTGGGTAAGATGGTCTCATGCCTAGAACCGCAAGGGTCGCGCCGGGAGGCATGGTGTTCCATGTCCTTAATCGCGGGGTCGCGAGATTGCAGATCTTCGACCGGGACGAGGACTACGCGGCCTTCGAACGCGTGGTCGAAGAGACTTTACGCGTGGCGCCCATCCGCATCTGTGCGTTCTGTTGGATGCCGAACCATTGGCACTTCGTGCTCTGGCCGCAGCGCGACGGTGACCTATCGGAGTTCATGCAGCGCATGGCCAACATGCACACGCAACGCTGGCAGCGGGCCAAGCGAAGAGTCGGTTACGGGCATCTATACCAGGGCCGATTCAAGTCCTTTCCGGTCGAGACCGACGACCACTTCTACACCGTTGTGCGATATGTGGAGCGCAACCCGCTGCGCGCCGGGCTCGTTGCATGTGCTGAGGACTGGGCGTGGAGCAGTCTGTACCGGCGCGTCGCCGGGAAGCGCGAGCCGTTGCTGGCGGGCTGGCCGCTACCCGAGCCAGTCGATTGGCACACGCAAGTCAATCAACCGCAGACCGAAGCTGAGTTGGAGGCGATCCGGCGATGCGTGCGTCGAGGTTGCCCTTGCGGCAGTGCTTCCTGGGCCGACCAGGCGGCCGAACAACTGGGTCTACAATCAACGCTGCGTCCTCGTGGCCGTCCGTTGGGAAAGTCGCAATAAACGCCGTACAGAGATTCCGCATCTTTCGCATACTTTTCAATATATGCGCCTGTCCCCTTTTATGGCTTGACTTGGCCTCGCATGGAAACACAATGAAGGGAGGGTGACGGTTTGCCCAGGGCGGAGGAAGGGGCCACGATGAGCCGAAACGGCCACGGCTTCCACGGGCTGGCGATAGTGATCCTGCTGGGCGTGTCTGGCTGGGCATGGCCGTCCACGCCGGCAGCAGCCACGGAGCTGCTCTTGAAGGACGGCCGGATCTTGCAGGGCAAGCCGGGCCCCCCGCTGGACAGTCTGAGCGATCGACCCAAGGCCCCTGACGCGGGCAGCGGCGTACGGCGGATCGTCTTCGTGCACGATGATCTGCGTCGCACGTTTGTCCCCGAACGCCAGGTCCAGCAGATGTCGGCGGATCAGGGCCAACTCCAGGAGACCTTCACCGTTGAGCAGCGGATCCTTGCCGGGGGGCGGAGGGTCGGGAGCGTGGGTCCCAGGATCGCCAACCCGCCGCACGACAAGTTCGACGAGTTCGGGCGGCGGACGTTCACCTTCGGCACGCCCCGGGGGCCGATCAGCGTGTTCCAGGCGATCACACTGATCACGCCGCTCTGGACCAAGGTGGAGGGGATGAACTACACGTGGGACATGCGGATCGCCACCAGCTCGATTCCCCGCGACGTCTTGGACAAGATCCTGCTGAGGCAGATTGATCCGAAGAACATCGAACATCGCAAAAAGATCGCGAGGTTCTACCTCCAGGGCGAACGGTACAGGGACGCCCGCGAGGAACTGGAAGCCATTGTGAAGGCCTTCCCCGACAATGCGGACCTGGAGAAGGAGCTGACGCCGTCGATTCGCTCGCTCAGGCAGATGGAGGCCCAGCAGGCATTGAAGGAGTTGAAGACCCGGCGTGAGGCGGGCCAGCATCGGCTGGTGATGGAACTGCTGAAGAACTTCCCTTCGGAGGGCGTGGCCGGCGAGATCCTGCAAGCGGTCCGCCAAACGGCCCAGGAGTACGACAAGCTGCAAGGGGAGGTCCGCGACGTTCTCGCGCTGTTTGACGCGGAGCTGGCCAAGATTGCCGATACGACGCTGCGGCTGCAGATCGAACCGATTCGCAAGGAGATTGCGGCCGAGTTGAACATCGACACGCTGGGGCGGATGGCCGCCTTCCGGCAGAACCTGGACGACCCCGATCTGTCGCCCAGCCAGAAGCTGTCCTATGCGATCAGCGGCTGGCTGGCGGGCACCGACGCGGCGGTGGAAAAACTGTCGGTGTCGCTGTCGCTGTACCGGGTCCGCGGGCTGGTCCGCCAGTACCTCGGCGAGCCGGTCACCTTGAATCGGCGTAGGATCTTGGGCTCGATGCGATCGGAGGAGGGCGCGGTGCCGCGGTTGGTGGCGGCGATGCTTGCCCAAATGAAACCGGCGGTCGACCCGCCGGCCCCGGTGTCGGCGGACAGGCCGGGCTACTACGAGCTGGAAGTGGCGGGGCTGGCCGAACAGCCGGCAGTCCACTACCTGGTCCAGCTCCCGCCGGAGTACAACCCCTATCGCCGCTATCCGGCGGTGGTCACCTTGCACGGCACGGGGACGACCGCGTCGCAGCAGGTCGACTGGTGGGCGGGCGGCTGGACCAAGGACGGCTGGCGTGCCGGGCAGGCCAGCCGCTACGGCTATATCGTCATCGCGCCGGAGTGGACCGTGGAACATCAGAAGCAGTACGGCTACTCCGCCCGGGAACACGCGGCCGTGTTGGACAGCCTGCGGGACGCCTGCCGGCGATTTTCCGTCGACACGGATCGGGTGTTTCTATCGGGCCATTCGATGGGCGGCGACGCCGCCTGGGACCTGGGGCTGGCGCATCCCGACCTCTGGGCGGGCGTGATTCCCATCGTGGCCCAATCGGACCGCTATTGCGCCCATTATTGGGAGAATGCCGAGCGGCTCCCCTTCTACGTGGTTTGCGGCGAACTGGACGGGTCGAAGCTGCTGGACAACTCCCGCGACCTCGACCGGTATCTCCAGCGGGGCTACAACTGCACGGTGGTCGAGTACCTGGGGCGGGGGCATGAGCACTTTTACGAAGAGATCCTGCGGATCTTCGACTGGATGGGCCGGTTCCGCCGCGACTTCTTTCCGCGGGAGTTCACCTGCTCGACGATGCGGCCCTGGGACAATTACTTCTGGTGGGTCGAATTGGACGGATTGCCGCCCAGGTCGATGGTCGATCCGGCCGACTGGCCGCCGCCGCGGGGCACCCGACCCGCACAGGTCAAGGCCAAGGTCACCGACAACAACGGGCTGAACGTGACGGCCGGCGCGGGGCAGGTGACCGTCTGGCTATCGCCGCAGATGTTGGACTTCGAGCAGCGGGCGAACATCGTGGTCAACACCCAGCGGGTCAACGCCCGCGACCGCTTCCTCGAGCCCGAGCTGGAGACCCTGCTGGAAGACGTCCGCACCCGCGGCGACCGGCAGCACCCGTTTTGGGCCAAGATCGAGGCGCCCACCGGGCGGGTGCCGGCCGCTCCTAAGCCGCTCGCTCCTAAGCCGCTCGCCAAGTAGTCGTCCGCCAGGGTGCCCCGACCGCCGCCAGGGTGCCATGGCCAAACTTGTTTAGCCATCCGCCGTTCTCTCGACGTTTCGGAGCATGCCCACGCAAGCGTGAACATGGCACCCGCCTCGCTTCAAGCGAGACATCGAATGAAAGGTCGGCTTCACTGTGGCTAACGACTCGCCGATAAGCTGCGGGCGCCGAAGGCGACCGTCAGCTTCATCGGCTTGTTAGCCGGCACCGTTGCGTTCCTCTCGCGCCATGGCCACCCACCAGATCAAGTGGACTTCAGTGCCCCGACGAGCGTCAACCATCACAGGAAGTCCTTCGCCATCCGATCGTCCATACTGTATAGAAGGGCAAACAAGTCGCTGGTTCCGTGAGGCAGCCCTACCATGAACGCGCCTTCGTCATGCACTGCCTTCGCTGTATCCTCCTCCTTAAAGAGCACGTACCTGAAACCCGGTGTGAAATACTATTTCATCGGCAAAAAGCCGGCATCGTCTGGAGGGGGTGAACGCTTACGGAGGAGGAAAAAACCTAATGTCCGACTTCAGTGTGCGCTCGTACTCGGCCTGTGGCGTTTTGGTGTTCACATATTCCTGAAACCAGTTGATGGCCTCAAGCCAATCAAGAAGGTGTTTGCCGGCCGAGCGTCCATTGAACGAAAGCTTAATTCTCTCCTTAAACTCTAACCACCCACCCTTGCCAAAGTCCTTCACCCTTTCCTGTGTGTGTGTGTCGGCCAGTTCAAGCAGCACGAGCGGATCGCGCATGTCTTGATAAACGGATCGTTTGTCCTTATCTAAGCCAAGGTGGTCAGCGATTGACTCTACGATTGCGCGTCCCTTTTTGTCATTCCTTACGGACGGTGTAAAGACACTTGCCAAGTCTTCACTGCTCACCCATCCCATGCTGCAGGATACCCTCTGGACATCCAATGTGTGTTTCTTATTGTATAAAACATCCAAGTCGTAAGCGTCCTTCGCCGCTTGTATTTGTCCATTAACCTGCTGTGACAAATCCGCCATCTTCACTCCGGAAGGAACCAAGCCGACAAATTCGTCGCCACCGAAACGGAAGAGCCACTGGTCCTTCTGTGGGCAAAATGGAGCGCTTCTACCACGAGTAAGCTTCATGGCTATATGGAAAAGAAACACGTCCGCAAACTGGTGACCTATCTTTTCGTTGATGCCCTTGAAACCATCCAAATCGAAGAAAACTAGTTTGAAAGAACTTTTCGACGACAGCCGAGTTTGGATCGCTTCGTACAGCGCGATTTTGTTTAAGACAAAGCAGTCTTCGGTTGGCACAGGAGGAGATTCGTCCTCGTGCGCTCCGCCTTCTTCATTTTGTTCAGCGGTAGCAATGCAGTGCCGAAGTTCTCTGACCCGCCCTAAGAAGAAGGAGTCCAACGCAGACAGAGCCGCGGTGTTGAGATTCGCTAGCAGCGGAGCAAACGTGGTGTCCAAGACTAGCCGCCATTCATCGCAAATCTCGTCCATGGCATTCCAATCAGCACCCGCGAAAGGGCGATTGTAAATCACAAGGGCACTTCCTATGAGACGAAGGTCATGGGAAACAATCGGTAAGAGAATGCATCCTTTCGCTTGGTATGAAGCGCGGCCTGCCTCGGATACCACTGAATTTGTTGAAAGATTGTCCACAATTAGAACACGTGCTTTATGTGCCCAGCCTGTTTGTTTGACGCCCTTCTCGTAGCAGGTCGCTGTTTGCTCGGCACACTTGGGGTAGACAGCGACGTGTTCCAAGAGCGGCACCAGCCCGTGTCCCCGGGGGAAGAGGTTTTTCACAGGGACCTTACTAAAGACTCGTTCGAGCGCTTGCTCCTGCATTTTGCGTATTCGGGCGGCGTAAGTTTTCTGTCCGACGACTGGATTCGCATCAGCTCTCAGCACATGCTTCTCCCAAGCGTTCTCATCCGGGAAGGCATATTGCGGCACCTTACGCAGGACCGGTTCGTGGCGCGATATGGCTCCAGCAACGGGCACCAGATCATCTCGCTTGCCAATGTGCGAAAACCACTCGGCCAAACAGTTCGAAGTTAGTGACGCGAGAAAAGCATCTATCTGATCCCACCACGCTTCATCGGGCACACTGGACTCAGTCTGAGAAGTGGGCTCAAACATTCCAAATGCGCTCTTCGGGAGTCGAAACTCGGGACTCGCAAGCAACGTATGAAAGTTGGCTACAATTCTCATGAAGTCCGCTGCAATCAGTCTTGATTCCGTGCTCATTTAGCAGTTCTCCTTATGGGTTACCCGCCTGCTGCAGAGACGTCGGGAATACTCTGCCCGAATCCAGACATGCCGGCCATACCCCGATCGGAGGAGTGTGAATCGTCCGGACAGGAGCTTCCCTAATATTTCAAGAATCAAGCACCCGCCAACCTGTGCGACGCAGTATTGCCCCCTGTCGATCCTCTCTACGGAGCCGCGATTCTTGCCGAGATCTCCCTCGAAGGTCAGGTACCGGCGGCGATGCATCCTGTGGGTTCGCCATTCCAAACGGCTTGCGCCACGTTTCGGTAGGTCCGCACGTTCAAGTCCCCAGAGTGTCCGTGCCGATGACCCGCGCCCCGGCCGCAGTTCCAGCATCAGGTCGTAGTGAAAGTCTCCCGTGTCAAGGGAGTGGCGGAGGAGAACGTAACGCAGGGTCTTTCCTCGCAGCCCTGGCCAGCTTGCGAGGCCCCTCTCTGATAGCTGATTTGCCATGTCCTCCTCCCCTTATGTCCAGAAAATGATGCGGCGAGCCAGAAAGTGCACGCCTGTGTTGAGGATCAGACCTACAGTTCCTGTCAGCAGGAGAAACGCATACACTGACGCCATCTCAAGCGCGGTTAGAGAAGTCAGGAGCCGGGCTCCGACGCCGGATGGTGGTATAAGCATGGTTTCACACACGATCGCGACAATGAAGGAGATGCCAATCGTCGTGCGAGCCACAGGGACGACTGCGCGTCCTAGAGCTTCAAAGATCAAGACTCGGGTGAGAATGAACCAAAACCGGCCGCGATATGCGCGAATGAGTTCGACTCTGTCTTGAGGAAGCGTGACGAGGGACTCGGCGCACTCATCGACTATGATCAGGAGGCTCGCCAACGTAATCGTGGCGATGCGCGAGATCTCTCCCCCGAGTCCAAGGACCACCGGGATCGTGATGAGCATGAAGGCAGGAAGACTGCGCAAGAACGCGACGACACCGTGCGAGAGATCATGGGCCCAGCGCGAAAGTCCGAGCATCAGGCCAAGAGGTACGCCGATGAGGAGCGCAAGAACCCAGCTCCCGATGGCGCGGAGAGCTGTAGCCGCCAGGTCCTCGGAATAACCTGCACTGAGGAGGTCACCGGCAGCGCGTATCGTAGGCACTGGTCCCGGGAATACCGAGGGCGCGTGCGTGATCGCGGCGGCTACTTGCCAGGCCAAGAGAAAGAGGATCACGCCGGCAAGAGGCAACGCGGCACGGAGGAATCGCTGCGGACGCTTCACGGGGTTCCTCCTGGCGTGGAAGGCTTGCGAAAGGCGTTCTCGACCGTGGCGAGGATTCCTTGAAAACTGGCGCTCGCCCGCAGCTCTGTAGTGCGCGGACGAGGGATCGATACGGGGATCAGTTCACCGTCCGAGCAGCTCACGGGGCGGTGTCTGAATGGCACGACGATATCAGCGGATAGCACCGCCAAGTCGAGTTGATGAGTCGTGAGGAAGACGAGCGGCTTGAATTCGCTGAATACGCGTTGCAAGTGCGCCAGGAACTCTTGCCGCGCGGTCACATCGAGGGCAGCAAAGGGCTCATCAAGAAGAAGCACCCTGGGGGGTTCTGGTCCGACCAGAGCGCGACACAGGTTCACTAACTGACGTTGCCCCCCACTGAGTCCGTGCGTTCTGCGTTGGAGCGGAAGGTCGAAGGAGAAGTGCTTCACAAGCCGCAGCACATGGGCACGACGTTCGGCACGGGGCAGACCGAGGATCTCCAGTGGGATGGCGATATCATCTTCGACGCGGCGCCAAGGGAACACAGGGTTGCTCTGAGGGACATAGCCAATCCGGCATCGAGGGGGCGGTTCCCCATCGATGAGGATGGTGCCCCGATCGGCGTGTAGGACGCCTGCGAGGAGACGAAGGAAGGTTGTCTTGCCGACACCGTTTGGCCCGACGATGGACACGACGGCTGGCCCGTCGATCTTCAGAGACACTCCGGAAAGCACAGGGACGGCCTCATTGGAGGCTCCATCTCGGAAGCTCTTCTCGATTTGTTCCACGAAGACAGAGGTCATGCCCGCACCCACTACTTCGGCGGTGGTACGTAAAGGAGCCGTTCGAAGTCTACGTTCCCATCCAGCAAACGGCCTTCTCGCAGCACCTGAAAGAACTGGCGAAGCCTATCCCGATCGAGATTCTCCGGGGTCGACGAGGCGGGCTCCACGACACGCGAGGCGACATCAGCCGAGTACCCTCCGTACTCCCGGCGCCCGAGCAGGGCCACGTTGGCTGCGGTGTCGCGCTGGCGGAGTTCTCTCTCATGTGCCGCTCGGGCGATGCGAACGAAGGCAGCAGCCTGAGTCGGGTGCTCGTCAATCCACCTGGAAGAGAGGAGCGACAATGCGGCGGGCACCCGCGCACCTCCGAAGACCTGACGGCTGATGGCGCACGCATCGATCAGTCGGTACTCGCCGCTCGCGAGTGCTAGGCTGAGGGCGGGCTCCAGTACATACGCGGCAGTTTGGTCGCGGCTCTTCACGGCGAGAAGCGGGGTAGCCGGGTTGTACTCCTGAATGGTCGCTCTCGGCAGCATCCGAGAAACGAAGTACTTCACCTGGCGTGAGGGATGGGAACCGACCACCCTTCCATCGAGATCGGCCAGTGAATTGATCGGCGAGTCCTTGGGGACGAGGAAACCGTCGTATGGATTTGTGCTGTCGAAGTACCAGACGATGTAGCCACGATAGGGGTACTCCCCCGTCGTAGCCATCCCGAGGAGTGGCTCCAAGGGAACCCCTGCGCTGCCTTGGAGTTCGTTCGACTGGAGGGCGGCGAAGAGAAGGTCAGCCCGACCGTAGGGTTTTAGGGTCACGTCGATGCCTGCGTTCGCGAACTCTCCATTGTCGACGGCGCGGATCAGGGCCAGGTCGACTACGACAGTCGGCCTGAACCCGAGGACCAGGTTGACGCGCTCGCCCTGCAGCGGCTGAGGCCGCAGGAGGAGCCAGAGGCCAAGGGCCAACACGACGGCCCCACCGAGGGCGATCCCGATCCATGCTTTCTTCGGCATGCCTATTTCCTCCTTATACCTTCGGTTCTGATGGTGCCGGCTAACTTGTGTTTAGGCGGATCTGTCTAACACGCCGCGTCGGCCAGCCTCACGCCGGACGGCATGGACAGCCGTTTCTCCCGAAAGTCTTTCCTACCAAGGTCCTTCGCCAGTTTCGGCTTGCCCTGGCTGGCGCGTTAGGAAGTGGACTGGGTCAGCCTAACACCCCAAGCGGGCACTTACAGCCGGTCCATCGGGCTGGTCACACCTCGACCTCCGCGATTCAGCACACGGGTATAGATCATCGTCGTCTTCACGTCCTTGTGCCCGAGCAATTCCCGCACCGTTCCGAGCCGGCATTACTACACTACAGTACAGCAGAACCCCGTGGAATCCAAGGCGTCAAGACGCGGTGACGTCAACAAATCTCGGGGCATACGCCACCCCGCCGCAAGAGGCAGCTAGGGAGCCAGGGTGCCATGGCCAAACTTCAGACTTGTTGACACTGTAGCAGCCGATGTGGGAATCACGAAATCGCGAAAGCACGAAACGGCGAAAAACCGAGGGTAATCACGCTTTTCACAGCCACCCGCGACGCGATCGCCGCGACAAGGCGAGTTGCTTTTCCTTGGTGCTTTCGTCCCTTCGTGTTTTCGTGGTCCTTCTCGTCGCTCGCGGAGGGCGTATCCCACCTTCCTTGCTACAGTGTCGACTTGTTGGCCATTCGATGCATTCACAGATCCTTGAGCTTGCCCTGGGACTTCTCCTGCTGCGCTTCCCGGATCAGGAAATCGAGCCGCCCAGCTTCTGAATCCGCCTCGACCTGCCTGTCCCAACGCTCCCAGTCTTTGGCAGAGAGCCAACGGAAGATCTCGGCGATGTCGCCCTCTGGGAGTCGTTCAATCTGGGCCTTGATTTGATCAATCGTCGACATCGCGGATCCTTTGAATGAGGTCCTCACGCATCATTCGTGTTCGGGCTGACGACAGAAACGAGCGTCCGCAACCGGCACGCGCGCTGGAGCGTGAACGGCGCGTCCGAGTGGCCGCCACACATAGGCAGCGGTGCGAACACGCCCAACTCACCCAGTAAGAGCCTATCCCGAAACCCCTCACCCCCGGCCCCTCTCCCCGCAAGCGGGGCGAGGGGAGAATGCCTTAGTCAAGGCAACGCCCGCTGCCAGGGGGCAAAGACGAACAGCGCGCCCAGGGCGATCAGGACGAATCCCATGAGATAATTCCAGCGGAGCGGCTCCTTGAGATACAGCACGGAGAAGACACAGAACACGCCCAGCGTGATCACCTCCTGGAACGTCTTCAGTTGCGCGGTGCTTACCCCGGCGTTGTGACCGATGCGGTTGGCGGGGACCTGAAAACAGTATTCCACGAAGGCGATCAGCCAACTTGCCAGGATGGCCGACCAGAGGGCCGTCTGCTTGTACTTCAGGTGGCCGTACCAGGCGAACGTCATGAAGACGTTGGAGACGATCAACAGGAGGAACGTGGCCAGCCACATGGCATCGACGCGACAGGGCGTACAGCAATTGTAGGGAGCCAACCTGCCCCCACGAGGGAGAACAGCTCTTCCCGGGGCTTCCAAAAGGGCCTAGCCCGCATTTCTCACCAACACCCCACGTTGGATCACAGTGTGCCACTGCTTCGCAGAAGCAGTGCGGGGCGGAACCCCTCAACACTGCTTGCCTTACGTCAAGCAGTGGCACACTGTGGTGAGAAATGCGGGCTAGGTGTACACGAACTGGGGTCGTCGTGTCAAGAAAGGTTGGGCGAGATCCCGCGGCACTTACAGCAGCGGCAAGAGCCGCGATATCAACAGCGTGGAGCCCAGCCCGGCCAGGCCCAGGACCGTCGCCAGCACGGTCCACGACTTGAGGGCCTCGACTTCGGTCAGCACGCTCATGCGGGCGACGATCCAGAATCCGCTGTCGTTCATCCAGGAGGCGACCACCCCACCGCTGGCGATGGCCGTGGCCAGATAGACGGGATGGCAGCCGAGCATGGCTGTCATTTGTTCGGGGGAGCCGGCCATGGCGGCCAGCATCCCCGCGGCGGTAATCATGGCCACGGTGGTTGAGCCTTGGGCAATTTTCAGCACGGCGGCCACGCCGAAACCCAACAGCAGCAGGGCGATCCCCGTGTTCTGCCCGCTGCCGGCGAAGATCTGCTGCACCGCGCCGCCTACTCCTGCGGCAGCCAGCATGGCCCCGAAGGCGCCGCCGCCGGCGGTAATCAGGATGATGACTCCGCCGCTCATCAGCGCGTCTTCGGTGGCTTTGGCGAGCTGGGCCAGCGTCAGGCCGCGCTGGCGAACCAGCACGGCCATGGCGATTGCCGCCGCCAACAGCAGCGCCAGATTCGCATCACCCAAGAGCGCGGTCACGCGGGCGGCCTTCCGCCAGGGGGTCTCCCAGATGTGCCCCTTGAGATGCTGCGGAAAGGAGGCCTCCAGGAGCAAGCGGTTGAAACGCTCCAGTTCCGCAACCTTCAACTCTTTCACCCCGAGCCCCAGAAGATCTCTGGACGCAGTGGCATTGAACTCCTGGACCTCTTCCGTCGGCAGGGCTTGCACCCCGCCGGCAAGCAGACCCTTGGCCGATGCAGGCAGGACAACCCCCGCAAAATCCTCTTCGCGGTAGAACTGGCGGTCGGTGAGGATCTTGTTCAATTCGGCCTGGAGTTTGGCCTGCAGCTCGGGGCTGAGCTGGCCGGTCCGGAAGGCCTGGTCCAGGGACTGGCGGGTCGTTTCGGTCAGCAGTTCCCCTACCCGCCGGGCCGGACCCGACCTGTCTGCGGCTCCGCCGGCCTGGAGTGTGGCGCAAAAGGCCGGCCAGTCCGCCACGTCACCTGCACGGATCAGCGGGGTGTGTTCGGCGTCGGCAATCGCCACCGTGGCGCTGCGAACGGAAATCATCAGCACCGGCAGCAGGATCGGGGCCAGCGAGATCCAGAGGGCGGGCAGCTTGGCTTCCTCCAGCGGCTCCAGCTCCGGCCGGTCGCTGTAAGGTCGCATGGGAACGTCCAGCAGCCGGTTAATCGTGCGGCAGGCCAGCAAGCCGACGATGGCCGTGGGCAGGCCGACCAGCATGCCGCCGAGCATCATCACACCCAGGTCGATGCCCAGTTCGGACGCGACAAACAGCGGGCCGGGCGTGGGGGGCACCATGGCGTGGGTCACCACCCCGCCGGCGCCGATCGCCAGAATGTAGAGCACGTAGTTCTTCTTGGTTCGCCTGTATAGCGACCGGGCCAGAGGGAGCATGAGGTAGAAGACGGTGTCAAAGAAAACCGGTATCGCCAGCACGAAGCTGGCTCCCGCCAGGGCCTCTGACGCCCGCTTTTCGCCCAACACTCGCAGGAAGCAGCGCACGATCCGGTCGGCGGCGCCGCTGTCCATCAGGCATTTGCCGATCACCGCCGCCAGGGCGATCACGATGCCGATCTTGCCGGCCGAAGTGCCAAACGCCGTCGCCACGCGGGTGACCTTCTCGGCCAACGTGCCGGGGCTGAGTAGGCTGACCAGCATCGCCGCCATGATCAGGGCGACGAAGGCGTGGACCCGCAGCACGATGATCATGCCGATCACCGTGACGACGCCGATCAAGAGGATGACCAGGGGATTGGCGACCGTTTCGATCAGGGGCTGCCTTTTTTCAGGGCGAAGCCTTTGAAGAACCAGCCGTCGGGTTCGCTGCTGACGACCATGCCGGCGGCGCCTAGGTAGCGGCGGACGACGTCGTAGTCGGGCATTTGCGAGCCGTCGATCTTCTGGGCGCGGAATTCCCCCTTCTTGCCCGTGGCAAAGACCGCGTTGAGCACCCGGGCCAGCATGGTCTCGCTCTGGGGCATTTTACCCTGGCGGATCAGCTCGTAGGTGGGGCGGTACTCTTCGTCGGTGCGAGAGAAGGACCAGGCGCATCTCTGGGTGACTCCCAGTTGGTCCATCGCCGCCTGGACAAGCTGGCAGTCCACGTTGGCGCCGAGCATGTCCCGCCGCTCCCTTGGCGTCAGCACGTTCTTGAGAAACTCGATGTGCGAGGCCACGAACAAGTGACCGTGGGCTACGGTCACCGCGGCGTGGGGCAGCAAGCGGACGTCCTTGGGTTCCTCTTTTTCCCCTTCTTCCAGGCCCGGGTCGTCCTCGCCTGTCAATTTCGGGACCGTGATCCTGGGGATTTCGAGCGGACCGGACTGCTCTTGCTCGATCATTTCCCAGATGAGGTGCTCTTCGAACTTGTGGAGCCGGATGTCGGCGTTGGTTTGCATGGTCTTCTGAATGGCGGCACGGACTGCTTCCTCGTTCGTGGCTTCGATGGCGAACAGCAGCCGCTCACTGGCGGTAGTCGGCGCTTTGTCGTCGTAGGCGGTGATCACGGAGACCCGCTTGCCCAGGTGTGCGATCAGCTCTGCCCGCAGGTTGATCCGCGGGGAGTTATCGTCCTTCTTGTCTTTGTCTTCGAGTCCTTCCAACACCTCGCGCCAGTAGTCGCCCTCGGCGTAGACCCTGAGCACGCCGTCCTTCTTCTTGACGATGTACGTTACATCCTTGCCCGTGTTTTCGTCCTTACCCTTCAGTTCCCAAACGCTGTCGGCTTCTCTGGCGGTAATCACCACCTTGGGAGCGACAGGCGGTTCGAGCTGCTTAAACTTCTGGCGGAACTCTTCCGGCAGAACGCCCTTGTCGAGGTCCTTTTGGCATTCCAGGCTGGCGCTGAAGAGGAACTCCAGCTCGCCGAGCACCTCGTTGAACAGGGGCCCGATGTTGTCGAAGGCGTTGAGGATGTCGACGTAGAGGGTGGCATAGGTGGCCACGTCGCGGGGCACCCAGCTTTGGGGTTCGAACTCGGTCTCGTTGGGAAAGACGAGCATCTTCATGGACTTTTGGAATTGATCGGAGCGGGGGGCGTAGACGGCGGTGCGGTGCACCAGTTGGAACTCGTCGGTCACGTGGAAGTCCACGAACCCGCCTACACCTTGCACGGCCCCAAAGCCTTGATTGCGGAAGATCTCCAGGAACGATTTCCCTTTGCGGCGGTGTTTTTCCGGGGTTGCCGCCCGCATCGTCGCCACGTAGCCCAAGGGGTGGATAAACCAGCGGATCTGGGGATTCGCGCTGCCGCTGTCGCGTGCGCAGCGTCGCATCACTTCCTGGAACGCCGGCAGGCTGGCGAGGCTCTTGGGCTGGGGGGCGGCTGAGCGGGCGAGAATCCCCCGGACTACCTGGAGATTGTCCGAGGCGATCAGCAAGTTGGCCGAGAGGCAGTAGAAAGCCGTGCCCGGTTCGGCCTGCGGGTCGTCCTTGGGCTTGGGAAGGTTGTCGAATTGGACGACGGCGTCAGGGCTTTCGGGGACCTTGATCTCGGTCTGCTTGGCCCCCTGTTGCTGCAGGTTTTTGGAGACTTTTTCCAGCAGCACGGTGGCCTGGGGCAGATGTCCGGTAACGTCGACCACGATAGCCAGGCAGGCGGCATCGGGCTTGTCCGACTCCTGGTGGAGGATCAAGCCCACGGCGACCTCGCCGCCGGGCACGCCTCTGAGGTCGTCCAAGGTCAGCCCCAGACGCTCGTAGACCCCGGACCAGCGGTTCTCGAACTGCCGGCGGAGATCCTTGGTGAAAGGTTCCATGACCGGATCGGCCATGAGTTGGCCAAGCTGGGTCTCTTTCCAATGCTTAGCCAGCTCGTCGACGCTGGAGACGGCGGCAAAGCCCGTCGTCGTCTCGGGGAGAAGCTCTTCGCTGGGACGGCCAGCCTGCACCGACGACGCACCAACGCCCAGGAGAAAACCGGCAACCGACCACCACACCCACCTGCGAAACGGCGACACGAGGAACCTCCTTCAACTGTTCAGACGGCATTGCACTGGCGGCTCATCTGCCCTCGGTTGAGGGATGCCACGGCCGGCTTGTCCGACCGTGCCCTGCGGGGCAAGTCGTCAACGGCATCCCGATTGAGGCCGTCAGCTCACCTGAGATGAACCACTAGCTTAGCTAATCGGAAGAGCCGGGGGGAATACCGCAGTTTAATCCGCTGCCCGGATTGATGCTAGATCGGTTGGTGAAATTAGAGAAGTAACAAGTACCAGGGACCAGGCATCGGGACGGCGGCGGATGGGGTGGCTGCCGTACGATTTGGCTCTGCCGCGTTTGCCGAGACTCGCCAACTTGCCAAGAGCGCCAGCTCTACTTCCGGATGCCGGCCGGTGAGGTTGCGGTAGCCGCAGATGGGTTTATGGACGCCGGCGGGCCAGGCAGAGATAATGTGCGTCATGCGAGACTTCCAGAATGAGAGCCTCAGCCACGACCCTATTCACGGGTACATTCCGTTCACCTCTTCCGTGGGGCTCCCGGAAGACGAGGTTTCCGAAGAAGAGATTATCGACCATCCCTGGGTGCAGCGGCTGAGGCAGATCCACCAGTTGCAGACGGCCTGGTGGGTTTTTCCCTCGGCCGAGCACACGCGGTTCCAGCACGCGTTGGGGGCGATGCACCTGGCAAGCCAGGCCACGCAGACACTGTTTGCCAGCTTGCAGGACGTGTGCCCGGACGTGCCCAGTCGCGGCTACGTTGAGTCGCTGATGCGGCTGGCGGCGCTGTTGCACGACGTGGGCCACGGGCCGTTCGGTCACTTCTTCGACGCGCACTTTCTGGCCGACTACGGGCTGAACCACGAGACGCTGGGGAGCCGGATCATTTGCGGCGAGCTGGGGGGGCTGATCCGCCGCATCCGCCGCAATCCCAACAGCCGCCTGGAAGACAACGAGACGTTGGACCCGGAGCAGATCGCCGCACTGATCACCCGCCCCAGGCAGGCTGCCGACCAGGGCCGCCCGCAGTGGCTGCGGTTCTTGCGGAGCCTGTTCAGCGGGCTGTACACGGTGGACAACATGGATTTTGTGCTCCGCGACGCCTACATGTCGGGCTACAGCACCCGCGCGTTCGACCTGCAGCGTCTGCTGCACTACAGCGTTTTTACCCCCAAGGGGCTGACGATCCACGAACGGGGTCTTTCGGCGTTGGTGAGGTTTATTTCGGTGCGGGCGGAGCTGTTTCGGGCGATCTATTTTCACCGCACGGTGCGGGCCATCGACCTGGAGCTTCAGGAGTTGTTTTCGGACAGCAAACGGCACCTGTTTCCCGGCAATCCCTTGGAGCACTTTGACCGGTACCAGCGGCTGACCGAATGGTCGTTGTTGATGGAGGTGGCCCGCTGGCCCGGGAGCGGGGACCCTGAATTGCGGGAGCTGGGAGAGCGCTGGCGGCACTTTCTGGCCCGCCGCCTCCGCTGGAAGATGGCCTGTGAGCGGACGGTGTTCTTTGCGCCGGGCGAGCCGGAGCGGAGCAGCGTGTTCAGCAATCTGGCGGTCTTCGAGGCGACGGTGCGGGAGCACTTGCCACCGGAGTTGAAGGGCTTGCCGTTGCGGGTGGACACGGCCCGGCACGTGCATCGCCCGGGCGCGCATGCGCCGACGGCAGGCCAGAACTTCCTCTACGATCCGGCCAGCGGGAGGATCCACAGCCTGGACGACCGGGAGCTGTTCCGCCGGATCGCCATCAGCTATCGCATCTGCCGGATCTACGCCTTGGACAACCGCTACAACGCCCAACTGGCCGCCGCCATGGACCAGCTCACGGGGGCGGGCGGGGCCGACGACGTGACCAACATGTGAGAGGAAACGACCGAGATGACCAGAGGCGCCGTGGTCTTTGAGGAGGTCGCCGGACTGTACCGGATCATCCCGTTGAAGGTGCTGCGGCGCACGCCGGGTGTCTCTTTCGACGTGGTGCCGCTGAAGGCCTTCCCGCGCTTCGACGCGCTGGATCGCGTGATTCACCAGGGGGGCGCGGTTTCGCCCGGGCCGGTGGGCGACGTGCCGCGCCCCTGGTATATGCACCCCCATCAGGACGATAACCTGATCGTGCTGCACGGCACGCGCTACGTGGAGATCTACACCGCGGCGCACGGCAGAGTGGAGAGCTTCACGGTGGGGCCGCACCAGGTCAAGCGGGGCGACGAGGTGGTGTTCGACGGAGCGGCCATGCTGGTCTGGCCGCGGGGCGTGTTTCACCGCATTCGCAGTTGCCGGCAGGAGGGTTCCGCCTCGCTGAACCTGGCGGTGCACTACGACGGTTTCGACATTCGGACCAACTTCAGCGTTTATGATCTCGACCCCGAGACGGGCCGGTACCGCGTGATCCGCGAGGGCCATCTCGATCAACCGGGCGGAGAACTGCCCACGACGGAAACCAATTGAGAACGCATGGAGACTTGGGCTGTCACCTTTTCGGCCGGAGCATAACTTGCCTACCCCCGACGGAAACCAGCCCGTGACGACCACGAAAACGGAGCTTTACCGGCGTCTGGTTGGACAATTGCGCGGCCTGCTGCTGGGGCAGCGCGATCTCGTGGCCAACGCCGCCAATACCGCCGCGCTGATCTATCACACGCTGCCGGAGCTGAGCTGGGCCGGATTCTACCTTCTTAAGGGCGACCAGCTTCTGTTGGGCCCGTTTCAGGGCAAACCGGCCTGCACGCGGATCGCCGTCGGCAAGGGCGTGTGTGGCAAGGCCGCTGAGAAGCTTAGGACCATCGTCGTGGAGAACGTGCACGACTTTCCGGGGCACATCGCCTGCGACGCCGCCTCGAACTCCGAGATGGTGGTCCCGGTGGTCAGCCAGGAAGGCCGCCTGATCGGCCTGTTGGACCTCGACAGCCCGCTGCTGGCGCGCTTCGACGCCGAGGACCAGATTGGCTTGGAGGGGTTGGTGGAGGTCTTCGTGGCTGCCACGGACGTGGACCTTGGTTGACTTACCCGCATGGCGGCAGCCGGGTATAATAGTAGATAGGGTCGGCGTGGCCTGCGGGCGTGACCAAACGGCGGGCAAGCCCGCCCGCTAAACCTCGATGATTCACCGGGGTGTGCCACATTCTAAGGAGCAGGAACCCGTGAGTGTGCAAGTCCTCGGCATCAGTGGAAGTCCCATCCGCGATAGCAACACCGACCGGGCGGTAAAGCGGATCCTCCAGGAGACCGGCCTGCGGACGCAGTTTGTCAAGCTCAGCGACCTGGAGTTTGCGCCTTGTCGGGCGTGCCTGGGTTGTGTCAACAGCAATCGGTGCGTGGTGGCCGACGATGCCCGGGAGCTGACGGAACTCTTCCACGAGGCGCCGGCCTTTGTGCTCGGGGGGTACACCCCCTACAGCAGCCTGGATGCCCGCAGCAAGGCGTTCATGGAGCGGATGTACTGTCACCGGCACCGGTTTGGCGGCAACTCGGGCAAGGTGGGGGTGTCGGTGATCACCACGGCCTGCACGCCCGGGGCGCCCAACCTGCCGGCGGCCGCGGAGACCGCGGCTGCCCAGATTGCCTTCTGGATGATGGCCGAGGGGATGGAGAACCTCGGCTCGATGGTGGTGCACGGGAACGTCCCTTGCATCCGCTGCGGCCGGGGCGACGCCTGCCCGCTGAGTGGCATCCGAATGCTCTTCGGGCCGGAGGCGACCGTGGCCTCGGCGGGCGTGAACACCTTCGAGGAGGACCAGTCGCTGCTCGAGCAGGCCAAGGAGCTGGGCGAGAAGATACGGCGGGCCGTGCTCGCCGGGGCAGAGGTCCGCGGGGCTTGACCCTGGGAGGCACACCAGTGCCGAAGATCAAGAACGTGGAGCGGCAGATCTGGGAGATCGAGGGATTCGCGGTCCGCTTTCTGTACCTCGACGGGACCGACGTCCGCGGCGACAAAACCGGCCTGCCGGGATACGCCTACGAACGGGCAGCCGACGACGACATCACGGTCGAGACCTGGAAGAAGCGGCGATTCCGCCAGGTCTATCCCGGATATGACGTGGACGTGGTGGACGGCTACAACGGCTCGGTGCAGGGTAACACGAAGTTGGCCACCGTCCGGCAGAGCTATGAAGAATGACGGTAGTTCCAAGTTCGGCTGGTGCGAGTTTGGGTGGCCGGGGTCGAGCGCCAGCGAGCCCCCGGGAAGCCCAGGTCTGGGGGCTCACCGACCAACGCTTCGCGTCGGTGCCGGTCGACCCCAGCCACCCGTTCCCCGAACGTGGGACTGCTCAGGGAGAACGATCGGAGTCGGCTACCTTGTCTGAAGACCCGAAATGGAAAGCCGGACTGCTCTCCTCCGGTTTGCCCTTGGAGTACGAGGCGGCCAGGTTGCTGGCGTCAAGGGGTTTTCGCGTCGACGCGGATTTCAAGCACGCCTGGGCAGACGCCGGGGTGGTCAAGGGTTTTTCGGTCGACCTGCGGGCCAGGGCGCACGCGCCCTTCTCGATACCCGGCCAGGTCAGCGGGACGTTGGACCTGGTGGTGGAGTGCCGGCACACCCGCGGCGAGGTCAGTTGGCTGTTTCTCCGCGACCCGAATCCACCGGGCGGGCCGGCCACGGTTGCCGGGCGCACGATTCGCGTGGTGGACGAATTCTCTCTCTGCTGCGTCGACGCCGGCCCCACGGCCGCGTTCGAGGCCGGGCTGCCGATCTGCTCCAAGGGACTGGAGATCGACCAGGTCACCGGGCGGGTGGACGACACGGAGCTGGGCCGCGGGCTGGCGCAATTGCAGTACGCCCTGCCCCGACTGATCGTCGAGAGCGTGGCGCTCTGTTTCGGCGATCGGTCCAACCGGAACGTTCCCTTGTTGTTCTGCCCGGTGCTGTTGACCACGGCGCCGCTGCTGGTGGCCCACGGCGAACTGGGGGTCCAGGAAGTGGAGCGGGCGGCGGCCTTGCAGGAGTTGGCCACGGAGGTGCCTTACCTGGTGATGGTCTCGGACTACGGGCCCGATTTTCAGGCGCACTGCCAAAGAGAGTTTAAGGCGTTGGAGCGGCTTGAGCGGAACGACGAGCTGTTGATGGTGGAGACGAAACGGGCCGCGCTGTGCCGAAGTCAACGCGAGCTCCCCTTGGCCACGATCGAATCCCTGCTGGCCGGGGACCACTACCGGTTGCAGGATCTCTTCACGCGGTTTATCGTATGCACAAGGTTGGGATTGCCGTCGCTGGTGGAGAAGATTCAAGAGGCCGTGGAGGCGGCCGTGCAATCGCGGAAGGAACTTCAGTAGGGGGACCGAAACCGTCGGTTGACGCACGTGGCAGACAAACGCCCGGGGGTTGCGGTCCCGGGGATTTGGCGACATTCATCCGGCGGCTGGGGTGGAGGGTTGGGTTGCTGAGGCGCCAAATGTAGAATGGATGGCGTGAAAGGAGGTTCTTCATGGGTGACAGCATTACTCTGGATGATAAACTGATCGAGGAAGCACGAAAGGCCGGCCGGCACAAGACAAAGCAGGGCGCCGTGACCGCGGCCTTGCGAGAGTACGTCAAGTACCGCAGGCAGTTGGCCATTATTGACCAGGCTGGGAAGATCGACTTCGATCCGGGCTATGACTACAAGGCGGAACGGCGGGGAAAGCAATGAGAGCCATCATTGCCGGCTAAATCTGGTGGGTGGAGGTACAGTTAAAGCGACAAGGGGGATAAACACGTGAACGGACTTCGACGTGACCCGGCATAAGTGCCGCGCCGAATACCGCCTGCGACGGAAAGGTCGGTGAAACGGCCTCAAGGTAACTCCATCGTACCTGAAGTCGAGCGCCGCGAACCTCGACTTGTCCCGGAGCCCATGGCATGCAAGATAGATATGATCTCCGCGTGACAAAGTACTTCTGTACCAGGTGCGGTACACCCATCGACGTTCCCTCAGACTCGTTTTACTGGTTTGGTGGTACCAACGATCCTGCGTTCTGGTGCCCAACCTGCGAGGATTTTCCACGCGCCGATTACCCGGGGATTCCCGCGGAGGACGTGCCCCGGGAACTGCACGTCGGCAAAGACAAGGGCTTTCCGCTGCGCAGCGTGCCCACGGCAGAACCGAGCGATGTAAATGATTGGAACCTTTTGTACCGTCCGTATTCTAAGCGCTCTTTCCTCAAGCAGTACATCGACTGGCTCACGTTGAGCGGCGTCGAGCCACGTTGTACCCTTTCATCTACTGTTACTACCGCTGCAAAGTTCGATCCCGTTACCCAACAGTACATCGACGAAATTGAATACACAATCACGGACGACTGCGAGAATGCCGAGTGTCAGTTCTTGCAGCACAGCACCCTTAAACCTGAGGAAGTGGCGTGCCCAATCATGCGCATGCTCTGCGACGTAAGAGGACCGTATGGCCTCTGTGATACCGGGGATGAGGCGATGATCTTGCAGCAGTTTTTGACGCTCACGGGCGAGAGGCACTTCCCCATGCTCGTCCCACAAGCCTCCATTTTAAGGGGAAAGAGACGTGCCGATTTCGTTTGTTTTGTTCCGCTAACGAAGTTTCAATACCACAAGATGGCAGTCCTTGTTGATCGCCCGGGCAAGCATCGCTCGGCGATCGAGGCAGAGAATTCCGAATACAAGAACGAGGGTTTCGTGGTAGAGAGAATACTCATTGACCGTAAAGATCCCCAAACGAGCTACTTCAAGATTGCACGCGAACTTGCATTACGGCTGGAGCGTCTGTAAATGCACCGTGCAGTCGAGCAGAGGCACTGTCGTTTCCCGGCCCACCCAATGCGAGGCGACTCATGTCCAACGGTCTCGACCAATACGATAATCCCCTAATTACCCGTTACACCTCGGCCCAGATGAGCGAGATCTTCAGTCCGCAGCGGAAGTTCAGCACCTGGCGGCGGCTGTGGGTGGCTCTGGCCGAGGCGGAGGCGGAACTGGGCCTGCCGATCTCGGCCGCGCAGATCGCGCAACTGAAAGAGCACGTGGACGACGTCGACTTCGAGGCGGCCGAGCAGTACGAGCGGCGGTTGAGGCACGACGTGATGGCCCATGTACGGGCCTACGGCGACGTCTGTCCGGACGCCCGGGGGATCATCCACCTGGGCGCGACCAGTTGCTACGTCACCGACAATACCGACCTGCTGCTGTTGCGGGAGGCTCTCAAGTTGACCTGCCGGCGGCTGGCGGCGGTGATCGACTCTCTGGCGAGGTTTGCCGCGGAGCACCGCGACCTGGCCTGTCTGGGCTTTACGCACTTCCAGCCGGCCCAGCCGACGACGGTGGGCAAGCGGGCGTGTCTGTGGGCCTACGACCTGGTGTTGGACCTGGAGGAGGTCGAGCGGCGGCTGGCGGGCCTGAAAGCCCGAGGGGCGAAGGGCACCACCGGCACGCAGGCGAGTTTCCTGGAGTTGTTCGGGGGGGATCACCAGAAGGTACGCCGGCTGGAGCGGCTCGTCTGCCGCAAGATGGGGTTCGAGGAGAGCTACGCGGTCACCGGCCAGACGTATCCGCGGAAGATCGACTCGCAGGTGCTCGCGGTGCTGTCGGGGATTGCCCAGAGCGCGCAGAAGGCGGCCACCGACCTGCGGCTCTTGGCCCATCGCAAGGAGCTGGAGGAGCCGTTCGAGAAGGAGCAGGTGGGCTCTTCGGCGATGGCCTACAAGCGGAACCCCATGCGGAGCGAGCGGATCTGCTCACTGGGGAGGTTTGTGATGGGCCTGGAGGCGACCGCGGCCCAGACCGCGGCCACCCAGTGGCTGGAGCGGACGCTCGACGACAGCGCCTGCCGCCGGCTGGTCCTGCCGCAGGCCTTCCTGGCGACCGACGCGGTGTTGCTGCTGTACCTGAACGTGGCCGGCGGGTTGGTGGTCTATCCGAAGGTGATTGCCGCGAGCCTGGAGGCGGAGCTGCCCTTCATGGCCACGGAGAACATCTTGATGGCCGCGGTGGCCGCCGGGGGCGACCGCCAGGAACTGCACGAGCGGATCCGCCGCCACAGCCAGGCCGCCGCGGCGGTGGTCAAGCAGCAGGGCGGGCGGAACGATCTCTTGGAGCGTCTGGCCTCCGACGAGGCCTTTTCCAGGGTCGATCTGGGCAGCGTGCTCGAGCCCTCGCAGTACGTGGGCCGTGCGCCGCAACAGGTCGACGAGTTTCTGGCGGAGGTGGTTGAGCTGATCCGGGCGAGATACGGGGAGTGTTTGGGTGCGGCGGCGGAGGTCGAGGTTTGAGCCGGCAAGTGGCGCCGGCGGGCAAGCCGGCAGTGGCATGCTGGGCACAAATCACCCGGGTTTAGCGGCCGGGCTTGCCCGGCGTTTCGTGGGCTGTGTTCTTCACTGCGCCCAGCGGCGGGCAAGCCCGCCCGCTAAACCCGACGTCCCCAACGGTGTCAGATGAATCGCTAGTCGCGGCGGCAGTCGGTGCAGACGCCGGTGACGAACATGCGGTGTCCGGTCACCTGGAACTGGTGTTCCTCGGCCACGGCGTCGCGGATGCGTTCCAGGTCGGGGCTGTGGAACTCGATGAGCTTGTTGCAGACCTGGCAGTAGAGGTGATCGTGGGTGGGGTAGCCGTACTCGTGCTCGTAGACGCTGCGGCCGCCGAGGGTCATCTTCCGCAGCATGCCCGCCTCGACCAGCTCGGAGAGCGTGCGGTAGACGGTGGGCCGGCTGAGCTTGCGGCGGGAGATCAGCTCCTGCAGGTGGTCGATCAGCTCATCGGCGTCGAAATGGTCGTGATGGCTGAAGACGGTCTCGACGATCAGGCGGCGTTGCTGGGTGATTCGCTTGCCGCGAAGTTGCAGGAACTGGCTGAATCGTGCCACCGGCGGCAGCTTGACGCGAACTGAGCGGAGCGAGAAGCTTCCGGACATGATGAGCGAGGCTACCCGATCTCGTCCAAGAGCCGCTCGACGGCGATTTCGAGCTTCTCCGGCGTTTCGTAGCTGCCCTCGGCGATCTTGACGCGGATGGCCGCGACGCGATCCTGGCGGATTTCCGGTACTGCCCGGGCCTGCTCCGCCAACTGAGCCGCAGCGGAGATTTCCAACTCGTCCTTGATCGGCGCCGGGGTACCCGCTTGCGGGTCCGGCTGCTCCACGGGCCGGGAGACCCGAGAACCGTGCGGCGGGCCGAGGGGTTGGGCGCCGTGCAGATGAGCTGGGCCGTAGATGTGCATGCTTTTCTCCCCTGGGGCAAGGCCGTGTCGATCCCTGCAATGATACTTTAGATTCTGCCGGCGCCGCGCTCATAAGCCGGCATTGGTTGACGAGTGGTTGATCACGGCGGCACTCGTGTCATCGGTTCTCCCGTGCGGGCGGATTGAAACAAACCCCCAACGCCCCGCTGGTATCGAAACGTGCCTCTGCGATGACCTGTAACGCTTGTGAAGGCGCTGACCGGGAAAAAGGGGACAGGTCCAATTTGTGCGAAGCACCCTTCGGGCCGTTCCGGCAAATTGGACCTGTCCCCTTTTTCCGATTTGGCGCTGCCACTTGCAGCATTCGGGCAACATGAGCCAGGCAAAATGGCAGCACCGGCGTTTACTGAAAACCACCTGGGCAACCGGGAGCGCCTTCAAGGCTTCTCCCATTCTGCACCAAGGCGTCCCGGCGGCCAAGAGGAGATCCTGTCGGTCCGCATCGTGGGGACGCGCTTGATATACGGACTTTCACCGGTGAGGGTTCTCCGCGGGACCGGCGGTTTTCCACGAAGGACGGGGTCGTGCCGGGCGGGGGATTATAGGCGATGGTAGGGATTTGGACAAGATCGACCGGGGACGGCTTGGGATTTCGGATTTAGGATTTGGGATTTGGGATTTGGCACCCGCCCAGCCGCCACAAAGTAACTCCCACGCCTTAAATCCGAAATCCCAAATCATAAATCCTAGATCCCAAATCACCACCATAGGGGGGACGGGGGAGCGGAATCCCGACCTTCGGCGCGGAACTCACCACCGGTTCGGCGGTTTATGTGAGTGGGAGGGTGTGTGGCAAGTTTTCCTGGCAACTCGGTGCTCGGGGTGGCTGGGGTCGAGCGCAGCGAGCCCCCAGGAAAGCGTGCTGGGGGCAGCCTCCGGCTGACCACCAGCCACCCATTCA
>Ga0315291_10001631_pt1 | contig 29921 bp, 30 predicted proteins | sample YL17G12_20_MG_FD_203070 | JGI IMG/M metagenome (GOLD analysis project Ga0315291, IMG submission 203070) | Sediment microbial communities from Yellowstone Lake, YNP, Wyoming, USA - YL17G12_20 | ecosystem: Environmental > Aquatic > Freshwater > Lake > Sediment | place: USA: Wyoming | collected...
CCGCGCACTGGCCCGCGAGCCAGCACCGGGTGCCGGCCGACGGAGGCCACGCGGCGCCCGTCTCGCGCGGCGGCCCGTTTCGGGCCGTCGTCTTCTCCCACGGCCTGGGCGGCACCCGGGCCGCCTATTCGGCCCTCTGTGCCGCGCTCGCGTCCCGGGGCTGCGTCGTGCTGGCGGTGGAGCATTCGGACGGGTCGGCGGCGCACGCGCGGCGCGCCGACGGGGGGGGGGTCTGGTACGAGCGCTGGCAGCCGGGCCCCGACCAACTGGCGAGGCGCATGGTCGCTCGGGCCGCGGAACTGGACGCGGCTGCGGCCGTGCTGGACGCGCTGGGCCGCGGCGGCGGCCTCTTGCCGGGGCTCGCGCTCGCGGGCCTCGACGCGGGCGCCGCGTTTGCCGGCGCCCTCGGCCCCGGCCCCCCCCTCCTCGTCGGCCACTCACTGGGCGGCACCGGCGTCGCGGCCGCGGGCGCGAGGCGGGCGGCGCCCGCGGTGGTGGCGCTGGATCCGTGGTGGGGCGGCCCGCAGGCGCCCCCTGGCGGCCCGCCGCCGGCGCCCATGCTGGTGCTCGCGTCCGAGGAATGGCAACTGCCGCTCGACAGACTGAACGGCGACTGCATGGCGCACCGGGGCGGGCAGGCCGCCGCGCTCGCCGCCGCGCGCGGCGGCGGGGGCGCCGTCTGGGGCGTGCTGCGCGGTTCGACCCACCCCTGCTTCTCCGACTTTTGCGCGCGGTAGGAGGTGGAGAGGAGAGGACAAGGGGGGCGAGGAGAGGAAGGTGCGGGCGCCCTTCCCACACACCCTCCTCTCCCAGCCCTCCACCGCTGCCCCGCCTGCCCGGCATGAGCCTGCCGCCCGCGCCGGCGGGTTTGAGCGCGCCCGTGGACGCGGCGGCGACGGTGGGCGCGGCCGCAGCAGCGGTTGTGGCCTTTTTCTCTGCGCACGCGGAGGGCGAACCAGTGACGCACGCCGACGGGGCGTTGGTTGAAGCCGCGTCGGGGGGGAGGGTGGGAGGGGTACGCGTCGTGCCGGGGGTCGTGTAGTGGCGCCAGGTCCAGTGAACGGCGGCCGCTAACTCTGGCGGTCCCTAACTCTAACTAACTCTAACTAACTCTAACTCTGGCGGTCAGGGCCGCTCACACCGCCAAGGGCGGTGTGCGCGGCCCTGCGCGCCCGACCGGCGAGCGAGGCCCGCGCCGCGCGAGCGACGCCGCCACTCCCACGCCCCGCCCGACCCTCGCCCGACCCCTCACCGCCCTCCCGCGCGCGCCCGCCGACCCGCCGCCCGCCCCCCGGGCGCCGCGTGAGCCCGCGCGCCGCTCACCCGCGCGCCGCGCCGCGCCATTGACACGCACCTCGATGTTCAAGTCCAATTCCTGCCCCGCGCTGTCGTCGCTGGCGCCGCGCGCGTCCCAGGTGCGTGTTGGGGGGGGGAGGGGGGTCAGAGGGGGGGGGGAGCGAGCTGCTTCCGCGCGCGCGCCCCGCGCCCCGCGCGCGCCCGCGCGCCCGCGAGCGGCGCGCCCGACCCCCCCCCACTGATTCGGCACCGCTCTGGCGACGCCTCGGTGGGAGGCCGAGGGCGGGATGCCGCGACCGGCAGGCGGTCGATGGCGCCGCGGCGCGGCGCGAGGGGCCACCGCGCGCCGAGCCCTTCCCGTCCTTTTCGCAGCCCGGCACCCCACGCAAGGCCACCGCCCTCCGCGCGCTGCCTCCGCACCCCCCACCCCCACCCCCCCAAGACGCCCTCCTGGCCGTCGAAGCCCTCGCCCCCTCTGGCGTCCTTTCAGGCGCCTGCTTTGAACGCTTCTCCACCACCTCCTCCCCCTCGCTCACGTTCGACCGCGCGTCGTCCGCCGACCAGCGCGCCCTCGCCCTGTGCCTGGCGACGCCCGCCAACGAGGAGGAAAACGTGGGCGAAACGACGCGCGACGCGGCGCGCCGGGCCGGGGTGGAGGCCGAGACCGAGCTGGCGACCCGCCTGCGCGCTGAACTGGCCGTCCGGGAAGCGACCGCCACCGTCGCCGCGCGCGGCGGCGCCGTGGAGCGCGCCGCCGCCGACGAGGCCGCGCCCGCGCTGCGTGCGCGCCGCGGCCGCAAGCGGGACGAGGGCGTGGTGGGGCTGCTGGCGGTTGCGGCGATGGCGCCCGCGGCCGCGGTCGCGGCCGCGGGGCCTCTTCCCCTGTCGCCGGCGGAAGCGCCAGACGTCGTCGCCGCCCTCGCCGCCCTCGCCCTCGCCGTGCGCGACCCCGCGCACGAGCGCAAGCACATCCTGTCCCTGGACGAGGACGACTGCGAGGCCGCGCTCGCCGGCGCGGCGCCGTTTGGCGCGGCGGCCGCGCGCGCGGTCGCGTCCGCGCCCGACGACTGGCTCCTCTTCTCCGCCGACGCGGCGGCCGTGCGCCTGGCGGCCGGCGCGTCCGGGGCGGCGTCCTGGCCGCTGGACGCCGCGACTGTCGCGTGAAGCATGCCTCGCGCTCCATTCTTCGCGCGCGAGCGCGCGCCTCGGCCGCGCCGCCCTCCGCGGCCCGCGCTGACCGCCGTCGCTGCTGCGGTCCACATTGATTGATTCCGGCTGCCCCCCCGCCGACCCGGGCGGCGCCCCCGGGCCGCCCCCGCGCGCACGCCTCGCCACACGCCGCTCGCACCTCTATCCCCTTGTGCCGCCCCGCAGCAAGCCGGTGCAGGTCCCCGCCTGCCGCTCGCGCGCGCGCACACATGCCCCGCACACCCCCCACAAGCAATCGCCCGCACCAGAGACAAAATAGAACCATTGATATCGCAGAGTGTGTCGCCCCCCCGCCGCGCGCGCCGCCCATTCCGCGACGCGCCGGCCGCGGGCCGTGTAACCCCGCCGCTCGACCTGCTTGCAGAAGAAGAGGAGAGGAGGAGGGGACGTCTCCCTCACCGCGGCGCGGCGTCGGCGAGCGCAACAGAAAACGCCCCCAGGTTGTAGAGCCCGTGCGCGAGCGCGGCCGCCGCGAGGCCGCCGGGGCCGAGGCGGACGGCGCCCAGGACGGCGCCGAGGGCGGCGAGGGCCGCGAGGTCGCCTGGGGCCACGGCGGCGTGGCTCGCGGCGAACGCGGCGGCGGCCACCGCCACGGACGCCCCAGGCCCCAGCCCCCCCAGCGGCCCGCGCAGAGCGGCCAGGAGCACGCCCCGGTAGATCGTCTCCTCGATGAGGGGGGCAAGGACGCAGGACGCGACAAGCAAAGCCGCCGCGCCGGCGGTCGACGCGCGCACGAGCACGCCCACCACCTCGCCCGTCGCGCCGCCGCCGCCGTCGCCGGCCAGGAGGGAGACGATCGTCAACGCGGCCGCCGCGCCGCCGACGCCCCAGGCGGCAGCCGCGCCGTCGGCGCGGAGAGCGGGCTCGGGGACGGCGCCCGCGCGGACCGCGGCCGCGACGACCGCCGCCACCGCACCCGCCTGCGCCAGCTCCACGGCAAACGCGGCCCCTGCCAGCCCGTCCGGGGTCAGGGTCGCCACCGTGGCGCCCGCGGCGCGCGCTGCGAGGTCGACGCCGCCCGCGCCGAGGGGGAGGGTGGCCGCGGCCAGCTGCACCAGCGTGCGCGCCGCCGGCCACGCGTAGTACTGCTGATTGGATGATGACGCGCGTGGCGGGGCGAGGCGGCGCGAGAGGCGGCACCGGGCGCCCGCATGCCGCCGCGCCGCCACCGCCCGAGCCATGCCGCGCTCGCGTCACACGGGGAGGCGTTCGCGAGCGCGCGACACGGTGGAAGGGATCCAAAAAATGAGGGTGTGGGGGGGTCGCGCTCTCGCTCTCGCTAGCTCTCCCCACCTTTCTCCCTTGTCCCCAGCTCCAGCCCGACGGCCGCCTCCTCGTCTTCATCCGCCGACATGGGGCGGTACATGGACTTGTGGGAGCCGGGTGAGGGGAGGGGCGGGGCGGCGGCGGCCGGCGGCGCGCGGCGCCGCGCGGCGACCGCGGCGGCGACGCCCGCGCCGACGGCCAGAGCGGCGAAAGGGGCGGCGATGGCCAGCCCGGTGACGAGCTTGGACCGGGGTTGGGAAGAGACCACCCCTGGCGCCGCCGCCGAGGCCGCGCTCGCCCGCCCTTTCTCGCGCGCCACGTCGCCCACCGCGCCGCAGTCGGCCGCCGCCATGCGCACCCGCCGCGCGCCCGCATCAAACTCGACCATCATGTCGCGCATGGTGACCGCACCCAGGAGGGCGCCTTTGGAGGGGGGGGCGGCGAACAGGCCGACGCACACCGCGTCGGCCGCGTCGCTGTGGCGAAAAAGATAAGACCCCGGCCCCAGCTCCAGCTTCGCCCCACCTGCAAACGAGAGCGTCATGTTGGGAAACGTGGCCGCGATGGCCGCGTCGGTCGACAGGCGGCCGAAGCACGCGTCACCGTAGCCACGCGCGGCGGCGACGCGCGGGAGCGCCGCCGCGTCGGCCGCGGCGGCGATGGCTTTCGACGCCGCGTCAAACGCTGCCGGCGGTAGGTACGTGAACGTGGTGCCGGAGTCGAGCACGGCGCTGTGGCCGCCGTCGGCAAAGGTGGAAGCAGGGACAGCGAGGGGGTCGACGCCAAAAGACACGCCGTCGAGGGCGACCGCGTAGTAGTGCGGGTGCCCCGCACTCGCCACCAACAGCGCCTCGATCGTGGGCCCCCTGACGGCCGCCGCGGCGTCCGGCGGGAGGTCGCGGCCCAGGATCAGCGCGCCGCCGCCGCCGCGGTTGCCACCCCCGAGGCACAGCGCAAACGCCGCGCTGCCGCCCCCCTCGGCCGCCGCCAGCTGGTGCGCGAAGCCGGTGGTCGCGTCGCCGAGGCCCAGGATGCCGGCGGCGCGCTGGGCCTTGATCTCGCCCGTCTCCTTGGTCGCGCACCCAAACGTGAGGCGAGGGAGGGCGGGCGGCGGGAGGGCGACCCCGCCAGCGCCGGCGGCGTCGCCCGCAGCCGTCAGGGCGCTCTGCCAGCCGGGCACGCGGGCGACGTCCGAGACGACGGCCCCCGCGGCGGACGACGCCTCGGCATACTCTCGCGCGAACGTGCAGACATCCCCCTGCGCGCTGCACCCGCACGCCGTCGCGCCGCACGCGCAGGCGGGCGACCCGCACGCGGGCGCGGCCGAGGTGGAGGACGCGCGGGGGTCGTAGCCGCGCTGGTGGTGCGGGCCGCACCCCGCGCCGCACCCCGCGCAGGGCACGTACGTGAGCGTGGACCCCGTGTCCACGATGACGGAGAAGATGGTGGGAGGTGTGCCGAGGGCCAGGTCGACGGTGTAGTAGCTGCGGAGGGGAGGGACGAGGAGGAATCAAAGGGTCGACGTGCCCCGTTCTGATGAGCTGCCGACCGCGCCTCGGGCCCCCGCCCGCCCTCCAAGCCTCGACGCCGGCCACCACGTCCACCTGGCTCACCCAGAGTCGCGGACCGAGCCCGCGAGGGGCAGTTCGACCCCGCCCGCCCCGAGCGCGCGGGCCGCCCCCCCTCGGCGGTCGAGCGGCAGCAGCAGCGATGGCGGGCCATTGGTGGTCGCGCGTGCGACCGCCGTCAGCAGCAGCAGCAGGGGCAGGGAGGCCGCGGGCCAGGCGCGCGCTCGCATCGGCCGCGCCGTGGGGCCGCCCGCGCGCCCGCGCCGCGGCGGTCGGGGACCGGGATGAGGCGCGGGGCGCGGTGGGCGAGGGGCGGCGCCGACCCGAAGAGTGGGGGAGAGAGAGAGGCCTTCTTTCCTCGCCTCAGTTATGACAGGCCGTCCAGCCGGTCCCCTCCCCCCCTCACCAATGCCCCTTGATCCACGCCACCGTGCGAGAGAACGCGTCCGCCGAGTCGGGCGTGGGGTCGGCGCGCAGCGTGTGGCCTGCGGAGGGAGGGAGAGGGCGGGGCGTTGGCGACCGCTCGGGTCGAAGCCTCCCCGACCACCCCCGCCCCCTCCCCCTCTCCCCCTCGCACCGTGGCGCGCGTCCGGGTAGTAGACCATCTCCGAGCCCGGCTTCCCCTCGAGCGCCCCCGCGATGGCGGCCCGGAACGCGTCGGGCACCTGCGCGTCGTCCCCGTTGACCAGAAACAGCGTCGGCGCGCGCAAGCCGTCGACGTCGGCCTGGGTGAGCAGCGACGGGTGGGCGAGCACGGCGGCCGCGACGTCGGGAGAAGGGCCGCCGGCGAGGAGCGCCGCGTACAGGCCGCCCCAGCAAAACCCGAGCGCGGCCGCGCTCTCCGCTCCAAACTCTTGCTTCGCCGCCGCCACCACCTCCCGCGCCTGCGCCAGCACCGTGTCCCGGGGGTAGGCCGCGAGCCACGCCCCAAACTTGGACGCGTCCATCTGCCCGGGGGGGAACGCGCCCTGGCCGGGGGCGGTGAAGAAATCGGGGACGACGACGGTGGCGCCAGTCGCGTTGGCGAGGGCGTCGGCGTAGAGTTTGGCGTTCTGGGGAAGAGGGGAGGGGAGGAAGGTCGGCGCAGGCTCGCGCCCGAATGCCGCCGGCCCAGCCGCATTCCCCTACACCTTGTGCACTCCAAAGATGTCGGTGATCTGGAGCACGACACGCGGCGGGGAGGCGGGCGAGGACGGCGCCGCGACGTACGTGGCCAGCCCGCCGAGCGCCGGCGCGGTGGTTCCCGTCGGCGTCCCGTCCCAAACTTTGCCGATGCTGCAGGGTCCAGCGGCGGAGCACGCCATCACGGCGGGAATGAGGGCGAGCAGGAGCGCCAGGGTCCGCATGCACGAGTGCCGGCAAACTCGCCGGCGCGCAGCACACCTCCGCCATGGACGCGGGTGCCCCGCGCCAGGTTCGCGCCGGCGCCGGGCGACGCCGCATCGTCCAGGCGCGCGCCGGGAGCGGCCAACCGCCGACCCCTGCTTTCCCCCCAGGCGGCCAACGCGGCGCGCGCCTGGTTCTCGTCCCTGCCCGCCGTCACGCGCGCCACGGTCGCCACGTTGATCCTCACGCACGCCGCGCGCGTCGTGGTCGGCAGGCCCGCGGTGGCGTCGCTCTGCCTGGGCGCGGTTCGCGGCCTCCGCGCCCCCTACCGCCTCTTCTCCGCCCCCATCACCCACCTCGGCCTCGCCCACCTCGCCTTCAACACGTGGGCCCTGGCGCCGAGTGCGGGGCGGCGGGAGAGGGAGGCGGGGTCGGGCGGGGTGGTGGTCGATTTGGTCGGGGCGGCCGTCGTTTCGGGCGCGCTGTACCTCGCCCTCGCCTCGTTGCTCGGCGTGCTGCCCAACGCCATCGTGGCCGCGTACCCACCCGCATGCTATGCCGGTGCGTCCGGCGTCATTTTCGCTCTGATGCTGGCCGACGCGGTCGGCCCCACGCCGCCGCCGGCCGTCCCGCTCGGCGCCTTCACCCTGCCCGCCCGCCTCTACCCTTACGCCCTGGCCGCCCTGCTGCAGGTCCTCTTGCCCGGCGTGTCGGCGACGGGGCATTTGGCGGGGTTGCTGGCCGGCGAGGCGGGCGGGGCGGCGCGGACACGCGCGCCGGGCGCGCTCGCGGCCGCCGCCGCAGCCGTCGACCGCGCCGTGCCCGCGCCCGTCAAACGGGTGCTGGGCGGGTGGGTCGACCCCACGGGCGGCGACGCGGGCCTGCCGACGCAGGCGAGCGGCGAGGGAGGGGCGCCGTCCCCTGCCGGCTACGGCGTCGCCGCCCGCCTCGCCGCCCTGGTCGCCTCCCTTCGCGGCGGCAGCGAGCCCGGGTACGAGCCCCTCGTCCCGGCGGACGACGCGCCCAACCCGTTTGGCGGCGCGGGGCCCGCGGCGCCCGGCCGCGCGGTCGGCGGCGCGCCGGCGGCGGCGGGGCCGGCGGCCGCGGCGGCTGCAGCGGCCGCGGCCCGCGCAGCGGCCCAGCAGGGCCATTAGATGTCTGTGACTTGTGAGCGCCGGTCCCCTGTCGGCGCGCGCGAGGGTTGCAGCTAGGCCCCCGCCCCAAAATCGCGGCCTGCCCTCCACCCCCCTCCACCCCCCCTCACGCCCGGTACGCGGCCGGCAGCGGCCCCGCAATCGCCTCCCGCGCCGCCGCCATCATGGCGGCGGCGTCGGTGGACGGCGGGATCGGGGGGTGGACCACGACCGTCACCCCCCCCCCAGAATACAGCCGCCCTTCCGCCCCGTTGGGCATGAGCGCGCCCGTGCCTATCAGGGTGACGGGCACGACCGGGACTCCGGCCTTGACCGCGACGGAGAAGGCCCCTTTCTTGAATTCTCCCAAAGCCCCGTCGCGCGACCGGGTCCCCTCGGGGAAGAAGAGCACGGGCGCGCCCGCGCCCAGCAGGGCGATGCAGTCGGCGAGGCACTTGAGCTGGGACCGGCGGTCGGTGCGGTTGAGGCCGACGTGGCCGGTCAGAAACATCGACCACCCGACGACGGGGATGAGGAAGTTTGACGTCTTGGAGATGAACTTGAAGGGGCGGCCCAGCCAAAACAGGGTGTAGATGTCGAGAAAGGATTGGTGGTTGGCGACGTACACGGCGGGGGCCCCCGCGGGCGGCAGGTTGGCCGCGCCCACGAGCGTCACGGGGTAAAAGATGCCGGTGGAGACTTTGGCCCAGAGCGTGTTGACGAAATGCTGGGCGCGGCGGCTGGAAGGCGTGAGGGGGAGAGGGAAGGGCGCAGGGGTGTCGGCGGCGGTTCGGGCCCGGAAACGACTCCCAAGCTCGCGCGAGTCGGCCCTGCCGCGCCCATCGCCTCTTATTCGCTCACCGAACAGGGTCGACCACCGCAACGATGGGCGCCAGGATCAGCATCGAGACGAAGAGCGGGAGCGCGAGCGTGAAGGTGCACAGGTAGAAGAGGAACGCTTTGACGCCGGCCAGAAACGTCACGACTTGGCTTCTGGGCGACGCGGGGCCGAGCGGGAGGGCGGCGTCTGGGGCGGGAGGGAGAGCGGTCGGGGTGAGGCGCCGGCGCGCGCTGTCCCTGGGCGCCGCCCCTGACCCCCGCCACCCCCCGTTTCTCACCCACGGCGAGCGCATTCGCGGTCACGTCCAGCGTGGGCGTGCGCGGGCGCAGGAGCGAGGGTGCGGAAGGGCGGCGCGCCGCGCCGCCGCATCCCGCTGCGCGCGAGGCGCGCACGGGGCGCGGCCCGGGCGCGCCGGTGCGAAGCAACATTCGGGCCGCCCCGGGGCGCGCGCCCGCGGTCGCCGAGGCGCGCATTGCCGAGGTGGGGGGCAGGAGGGGGGCGGCGTGAGGCGTGCGAGCGGCGGCGGTCAGGCGCTCGACACGAGCGTCGGCAGGCGCGCGCGGGGGCGGAGGCTGGTGTATGGAGAGGGCAGGCTGCGCTCAACCGACCGTCGACGCTCTCCACTCCAATCCCCGCGGCGCGGCGGGGCTCACCCCCACCCGAAAATGCCCGCCGAGACGCCCCTCCTCATCGCCCAAGCGGGCGGCATCGCGGCCGCCATCGCGGCGCGCGTGCCGGCGCTGCGCGCGTACGCGCCGCCGGCGGGCGCGCTCGCGTGGGCTGCCGGAGGGCACGCGCAGACGCTGCTGGGAGGTGCGAAGAAGAAAAAGGGGAGCGCGCGGTGGGGAGGCGGGCGGCGGGCCGCCTCGCCGTGTGTCCGCACCGGCACGCCTTCCCCCTCCTCCCCCCTCCCCTCTCCAGCCGCGCGCGCCGCCACCGTGCCCGGTTCCTACCGCCGCCAATTCGTGCGCCTGCCCGACGGCGGCACGGTGGCGCTCGACTGGTGGCGCGCGCCCGAGGCGGGCGGGCGGGCGGCGCGCGCGCCGCTCCTGGCACCGACCGCCCCTTTGTTCCTCGTCCTGCACGGCTTGACCGGCGGCTCGCGGGAAGGGTACTGCAAGGCGGCGTGCGCGGCCGCGACGGAGGGCGGGTTCCGGGCCGCCGTCTTGACGTACCGCGGCTGCGGCGGGCTGCCGCTCACGACGGGGCGCCCGTACGGCGCGGCGTGGACAGCGGATGTCGCGGCGGCCGCGGATGCAGCGAGGACGGCCTACCCGGCGGCGGGCGGCCTTTTTGCTGCAGGTGAACGCTTATCGGGGGCGTGCGCGCGCGCCCGTTTTTTCTTTTTCTTTTCGCGCACCCAAGCCCGACCCTTTCCCCGCGCCCATCCCACGAGGTTATTCACTGGGCGCAATCATCCTGACCAAGTACATCGCCGAGGCCGCGGCCGGCCGCTGGCCCGCGACGGTCGACGCCGCGGCGTGCGTGTCATCCCCCTTTTGCCTGCACGCCGCGTCCGGCGCGCTCGCCGCGACGTGGGCCGGCCTCGCGTACAACGCCGCGCTCGCCGCGCGGCTGCGCCACTACTTTTGGACGCACCAGACCGCCCTGCGCGCCGGCGTCGCGCGGGCGGCCAAAGACGCGGCGGCCGACGTCGAGCGAGGCCTGCCGGCCCCTCCGGCCGCGGACCTCGACTCGCTGTCGACCGCGTGGCTCATCCAGCACTACGACGCGCGCGCCGTTGCCGCGCTCTTCGGGTACCCCGACGCCGCGGCCTACTACGACGACGCGTCGTCATTGGCCCACATGCCGGGCGTGCGGGTGCCCACCCTTTACGTCGCGGCGCGCGACGACCCGTTTCTCGGCGAGCTGCCGACGGGGCTCGTCGCGGCGAATCCCGCGCTCGCGCTCGCGGTCACGGACCGGGGCGGGCACTGTGCGTTCCTGGGGCGGGATTTGGTGGGGGCGGGGTGGGCAGAGGGCGCCGTTGTCGAGTGGGCAGCCGAAGCGTTGGCGGAAGTCGGCCTTGGAAGGCCGCAGCCGCCGCGGCCACCTGCTCAACCACACAGCCGGCTCTAGCGACGGGCGATGAGTCCATGGGGCGGCGGTGGCGGCGCACTGTGAACCAGCAGCACTGCCTTCTGCGCGCGGACGCGTCGTCTCTCTCCCACTCCCCGAGCGCGCGCTCACGCGCACGCGCCGATCCTCCCGCGATCTAGGGGCGTGCACCACCGCGGCCGCCACCCCCCACGCGCCCCCGGCGCCCGTTGGCGCCCCCCATCGCGCGGCGCCGATCTGCGCCCACCCCCCCGCCCCCGCGGCGGCGGCCGCCATGTCGTCCTATGTGTCGGTGAGGACGCGTGTGGCTATACTGGAGTGGGTGCCGGAGCACACGCGCCCGGAGGCGGCCAAACGCCCCGCGCGCCCAACCCCTTCCTTCTCCTCCCCTCCTCCCCTGCAGCTCGAGCTCCTCGTCATCTGGCTCCTCCTCATCGGCACCGTCATCGCCACCTTTTTCGTGCAGCGCCACCGCGTGACCGCGCTGCCGCCCGCGGCGGCGTCCATGCTGCTTGGCGTCGTGGCGGGGTTCGTGCTCCGCGTCGCCGGCCTCCCTCCCTTCCGTTTCTCCCCGTCTACCTTTTTCTATGGCCTGCTCCCACCCATCGTGTTTGCCAGCGGGTTTACGCTCAAGACGAAAGGCTTCTTCCGCAACCTGGGCACGATCACCGCGTTTGCCGTTCTCGGCACCGCCCTCTCCACCCTCGTCCTCGGCTTCTCCACCTACGCCCTCTACCTCGTCGGCATCGTGCGCCGCAAGCACTTGGGCCCGCAGCCGCTGATCGAGTGCATGCTGTACGGGGCGCTCCTCTCCGCGACGGACACCGTCGCCACGCTCTCCGTGTTTGGCTCGGTCGGCGCGACGCCGCCGCTGCTCTTCCACCTCGTGTTTGGGGAGAGCGTGCTGAACGATGCGGCGGCGATCGTGCTGTTCCGGACGCTGGCCGAGTTTTACGTCGCGCCGGCGACGCGGTTCCTCCCGTTTAAAATCGCGCTCCGCTTCGCGCACGTCCTCCTCGGCTCCGCCGCCACCGGCGTCGGCGTCGCCTTGGGCTGCGCGTTTGTGCTCAAGCGGTTTGAGCTCGCCCCCGACGCCGTCGACGCGGGCGGCGACGGTGGCGCCGCGCGCGCGGCGGCCGCGCGCGCGCGGCAGGCCGCGTCGGGGTTGGCCTTTACGGGCTCTGAAGTGTACGAGATGTGCCTTGTCGTCATGGGGGCGTACCTGGCCTACCTCGTGGCCGAGGTGCTGGCGCTGTCGGGGATTGTCGCGCTCTTTGCCGCGGGGATCGCGCACGCCCATTATTCAAACCATTCCGTCTCCCCCGACGCGCGCATCGCGCTCACGCGCACGTTTGAGATGGCGGCCTTCCTGTGCGAAACCTTCGTCTTCGCGTACCTGGGGCTGCAGGCGAGGGAGGGAGGGGCGGGGCGGCCGCCGCGCGCGCGGCGCGCGGCCCGCCGACCCCCACCACCCTTCCCCCTCCCCAGGTCGCCACCCTCTTCGCCCGCGCCGTCGACTGGGGCCTCCTCCTCACCGTCGTCCCCCTGTGCCTCGCCGGGCGGGCGGCGGCCGTGTTCCCGCTGGCGCGCCTGGTCAACACGCGGCGGGCGGTCCCGCTCCCGGCCTCCGTCACCCGCGCCCTGTGGGCTGCCGGCCTGCGCGGCGCGGTGGCGTACGGGCTGGCGCTCAACCTGCCCAACATCGACGCCGAGTCGAGTGGTGCGGGGAGCGGGGGGGGAGGGGGGAGGGGGGGGCGCGCGCCGCGCGCGCGGTCGACCGTCGCCCCTCCCCCCCAGACGGCCTGCCCGCGATCGAGGCCGCGACCCTGGTCGCTGTCGTCGCGTCCACCCTGCTCGCGGGCACGTCGACGCCCGCCGTGCTGGCGGCGCTGGGCCTGACCGGCGCGAGCGACGCAGACCTCGCGGTCGCGGGGCTCATGGAAGTCCGCGGCCTCTCCCCCGCCGCCGCCGCCGCCGCGGCCGCCGACGCCGAGGTCGACACCGGGCTGACGGCCGCGCTGGCCGACCGTTTTGCGGCGGTCGACGACCGCCTGCTCAAACCGCTCTTTGGCGGCCGGCCGAGCGCCGGCTTTCGCTCCTCCGCCGGCGGCGGCGCCGGCGGCGCATGCGTGCCGCTGGTGGCGCCCGGGGGCGGGGACTACGCGCCGCCGCCGGGGGTGGGCGGCGTGTGACGAGGGAGGGGGGGTGGAGGGGGGAGGGAAGAGGGGGCTGGTTTTCCGCGCACCGTGGTGCACACACTCATTCCTTGCTCCCCCGCCGTCCCTCCTTCTTTCTCGCCTCCATGCGCCGCCGCGCCCTCGTGCTCGCCGCGCTGGCCGCGCTCGCGCTGGCCGGCCCCGCGGGCGCGTCCGCCAAGAAGCGCGCCAAGAAAGGGGGCGACGCCGCGCCCGACGAGGGCGCCGCGGTGCAGGTGGGCGATTGAGGAGGGAATTGGGATTGCCGGGAGGCGGCGGAGGGCGGCGCCGGATCGCCCGCCCATCGCGTCCCCCGCCTCCCCCCTCTTCCCAGGTCACCTGCCGCTCCGCCCTGAAATTGGTGCACGCCCCCACGTCCCTCAAGCTTCACAGTCACCCTGTAGCTTATGGGTCGGGCTCCGGCCAACAATCGGTCACCGCCGTCCCCTTCCCGTCCGACCCCGGCTCCCTGTGGACCGTGTGGGGGGGCTCCAGTGCGCCCTGTGCGCAAGGCACGCCCCTGGCCCATGGATCCATCATCCGCCTGCACCACGAGTCCACCGGCCGCTGGCTGCACTCGCACCACTTTCCCTCCCCCCTCACCCGCGCGCAGGAGGTGTCGGCCTTTGGCTCGGACGACGTGTCCGACCACCTGGACGAGTGGGCGGTGGAGGTGGTGGAGGGCGGGGCGGGCAAAGGGGGGAAAGGGGCGCCGTGGCTCGTCGACGCGGACGTGCGCCTGCGCCACGTGGAGACGGGCGTCTTCCTCGCCGCGTCCCCGAATCGGGCGTACGGCCACCCGATTGCCGGCCACCACGAGGTGTCGGGCGCGAAGAAAGCGGATGGCGGGTGTTCGTGGCGCGCGGCCGACGGCGTGTACATGCGGGGGCGCGCTGAAGCCTAGGCCGCTTGACGGGGCGTGGCCCGGGTGTCGAGAGAGCACATCCATGTGTTGTGGGAGTGGTTTGGGGATGTGTGCAATGCGTGGCGGGGTCGAGAGGCGCGAAGTCGGGGCGCCGCGCCGCCGCCGCCGCAACACTCTGGCCCCGCCGCGCACCCCCGCGCCGCCTCGCGCCGGCCGCGAGCCCACGCTCGCCCCCCACCCACCCACCCGGCCCCCCGATGCCGACGGCAGCCGCGGCGGGCGCCGCGGTCGGCGTCGCGGTGCAGCTGTACGCCAACGCGGTGCGTGGAAGACAGAGTGACGGTGCAAGCACGCCGCCGTGAGAAAGCGCGGCCGCCGGGGCGCCGTGGCGGCCGCGCGCGGGCGCGCCGGCGCGCGATCCCCGACCCGCCCCCCTCCTCCCTCCTCTTCCAGATCCGCAAGCTCCCCTTGCTGCACCAGCCGTGGCTGCACGCCGCCTGGGGCGCGGCCGGCGCGGCGGGCGCGACGGCGCTGGTGGACTGGACCAACGCGGCGCAGGCCGAGGTCGACGCGGGCGTCGCGGCGCGCTCGGCGCAGGCGCGGCGGGCGGGGCGGTAATGAGAGAAGAGGGAGGGACTGCAACAACACAGACACGACGCAAGAAAAGGGAACACTGGTGGTACAGCAAGCGAGTGAGACGCCCCGCCCTCTCCCTCTCTCTCTCCTTCCCGCCTCTCGTCACGCCACCAGCGCCCTCCCCGGCGTGCGGCAGTAGGGGCACCGCGCGTGCTGCGCGCGCGCCATGCGCGCGGCGCACGGCGCGCACACGCCGTGCGCGCACGGAAAGCGCGCCGTCGCGTAGGCCCCACTCAAGCACACGCCGCACTCGCCCGCGGCCGACGCGACCGCGTCCTCGCCAGCGAGCGCGGCGGCGGCGGCGTCGACGAGGGGGAGCAGGGCGCGCAGCGCGGCGGCGGCGGCGGTGTCGCCCGAGGACGCCGCGACGCCCGCGTCGGCGGCCACAGCTTCCGCCAGGCGCCGGCACTCGCTCGCTCGCTTGGTGCTGGGCGGGCGGCGCTTGAGTTCCGAGAGCCTCGTCTTGGCCGCGTGCGCGACGGACGGCCGCGGCGGCGCGCCAGTCGTCCCGGACCGCGACCGCACGAGCGGCGCGTGCGGACCGGAAATCTCGTGCAGGGCGGCGCGGCCCGAGACCGCGATTTGGCACGCGACCAGGAATGCGAGGCACACGCCGAGGGGCAGGAGCGCCGCCAGCGCGCCCGCGGCCGCGCTCATGGCGGGGCGCGGGCGCGGGCGCGCGTGTCGGGAGGGGCGCCGCCGGCGGGCGAGGCCGGGGTTGTGGGGGGCCCGCCGACGCCGACCGCTGTCCGCGCGCCTCTCCCCCAATCAGACCGCCGCCCGGCCGCCCCTCCCTCACGATGGACGCCGGCCTACCGCCCATGCCGCCCGCCCCCCCGGCCAGCGCGCCGGCGGCCGCGATGCCGCCCCCGCCCCCACCGTCGGCGCGCGGCCCGTCCCCCACGCGCTCGTCGCGCGCCGGCTCCGAGCGCCCGCGCTCGCACAAGGCCGCGGTGGCGACGCGCGGGCCGTCCCTGGCGCCGCCCGCGTTCCGGGAGGGGCCCTTTGTGTCGGCGAAGACGGGGGGGCTTGTGCGCCTGGGCGACCCGCCGCCGCCGCTGGACTATGATGGTGGGAGAGAAAGGGGGAGAGGGGAGGAGAGGTGGAGTGGGGAAAGGAGGAGGGGGCGCGAGGGACCGACCCCCCCCCGCTCCCTCCCTCCGTCCAGCCCCCTCCTCGTCCTCCGACTCGGACGCGCCCGCCCCCCCCCGCAAGCGGGCGACGACCCCCTCGCGCCGGGCCGGCCCCCGCGCCGCGCGCGGGCCGTCCCTCGCGTCGGCCGCGCGCGCAAAGGAAGCTCTGAACGCCCTCCTCGACGCCGGCCTCGTCGCCCCGGGCCCCGGCGCGCTCGTCGTTGATGGCGTGGAGGCCGACCTGTCGTCCGACGGCGGCATCGCGCTGGCCGGCGCGCTCCTCCCGTCCCCCGCCGCGCTCGTCGCCGCCGCGCGCGGGGCGGGCGCGCCCTCGCGCGCCGCCGACGGCGGCTTCAAGGCCGTCTTCCACGCCGGGGTCTCGCTGGACGAGCTGCGCCGGCGGCTGGAGCGGGGCGACACCGCGCCAGCTGCGGCCGAACCCGCGGCCGCCACCGACCACTGGGTCCAGTGCGACCGGTGCCAGACGTGGCGCATCGTGCCCGACGCGCACTGGGCGGCGGTCGAGGCGGACGAGCGCGAGGCCTGGTTTTGCGAGTGGGCGGCGTGGCGCGTCGAAACCGCGCCGCCGCACACGCCGGCGTGCGCGGTGCCCATGGCGGTGCTGTGATGGGGGGGAGGGGTGGTGGCGGGCGGTGTGGTCTTTCGCCCGTCTCTCTCTCTCGCCAAGACGGGGCCGCCCCGGTTGCAGGGCGCCGCGCGCCCACACCCCCCCAAAGCAGCACACCCCCAGAGCAGCCTCTCCTTCCTGGCCCGTCCCTATGTCCTGCCTCCCCTCTACATGACGCAGCACCCGGCCGCGTCGGGCGCGCCGAGGGCGCCCAGGTCGGCAAGCTGCCGCTCGAGCCGCGCCGAGGTGCACGTTTCCGTGGCCGCCCACGCCCTGTCCCCCCCCGTGGGTACCAGGTTGGCCACCCAGAACGACAGCGCTTCGTGGGCGCCAGGCGGGGGCTTGCCGCCGGCGCGTTGCAGGAGGTCGAGGACGCGCACGTCGGAGCGCGACGCCGCCGCGCGCTTGATGCGCTCCACCCAGACGTCAGCGACGGCCTCGACACGGGCGGCCAGGCTCGCAGTCGCCGCCGCCGCCGCGGCGTCGGCGGGCGGGTCGTCGGCGAAAAAGGACGGCGTCGCGACGCGGTACCCGTCGGCTTCCCACGCCGCCGCGACGCGGAACCGGCGCCGCCCCACGATCTCCAGGTAGAACCGGCCGTCGGGCTGGGGCTGGCACTCCACGACCTCGGCCTCGCACGCGACGGGGCGGAGGGAGCCCGCGGCGTCGACCGACGCCATGCCGAACCGGCGCGACCCCTCCATCACGCGCCGCACCATGAGCCGGTAACGTGGCTCGAAGATGTTGAGCGCCATGTGCTCGCCGGGGAGCAGGGTGGCCATGACAAACAGGGGGATGGGGGGTTCGGGCGGGGTGGCCGCCGGCGAGAGCGCGGGGTCCGCCGCGCGCGGCGACGCGCCCGCGCGCTCGGCCGCGTCCTCCTCCGCGCGCGCCGCGTACTCCTCAGGAAAGCACCTTTCCAGCAGCGCTGCCATGGCCACCGTGCCCGGAGCATCGCGGGAGACGTGCATGACCTGGCGGCAGAGCGCGCAGCGCGACGCGCCGTGGTCGCGCGCGCGCGCAAAGCAGGCCCGGCAGAACGTGTGGCCGCAGGGGGTGGTCACCGGGTCGTAGAGGAGGCGGGAGCAGACGGGGCAGTCGAAATCGTCGAGGGCGGCGGCGGTGAGCGAGGCGGCCGCGCGCGACGACGCGACGGCGGCGCACGCGCCCGGCCCGCCGAGCGCGGCGTCGACGGCCGCCAGCCCCGCCGCCGCGTCCTTGAACGAGAGTTCCAGCTCCAGCGCGTCCAAAAACGCGGCGCGCGCGTCGCGGTAGCGTTCCAGGAGGTGGAGGGCCGCCCCCGCGCGCGCCGCCGCGCGCGGCCAGCCCGGGGCCAGCTCCCGCGCGCGGGACGCGTCGCGCAGGGCGAGCTCGGCCAGGTGGGCGGGGTCCAGGCCAAAGAGGGCGCGGGACTCGGATTCGGCCGCGGGGATGGAGCGTAGCCGGGTCGAGAGGCTGGAGGCGGGGGGGGGGGGGCGTGTTGGAGGGGTTACGGGTGCGCAGGCCGCCGCCGCGGCCCCGCGCCACGCCGCAACCACGCGCTCCACCGAGGTCTCACGTGGCGAGCGCTTCGGAGCGGGCGACGGCGAGCACGGCCTCGGCGACCGCGTCGCCGCCGCCGCGGCTCAGGCGCAACGCAGCCCCAAATTCGTGGCACGCCCGCTCCCACTGGCCGCTGACGGCCAGGGCGTGGGCGCGCGAGGCGTAGGCGGCGGCGGAGTCGGGGGCGTCCTGGGGGAGAGGGGAGAAAAGAGTGGGCAAACGCGTGGCGCGTCGACGGCGCCTTTTTCTCGTTCGCGCGTGCACGCCCTCTCCCGCCCGCGGCGCCCCCACACAGCCCATCCATCCACGTACATGCATGGCGGCGGACGCGCGCTGCGATTCCAGGGCGCGCTCGCACAGAGCGCCGCACGCGGGCGCCGAGGCCGGGGCGGCGCTCATTGGGCGGACGGCGGGCGGCACCGGCGCCGACGGATCCGGTGTGAACGCGGGGGCGCACGCGCGGGGGCGCGGCGGGGCTTGGAGGGCGGCGGATGGGTGGTGTGCGGCGCACGGCGCTGTGGCCGGCCCAACTGCCGACGCGGCAGCGGACGCTACTGCGGCCAGCCAGTCTCTACTTTCGCCAGTCTCATCCGGCCATGGCGCCCCTCGCGCGCCCCCTCCCTGTGCTGGGCCGCCGGCCCGCCCCCCCGCCCCGCGCGGCGGCCGGCCCCGACGCCCCCCCCCCGGCGCCCGACGGCCCGCCGCCGCCGCCCGCGCCGCGCCGCCGCCGCCGCTCCCGCCCCAAAAAGGACGACAAAGTGACGCTCGACTCGTTCAATCCGTACAGCATCGGGCGCAAGAGTCGGTAAGAGGGAGAGAGGGGAGGGAGGTGATTGGAGGGGAGGCGGCCTGCAGGGCTCTCGCACCCCGGCGAGCTGGCGCGCACTCGCATCCCGCGACAGCAGGCGGCGCCGCGCCGGCCGGCGCAGCGCGGCGCGCCCGATCGCCGCGTCAACCGCGCGCCGCGGCGGCCGCGCGCCGCCGCCCGGCGGCCGCCCACCCGGCGCGACGGTCGAGGCGGAATGCGCGACCCGGGAGGGAGAAGAGGGGCCGGGAAGGCTCCCGCCCCGGCGCTGCGCGCGCCGACCGCCCCGACCCCCGACGCGCCCACCCCTCGCTTCCCTCCCCCCCCCCCCCCCCAGCCAACTCTTTGACGACGTGTGGACCCAGTTCACCAAGATCGGGTCCCCCCTCACCTCGTCCGCGACCGAGGACGAGCTGTCGGCGTACGTCGCGGCGTCGACCGAGTTTGAGACGCCGCTCGCGGCCGCGACGCGCGTGCTCGTCGTGGGCGCGACCGGGCGCGTAGGGCGCGTCCTGGTGCGGAAGCTGCTGTTGCGCGGGTACAAGGTGTCGGCGCTGGTGCGCGCCAAGCCGGGGGCGGCGGCGCCGCCGACGCACGCGGACGTCGGCCTCCCCGAATCCGTACGCCTCTTCACCGGCGACGTGGGCGACTATGACGCCGTGAAAGCCGCGGTCGCCGACACGGACAAGGTCGTGTACGCGGCCGCGGCGCGGACAGCGCTGACCGCCGACCTCACCCGCGTCGACGGCGACGGCCCCGCCGTCGTCGCCAAGGCGCTGCAAGACGCGCGCAACGCGGCCGCCCGGCGCGAGGCGTCGGCCGCGCCGCCGCCGGGCGCGAAACCGAAGGTGGCGGAGCGGGCCGAGTTTGAGCGCGACTGGGCGGTCGAGCACGCGGGGCCCGACGAGGCCGGCCCCGGGCCCGGCCGCGGCCGGGCCGCGCGCGACGCGGCGACCGACCGGGCGAGCGCAAGCGTCAACGACCGCGGCAACCTGGTCTTCGAGGGCGTCGTCCGCTCGCGCGGCGGCTATGCCCAGGCCGGCGCGCCCCTGCCGGCCGCCTGCTCCCTGGCCGGCACGGAAGGCCTGCTCGTGCGCGTCTCCGCCGACGGCGCGCCGTACACGGTCACGCTCACCACCGCCGCCGGCGCCGTGTTCGGCGCGCGCGTCGTCGCGCCCGCCAAGTACGCCAACTTCCGCCTCCCCTTCACCGCCTTCCGCCCCCTGTCCCGGGGCGCGCCGCCGACCGTCGACGGCGCGGACGTCGCCCGGGTCGGCCTGCGGTTTGCGCCGCCGCCGCCGTCGGCCGACCCGGCGCCGGGCGGCGGCGCCTTTCGGATCGAGCTCGACCGCGTGAAAGCGTTGCCCGGGGGCGGCGAGCCCGATTTCGTGCTGCTGTCCTGCGCGGGAGCGGGCGTCGCGGCCTCGGCCGCTTCCCCGCTCGCCTCGACCGACGACGCGCCCGACGCGGCGACCGCGGCCGCCGCGGCCGACCGCATCGTGTCCGCCAAGCGCGCCGGCGAAGCGGCCCTGCGGCGCACGGGGTTGGGGTACGTCATTGTGCGCCCGGGCCCGTTGCTCGAGGAGCCGGGGGGGTACCGCGCGCTCGTCTTCGACCAGGGCGGCCGCGTGCGCCAACCCCTCGCCTGCGCCGACGCGGCCGACGTCTGCCTCAAAGCGCTGCACGACCCCCTGGCCCGCAACAAGGCGTTTGACGTCGGGTACGAGTACGCGCCCGACGGCGGGCTGACCAATTTCGAGCTCGTCGCGCACCTGCCCGACAAGGCGAACAACTACCTCTCCCCGGCCCTGGCCGTGCTGGAGAAGAACACGTGAGACCGAGGGAGGGTGGCGGGGCGTGGGGAGGGCGTGGCGGGAGCGGGAGGAGCGGCGCGGCGTGCGAGCGAGAGAGCGACCGTGCAAGGGCTGCCGCGGGCGGCGTCACACCCCCTCCAGCCCCCCCCGCCCCCCCTACCCGCCCGCCGCTGCCGTGAGCCCGAGCCCAAACGCGGCCCGCACGTCGGCTTCGGCCCCGGCCCCGGCCGCGGCGGCGAGCGCGGCGGCGAGCGCGGCGTCGGGCGGGAGCAGCGCCGCGACGCCCGCGCCCCGGCCGCCGCCGTACGCCAGGGACGCGCCGGCGGCGAGAGGGGTGGCGGCGAGGGCGGCCCGCAGGGCGGCGTCAGGGAGGCGGGCGCGCGAGGGGGAGGCGAGGGCGGCGGCCCAGTCGGTCGCAGAGGCGAGGCGCGCGAAAGCGGCCCGCGCCAGCTCCGTGCCCCCTTCAGCCGGCGGCGCGGCCGCCAGCACTTGAAGCGCCATCAGCGCGGCGTTGGGCGGGGCGGACGGCGCGAGGGCCGCCGCGGCGAGCGTCGCGGCGGGCGGCACGCGCGCAGCGCGCGGCGCGAGCGCCGCCGACGCGTCGGCCAGCACAAAGGCCGCGTCCGCCGCCGCCGACGCGGCCGCCGCCGCGGGCGGCAGGTCGCTGCCGGCGGGCACGCGGTCGGCGGCGGCGGCGGCGGCCAGGCGCGCGAGCCGCGCTGCGCGGAGGCGCGCAGCGGCGACGCCGCCGCCGGCGCCGCCCTCGACCCCTTCCCCCCCAGCCAGCCGGGCCAGCGACGCGGCCGCGCCCAGATAGCGCCGGGTGCGCAGGTCGTGGAGCCAGGCGAGGCGGGCCGCGGCGGGGTCGGCAGGGCCGCGCGCCGCGAGCCACGACCGGACCGCCTCGTTGAGCGAGGCGGGCAACTCGAGCAACTCCGACGGCGCCCCCCCCGCCAGCATGGCGCCAAACGCGTGGTCGGCAAACGTGCCCGCGGACGCGGGCGCGCGGCCGCGGGGGGGGGGCTCGGCGAGCGCGGCCGCGGCGCGCGCAGCGTCGCCGGCGGCACGCAGCGCAGCCCACCGTTCCGCGTGCGCGCCGTGCGCGCGCGCCAGAGCTTCGACCGCGTCCCGCGTCGTGGAAGCGGCGTCGGAGAAGCCGGAGGAGGCCAGGGCGGACGCGGCGTCGAGCAAAGGGCGCAAGAGGGAGGACGCGGCGGCCGAGTGCTCGCCCGCGGCCGGCGCCCCTTCCGCCCCCGCCCCCGGCCCCGCGCCCGCCGCCGCCGCCCCCCCGCGCGCGTGAGCGTCCAGGGAGAGGCCGGCGGCGTCGGCGGCGAGGGACGCGGCGGCTGGCAGGCGGGCGGGGGCGGTCGCAGCGAGGCGCGGGAGCAGGGAGCCGGCTGCCGCGGCGACCGCGGTGAGCCCGTCGCGCGCGCCGGGGCCGGAGAGCCAATCCGGGGACGAGTCCTCGCCGCGCAAAGCAAGGGCGGCGGGCGCGGGGTAGGCGGCGCGCGACGCGGCGCGCGCGGCGAGCGCGGCCGCGACGGCGGCGCCCGCGCCGGCCGCCAGGTCGGCGACGGCGTCAAGAGAGGCGGCTGCATCGTCGGAAGAGGTCAAGGCCGCGGCCGCCGCCGCGGGCAGCGCTCCGAGCAGCGCGGGGAGCGCGCGGGCGGGCGCCGAAAAAAAGAGCGCGCCGCCGCCGCCGCCGCGCGCGCCCGGCAGCGCGCGCGCGCCCGCGGCCTCCACGGCCGCCGCCAGCGGCCCATCCGGGCGGCCCACGGAGCGCGCGCGGTTCAGCAGGGCGCGCAGGGACGCGGCGGCGGCGACGCGCTCGCGCGCTTCAAACGCGGCGCGCAGCGCTCCAGGCGCCAGCGCGGCCAGCGCCCCCGCGCCGTCGAGCCCGGCCAGAAACCGCGCCAGCGACTGTTCCTTGGCCGCCAGCGCGTCGTCCGCGCCGGCGGGGGCGGTAGCGCGGCCGGCCCAATGCTTTGGAAGGGCGTCGGCGGTCGCCACGGCGCAGCGGCCGACGCAGCTTTCGCCCGCCGCGCCCGCCAGGGCGCCCGCGGCGTCCAATGTGGCCAGAGCGTCTGATGGCAGTGTGCCGGTTGCGGCCGCCGCCTCGCACATGGCCTGGATGGCGCCCTCGTCTGCGGGCGCGCCCCGGCGCGCGGCGCGCGCGGCCGGGGGCCGCGCCGGCGACCGCGCGGGCGACCGCGCCGGCTCGGCATCACCACCACCTCCCACCGTCGCCCGCGTGCGCGGCCTGCGGGCGGGCGGCGAGGGCGGCGCGCCGCGGCGCACGCGCGCGCCTCCGTCGGGCGACGCGCCAGCGGCAGCCGCGGCCGCGGTCTCCACCGCGCGGCCCGACTCGAGCAACACAACTTTGCCCGACCCGTCGAGCACAGCAATCCCGGCCGCGACGCCCGCAGCCCCCAGGCAGCCGCCCGCGAGCGGGAGGGGGGTCGCGCCACCGCCCGCGTCCCACGCCCAGGCGGCGGCGCCGGGGCGCCACAGGACGGCGTCGCCGGATGGGGAGGGGGCCAGAGAAGTGGGGCGGGACAGAGGGTCGGCGGCGAGCGAGGCGGGGAGGAGAGACCGCGCTTTCGCGCGGCCGGTGCCGCCGTCGATGGTCAGAGCCACCAGGGTCCCCGACCCGTCGACCGCCAGGATGGCGACGTCGGCGGCGGGCGTCGAGGGAATGAGGGCGGCCGCAAGGAGGGACGCGGCGGCCGCCGGCGGCCCGCCGCACACGTCTTCAGCGAGCAGACCCCGCCGCCACGTGGCCACCCCTCCGCCGCCAGCATTCAGTTCATGCCCTTCCGCGACATCGGGGCGCAGCACGACGAGGCGGGCGCGCGGGGTGCGCGGGGTGGGAGGCACGAGGCAGAGCGCGAGCGCAGCGGCCGGGGGGCGCGGCGCCGCCGCCGCCGGCGGCGGCGGCGGCGCGGGCGTGGACGCGCCCCACAGGGTGGACAGGAACCGGTTGATGGCGCCAGGCTGCAGGAGAGAGGGAGAGAGAGGAGGGGCGGTGGTCGGCGCGCGCGGTCGGTCGCCGAAACCGGCGCCTCCACCCACGCCTCCCCTCCCGCCTCCATCTCTCCATCTCACGCACCACGCCCGCGGCCGGCGTCGCGGCCTCGATGGGCGCCACGTCGACCTCTCCTTCTTCTCCATCCCGCCCATCCACCCGCAGCAGGCCGCCTCCTCCATCCGCCAGCACGGCCAGGAAGCCGGCGCCGGAGGAGGGGCGGACGGCGGCCGCGGCGACGACGGCGCGCCCGGGCGCGGCGCGCGCGACGAGAGCAGGCGTGGCGGCGTTCCCCACGTCGGCCCAATAGGTGACCGTGCCGTCGACGGCGACGAAGACGGCGCCGGGCGTGTGGCGGGACGGGAGCTGGAGGAGGGACTCGGGGTCGGCGATGATGGGCGCGCGCGCCCCCTGTCCACCCTCCTCCCTCCCTCCTTGATCCATCCGGCCGCACCGGGGGCAGCAGGCAGACAAAGCCGTCGTCTGCGGGCACGGGCAGGTCGACAGACACGGCCCCGCCGGCGCCGTCCGACCGCCAAACGACGAGCGACGTCGGCGACCGCGCGTAGGCGGCCCCCGCGGCCCCGCACACGCCCGCGTCGGCGGCGTGGGCCAGGGCGGCGCGGGCGCCGGGCGGGGGTGGGGGCGCGCGCAGCGCCATAGGGACGGAGTGAGGAGGGACGCGCGCTCGGGCGCGGCGACGCGCTCGCTCTCGCGGGGAGCTCCCCCGCCGCCGCGCCCGGCGTTAGGCGTGGGGGAAAGAGGGGTGCGGGCGCGGCGACTCTCTTGCAGGGAGCTACCCCGCCGGCCCGGTGCGTGTGTGCGGCCCCTAGCCCACCGCAAGGTGGGCGCGCGGCATCCCGCCCTCGGTCAGCGCGCAGGCGCTGTCGGGGACAGAGGGCGGGCGGGGGCCGCGGGGGGTCTCCTCTCTCCCCGTCCCCTCCTCACTCGAGCTCGCGGCGCATCTCGCGCTTGGCCTTTTCCGCCTCCGCCTCCGTCCGGTGCTGCGCCTCGGACATCATCGAGCCCACCTGCGCCGTGCCGTGCTGCGCCGACTTTTTGAGGCGCTCGGCGGCGTCTTCCGCCGCGGTGTGGGCGTCGCCCGCGACGCCGACGACCGCCTCTTTGACGTTGTGGGCCTGGGGAGTGTGGGGAGGGGTGGGGTCGTCCACAGGCCGACCTTGGTCCCGCGCCCAGCCCAGCGCCGGCGGATGGCGGGGGCGGGGAGGGCGGAAGAGCATTGGCGGTAGCCGCACGGCGGCACCCCGCGCGGCCGCCGCGCGGGGGCGCGCGGGGTGAGCTCCGACGCGCTCGAACCCGCTCGCGTCGCGTATTTTGGGATCGAGTAAGGCCCGTGGGGGGCGCGGGGCGGCGGCCTGGCGCGCGGGGCGCCCGCGCGGCGGCGGCATCCGGTCGCGCGCGCGGAGCCTTACCCACCCTCCCGGCGTCGCCCGCGCGCGCCTGGGCGCACCCCTGCGACTCACCATCTCGCCTGCCTTGGCGGAGACGTCGTGCGCCGCCTGCTTGGTGCGCTCGGCCGCGTCGGACGCCGCCTCCTTCGCGCGGTCCATGGAAGACTTGTCGCCACCAGACTGCATTGTGGGGGGGGTGGGGGTGGGTGCCGCGGCTGCCGCAAGGTGGGTGGGGACCGGCTGAGGGCAGGCCGGCGGGGAGCGGGTAGTGCGCGCGGCCGGCGCCGGCGCCACGATGTCACTCTTCCGTGCGTCCACGATGCCAGCCCACCGCGCCTCCCGCCCCCCCTCCCTCGCCGCCCGCCGCCCCGCGCTCGCGCCGCTGGCCGCACGCCGCCCGCTGGGGCGCGCCGCGCCTCCGCGCATCCCGCTCCCCGCCGGCGCGCCCGCCTCCCCCTCCTCGAGCGCCAACGCGGCCGCCAGCAACGCGGCCAGCTCGCGGACAAAGCCGAGCGCGGCGGCGACCGCCGCCGCGCCCACCACGACCAACGACGCCGCGCCTGGCGACCGCTCGGCGTGGTTCCAAGCCTGGTGGCCCGTCGCCGCGATCGAAAACCTCAAGCCGGACGAGCCCAACGCGCTCGAACTGTTTGGGGAGAAGCTGGTGGCGTGGCGGACGGCGTCTGGAGAATGGGTTGTGCAGGCCGACCGCTGCCCCCACCGCCTCGCGCCCCTGTCCGACGGCTTTGTCGCCGCCGACGGCGGCTCTGTCGTGTGCAGCTACCACGGGTACGCCTTCAACAACGCCGGTCGCTGCGTCTCGATCGCCGGCTCGACCGCCGCGCCCGGCTCTGCGGCCGAAGCGACCGCGCTCGGCTCCGCGCGCGCGTGCGTCCGCACGCTCCCCGCCCGGTCGGTCGCCGGCCTCCTCTTCGCCTGGCCGGACCCGGAGTCGGCGCCGGCGGCGGCCGCGGCGCGGGCGGCCGCGACGCCCGTCCCGCTCCCCGACTCGATCGACATCGAGGGCGGCGCGTTCCTCCCCCTCTCCGGCCGCTGGTTTCAGCGCGACCTCCCCTTTTGCCTGACCGAGTTCCAGGCCAACGTGGCCGACCCCGCGCACGCCGTCTTTGCGCACCACGGCGTCGCGGGGTTCGACGCGACGACGGCGCCCCGCTTTTCGCTCGCCGTGTGCGACGACCGCGGGCGGGCGGGGTTTTCGTTGCGGCAGGCGATGGTGGATCCCTCGAAACGGGGGTCGTACATCCACTTTGCGCCGCAACTGGTGTACTACGAGCCGGACCCGGCGAGCGGGTTGGCCGAGGGCGCGGACGCGGCCGGCGCCGGCAAGAAGAAGAACTCGCGCGGCCCCGGCGGCACGCTCGACACGCACCTCATCTTCTACGCCTCGAGTCTGCGCCCCGGGTGGACGCGGTTCATGGGGGCGTCGGTCGTCACAGACCGGGCGACCGGCCAACCCTCGAAGCTCGCGTCCATCTTCGGCACTGCCCTCCCCGCCTGGCTGCGCCACGTGTTGGGGTGAGTTCGAGTGGAGCGTGTGCGCCGCGCTTCGGCGCGTTCGCAGCGTGTTGAGGGCGGGGTCGGGCCGCGCTAGCGGCGCGGGGGCGCCGAAGAAAAGGTTCAGGCCCTCATCCTCACCCCCCACCTCCCCCTTCTCTCCCCCAGCCACACCTTCATGGACGGCGACTCGTACGCCCTCGCCCGCGCGTCCACGGCCTACGCGGCGGAAGGCTTCGACTGGCGCTCTTCCTGGTGGTGCCCGACCGACGCCGACGCGGGCGTCATCGCCATGCGGCGCTGGATGGAAAAGTTTGGTGGGGGGGCCACCGTGCCCTCGCTGGCGCCGGGAGGGGCGGCGGGCGCCGGCGAGACGTCTCTGCGCGACACGCCGCGCGACGCCCTCCTCGAGCGCTTCCACCAGCACACCGCGCACTGCGCCGCGTGCACCGCCGCGCTGGCGGCGACGCAGGCGACGGCGCGGCGGGCGACGGCGCTGGCGGCGGTGGCGGCGGGCGCCGCGGTTGTCGTCGCGGCTGCGTCGGCGCAGCACGCTGCGACGCTGGCGGCCGGCGCCGCCTCGTCCGGCCTGCTGGCGACCGTGGCCGCGCGCATCGTGGCGCTGACGCGGGGCGCCCCTCTGGCAGCTGCCGCCGCCGCGCTTGCAGCCGCCGCCGCCGCTGCGCTAGTCGCGCGCGCCGCGCGCTGGCTGGAGCAACGGTTCCTGGTGTCGGCCTTCGACCGCAATCAGCATAAGTTTGCGTAGGGAGAGGAAGAGGGGTGAGAGGGTGGGGACGGATTTTTAAGAAATCATGCACACGCTCACGCCGCCGCCGCCGCCCCCTCGCCCTTCTCCTTGGTCAGCCCGCGCGCCGCCAGGAACTCGACGATGGCCTCGGTCTTGAAATGGTCGACGGCGACGGAGTCGCCCAAAGGGGCGCCCGCGGCGTCGAGCAACACGAGCCGCGGCGGCCACCCGTACCGCTGCCGCGTCGACACCGCCCCCCCGTACGCCTGAATCTCTTTGTCCACAAAGGTGTTTACGTGGGGGAAGGCGCGCAGGCGGGTGGCGCAATACTCGAGGACCGCGGACGCGGCGCGCGGGCCGGCGGCGGCGTCTGCGACGCAGCAGTCGCGGCAGTCGGCCAGCAGGGACGCGTTCGGCACAAAGTCGGCCACGATGTCGCAGGCGGAGCATGCAGGGTCGGAAAAGCTGCATCAAGAACGCGGGTGGAGCGTCGGCCGATGCATGCGCGCGCCGGCGCCCGTCCGCCCGCCCGCCCCGCGCTCTCGCCCTTTCTTCAGGCACGCCGGCGACGCCGCGGCCGCGGCGCCGATCGCGGCGATGAGGATGAGGGGGAGGGAGGAGCGCATCGCGCAGCGGCGGGGCGGCGAAGCAGCAAGTGTGGGCGTCGACCCGGGCGACCCCGCTGATGAATCGACGGCCACCAACCCCCGCCCAAAGGATCGCTACAGCTCCCCAAAAATCATTGCACCCGGCGCGCGTCGCGCCTCGAGGCGGGCGCACGCCGCGCGCGCGAGCGCGCCTGTTCAACCAGCCCCTCTCTCCCCCTCCTCCCCGCGCATCCGAAGCACGAACGCCCTCCACTCGTCCACGATGGGCGGCTCCAGCATGGCGGGCGTGAGGCGCAGGAAGGTGAAGGCCCGCATCGGGGGGAGGGTGCCGGGAGGCGGCGCGGCGTCGCTGCCGCGCGCCGACCCTCCCCCGTCCCCCCCTTCCGCCGGCACCCCGTACAGCTCCGCCCGCGCCCGCCCCGCCTCTTGCAGGGGTGGTGCCCAGGGGCCGGTGTTGTAGCGGACGCGGGTCAGGGCGCGGCCGTCGGCGTGGCCGGGGCCGTAGATCGGGAGCGCGTTTTCGCCGCCCAGCGGCACCCCCGCCGCCGCCGCCACCTCCCGCACCTGCCGCAGCAGGCCTTCTGGCCCGCACAGCGCCTCGGGCGGGTGCTGGCCGTCGCACATTTCCACGCACGTCAGTGTGAGGCCGAGGCCGGCGCGCGCGGCGAGCGCGGCGATGGCGGTGTACGTCTCGCCCGACCCCCGCATGTTGTCGTAGCTATGGTCAAGGGGAGAGGGAGCGGGTGGGCGGTGTGTGGTGGGGAGAAGGGGTCGAGGGCGGCGTCCGGCGCGCGGCGCCGCGCGCGCCGACCGTTGCCCCCTCCCCTCCCCTTGCTCCTACCCAGCTGTCATCTCCGCCGCGTGCGCGGGCGACCGGTACCACCAATGCACGCCCGCGATCTTGAGGACGACGTGCAAGCCGGGCGGGCGGGACGGCGGCGGCTCGGCGTCGCCCGACGGCGACCGCGGGTCGGCGCCGGGGTCGGAGTCCAGGGAGAGCAGGGACGTGGACCGCGCATCCCTCCTCAACGCCCGCGGGCCGGGGGGCGACGCGAGGGGGGCGGGGGGCGGGGGCGGAGGAGGAGGAACCCCCAGCGGCGTGCCGAAAACAGCCGCCGCCGCTCCCGCCACCCGCCGCCCGTGCGCCACCAGCTCGCCCGAGTACCACCCCGCAAAGAAGCGGCCGTAATCGCCGTCCCAGGAGCCGCCCCAGGGGGCGAAAAAGCCGCACGCGTCGGGCGCGTCGTTGTAGCGCGGGGCGTCGTGGGGGGCGCCGTAGCTGTCGGGGAGAGAGGGTGGGGTGTGTGGGCGAATGGTGTGGGCCGTCGCGCGGCCCTCCCGGTCCAAACAACGGAGAATCAAAACGACTCTCACCCCCACTCTGGCCGCCCCGCGGCCGTCGCGGCTGCCGCGAGCGACGCCAGGGCGCGCCGGTCGTGGCACTGGAACTCGCCCACGCCGGGGAAGCGCCACCCGTTGGGCTCGAAATAGGCGGGGTACCTGGGAGGGGGGGGGCGAGGGGGGGCGGGGGTCGGCGAGGCGGGCGAGGCGAGGGCGGGCGAGGGCGCGCGCCGGGCCGCGCGCCGGGCCGCGCGCGGGCCGCGCGCCGCGGCGCCCGCACCCCACCCCACCACGCTCCCCACCTCAGCTCGCCGCACGGCCCCGCGCCGACGACGACCTCGTCGATCCAGGTGCCCAGGACGGGTTCAAAGGCGGCCCTAAAGGCAGCCATGAACTCGCCGTAGCACTGGATAGCCCCCCTGCCCCCCAGCGCCCCCGGGTCCCCGTCCGCGAAGAGCGACACGGCTTCCGGGTTGCGGGAGCCGAGCGCGCCGCCGCGCGGCGCGTCGCAGTAGAAGAGGTCGGGGTCGCGCGCGGCGGCCGCGGCGACCCAGGCGGGCAGCGGGATGGCGGCGTCGTCGCCCACGTTGCCGCCGCAGCTGTGGAGAGACGGGGGAGGGGCGGGAGTGGGCGGGTGGTGGCGCCTCCGCGCTCGCCGCGCTCCATTTCTCCACCCCTCTCCCCCCTCCCCCCCACGCACGCGTGGAACGAGAGGACGGCCTGCACGCGCAGGCCGGCCCGCGCCGCCGCCGCCACGAGGTCGGCGACGCCAGAAAAGTCGTAGGAGCGGGGCGCGCGCTCGACGCCGCCCCACCAGACGTCGACGGCCACGCCGTGCACGCCCGCGCTGGCCAGGGACGCCAGCGCCGCCTCAAACCAGGCAGATTTCGCGTACCGAAACGCGCCGCCGGTGTCGACGGTGTCGAGGGGGAGCATGCAGTAGACGGGGACGCCGGG
>Ga0315291_10001632_pt1 | contig 29918 bp, 29 predicted proteins | sample YL17G12_20_MG_FD_203070 | JGI IMG/M metagenome (GOLD analysis project Ga0315291, IMG submission 203070) | Sediment microbial communities from Yellowstone Lake, YNP, Wyoming, USA - YL17G12_20 | ecosystem: Environmental > Aquatic > Freshwater > Lake > Sediment | place: USA: Wyoming | collected...
AAGAACGATTCTGTATTTACGCCTGTCCGGCAAACCTCTATTCTCTTAATGAAAAGGGAGAGATGGTGGTCGAATTTGCCGGTTGTTTGGAATGCGGTACCTGCCAGATCGCCTGCATCTATGGCTCTGTCAAATGGAAATACCCCCGGAGTGGATTTGGTGTACAATATCGATTTGGATAAATAACCATTCAAACCATCCAATCCTTAAATTTAAATTCTGCTCCATATCATTTAAAGGTCCCGTTCTTGAATTCTCTTGAAAGATCCACATAAAAGCTGCTTGCTGATATAATCTCATCTATCTCTTTGTTGTTAAGAGCTCTCTTTACTCTAGCAGCAACCCTTGCAGTCAAAGATCTTGATGGAACTTTAAAATTATCTTTTATCATTGAATGAGCACCAATAATACAGAAGTCGCCAATTTTTGAAACATTTTTCAGGGTTGTATTCATTCCAATGAGAACATTATCCCCGATTCTGGCACAATAGATCACAGAGCCACGGTCTATTGTAACATTATTTCCAATAAATACGCCCGATATTCCTGCACGAATCACACAATTATCTTGAATATTGGAGTCGCATCCAATTCGGATTCTAAATCGATCAGCCCTTAAAACTACTCCACGCCAAATACTTGAATTCTTCCCAATTTCTATATCTCCTACAATATAGGCATTTTCATTGACAAAAGCAGAAGCATCAACTTTTGGTTTTCTTTTTCCTAAATTTCTGATAATAATTTCAAATTCAGTTGATCAAGGACTCCAATGAAAGGTCATTCTGTCTTCATCTTATTTTTGAATGTCTTTATAAGAATGGCCCCCAATCATACATTGGGTTCGATTATTGCATAATAGGATAAAATATCCCCTTGAGCAACCTTGGTCAGGAGTTGCTGTTTTTGTTTCTCATTACCATTTCGCCCAATATTCATCCCGCCATAAAATGCACTTATCACGTATAACCATCCCAAGGATACCATTTTGATAATTTTTCAACGACAATGATTCTTCCAAAAATATCTTTCCCCATCCCTACATATTCATCAGCAATCATTAAAGCTAGGTAAACCCAGAGTCTCAGTACAGGGTTTTATCTTCTAAAAGATGCCCATTGAGAATTCATCTTTTTCATCGAGTTCCCATACTATCTCAATTGGACACCAATCTTTTCCCAGAAATTTCTGAACAGTTCCTTGTATCATTTGGTGTTCTTTACCAAATAAAAAGTCCATGTACAACTCCTTTGCTTTTGCAGTAGGATTTAGACTCCTTAAAATGGGTTTTTGGCAACCTTAAGGCCTCCTATGTAGCATTAGAATATAGTCCAGCGTCATAACATTCTCGTCTTTCTGATTTTTGATTTCCCAGAAAAATTTGATGATCCCTCTTGAAGGGTTTTTTGTTTCACGCTTCTCTGTTACTTTTGCAAAGATTCTGATTGTATCACCAATTCTCACCGGAGCAGGTATCTTCATATTTTCAATCCCGAGCCAAGCTAAGATCGAATCACCATAAATTCCTGTCATGTACACCAATCCGACTGCCATCGCAAAGATCAATGGACCATGTGCTATCCTACCTCTGAAAATAGTTTTCTTCGCATATTCTTCATCCATATGGAGTGGATAAAAATCCATAGTGAGTCCTGCCCAGTTGACAAGGTGAGCCTCTGTTACAGTTATAGACGAAGTAATCACCTCTTCCCCTACCTGAAAGTCCTCCCAATATTTCTTGACCATTTTCCTTTCCCAAATTTATTTAAGAGACAGGTTTGAATTTCGGTAGGGTGATCTCTTGGGTGACGTCGTCAAAAACCACCTCTACCTCCATATCGCATTTGACCTTCTCAGGAGGACACCCCACAATATTGCTCATCATGCGAACTCCTTCTTGTAAATCTATAACCGCAACTACATAGGGGGTATCTTCAGAAAATTCTGTAGGTGCATAAGAGTAAACAACTGTATAACTGTATATCTTTCCTCGACCACTGACCTTCACCCATTCCAAATTAGGAGAAAGGCAAAGAGGGCAAAAGAGTTTAGGATAAAATATATGTCTTTGACAATCCTTGCATTTTTGAATCAAAAGCTCATGCTTTTTACAGCCAGCCCAAAAGGGTTTACTCCAAGGAGTTGGTTGTGGTAATGGTTTTTTATATTCCTTCATGTCAGCTCCTTCCCGAGGATTACGATATGTGAATCCATAAATGTTCCTCCCATTGAAGACTCCACCGCAATTTTTGCCCCTTTCACTTGGCGAGCACCAGCTTTCCCCATTAATTGTCTTATAGCTTCGACTAATATGGCAACTCCACCTCCTGCAGCAGTGTGCCCTTGGCCCAACATTCCTCCATTGGTTGTCATTGGCATCTTACCTCCAGGCCATGTATTTCCCTCATAAACAAAAGAGCCAGCTTCCCCACGTTTGCAAATTCCTAATCCCTCCAAGGTAATCAATGGGAAGATCGGATATCCATCATAAAGCTCTGCTATATCGATATCTTTAGACCCAACACCAGCCATTTCATAAGCCTCTTGAGATGCCTCATAAAAACCTAATCTTGTCAAATCCATATTTTGCGAAATTGAATAATGGCATACTCTCGAGCCGAAACCAAGAGGATAAACGGGAGGATTTGGCAAATCTTTTGCTCTATCCGCAGAAGTAACAACGAAAGCGGCTCCACCATCTGCGAGAACGTTCCCTTCTCGCGTAGTAAAGGGAGTTGCTACCATCTTGGCATTTATTACCTCTTCTAATGAAAGCTCTCTTCGAAGCATTGCGTTCGGATTTAAAACCGCCCACTTCCTATTAGAAATCACAACAGAAGCAAGGTGTTCATGTGTCGCCCCTACCTCGTGCATATATCTTGTTGCAAATAGACTTCCAGATCCTGCCATAAAAAATCCAAAAGGAGTTTCCCATTCCTCAGGGATGCCGAAAGTAGCGAATAAATTGATCATCTGTTGTGTGGGAGAGGATCCCACCTTGTCTGATTGTACGCAAAGAATTACTTTAGCAAGACCAGCAGTTATTAGTCCACAAGCTGTTTTTAACATGACTGAGCTACTTGATCCTCCAGCAAAAACTTGAAAATTATTTTTTGTCTTTCTCAAGAGTCCTAATTCTTCAACAAGTTTAGAGAAGACCATATCCGTATTATAGCGTCGGTCAAAAAAAGTCCCGGTGGGTATAATGGTATCAATCTCGTCTTTTTTTATTCCAGAATCTAAAATTGCCTCTCTACATACCTCCATCGCATTTTGTAAACACGGTCTATCTGGAAATTTTCCAGAAGGGACCTCCCCAATCCCAACAACTGCAACTTTTCCTTTAAATTCAGACATATATTTCTCCCTTTTTTAAATTTTGTTCTTTTGTTATATAGAATTTAAAACAGATCATGAAGTTCTTCGGTTTTATCAACAATATTAGATCTTCGGAACTTGGTTTTTGGACCCTATTGAAGAGCCTACCACCTACTGGTTCCCACAGGACAGGAAACCATGCATTGACCGCACGACCCTGCTCTTTCGCTCTCCCTCCCTTCTCTCGCGGCTTGGCTTGTGGCACGAAGAAAGCTTTCTCTATCCGGATTATCGAGCGCCTGAAAGTCGATGACTCCCATTGTCTCCTTCCGCATCCCATAACTTCCCAAAATGCAAGTCCATTTCTTTAGCCCAAAGTAATTTATTCTCTTATTCCCGATGGTTAAAGAAATAATCTCATCTTGACTGAAAGCCTTGAGGGGGCAAGCCTTGATGCATTCATAATCGCACCTATTAGGATTGCAAATCTTTCCCCTTATAAGCTTGTTAGGGAAAAGAGGTGCATCGGTCACCACGGAGATGAACCGCATCTTTGGGCCCGAATCTAAAGTTATAGCCAGACCATTCCATCCGAAATCCGCGATTCCTGATGCCACTGCGGCGTGCCGGTGGGAAATAGTTCCCCTGAGCTTAACTAAATCAGCTGGCCGCGAAGCAGGTATAGGAATTGCCAAATAACCCTCGTCTTCTAGAACCCGGGCTACCATGTATGCTGCTTGCTCCAGAATAGAATTTAAGTGAGTGTACCCGAATACCATGTAGGTGTAAAGTCCAGGTCTAAAACCGGTTTTGTAGGCTTGCCGGTTAGCTTCCACTACTCCCTTGGGTAGTTTGATTGCAAGGGAAATAACGGACCGAGCACTTGGCAAGAGATCTAGAGGAGAAACACCTTTGGGTGCCCCCTCGAACCGTTCGATGGAGGCCACTCCAATATTGTGCAAACCATTCTGTTTCGCAACCGCTTTAATCCTATCTTTTAAACTCATCCTTTTATGCTCCTTATTTCCTCATGTCCAATTCCTTCACTAGTTTCTCCATGAGCATATATTCATTTTGAAGGTATTTCTGAAAGTCCTTTCTGTTTCTTATATGACTGGCATTTCAAGCCCTTTCATCACCTTTTGAACCTCTGGTTCATTGACGGCCTGTTTAATTGCAGATTCTATCTTCTCCAGGATGGGTTCTTGAATCCCTTTGGGACCAGCAAATCCCATGCCTACCTCCAAAGACAAGTCATAGCCACACTCTCTCAGAGTGGGAACATCAGGGAATTCCGGCACGCGCCTTCCTTCATAGACGGCCAACATGCGCAACCGGCCTTCCTTTACAACTGGCACGTGACTTGCCGCCGCAGAAGTGGCAGTTACATGTCCCCCAAGGACTGAGGTCGTCGCATCCGCACCCCCCGGGTATGGAACATGCTCCCATTTAATCCCTTCTTTTTTTGCCAGCCACTCCATGACAATATACTGATGAGTGCCCGCACCCGTAGTACTGTAAGAAACCTTATCAGGGTTATTCTTAGCGTAATCGATGAATTCTTTCAAAGTCTTCCATGGAAAGTCGGGCTTAACACAGAGACCTAAGGGATGTAAGCCAACCTGAATGATTGTGGCAAAGTCGTTCAATGGCTTGTATGGAACCTCACGCTGACGCGGAATCAGAGTGATGGCGAAGGTCGTTAGCGTCCCGATGGCATAGCCATCATGTTTAGCCCGCGCCAACAGGGCAGCTTTCACCGTTGTCCCGCCCCCTGGTTTGTTGATCGGTACAAGCGGCTGCCCCAAAATTGTCGCTACCCGTTCCTCAATGGCACGAGCGACGAGGTCAGTACTGCCCCCGGGCGAAAACCCGATGTATAGATTTATGGGTTTGGAGGGATATTTCTCCTCTGAAAAAGCAGGTCCCGAAACCAAAAGGATCAATGAGAAGAAAAAAACCAAAAATCTTCTTTTCCCAGCAATTGCTGCACCTCCTTAATCAATTGAAATCCCCTTAACTTTTTCCGATGGCTTGGGCCAATTCAACAATCCGTCTTGATTTTTCGACTACTGGATAGTCGATGAACTTTCCTTCTAATTGGATAGCTGCTTTTCCTACTCTCTCAGCTTTTTCAAATGCGTCGATGACTTTCTGAGCGTAAAGGATCTCCGCCTCTGAGGGAGTAAAAATATCATGACATGGTTGAATCTGATTAGGATGGATTACGATTTTGCCCATAAACCCGTAAGCTTTAGCTTTCTTAATATCGGCAATCAGTCCGTCCATATCCTTCAGGTCTAACATCCAAGGCGTATCCAGAGGGGGCATTATTCTTCCTGCCCTGCACGCCACCGGTAAACGGCTTCGAGGGTACTCAAGTTCTTTTCCCTCTCTCGTTAGACCGATCCCCAAATCCAGGGTGTAGTCTGCCGCACCAAACGCAAAGGTCAGGATCCTATGATGCCGCGGCCTGGCAGAAGCAATGCTATAGGCTTCCTCAAGTCCTTTAGCCGTCTCGCAAATAGGTATCACCTCAAGAACTCCACTCTCCAATCCGGCGGCGGCCTCAAATTTGGTCAAAAGCTTGTCTATCTCAAAGATATCATCCGGCGACTCCACCTTCGGTAGCATAATCCCTTTCAGATTCTTGGATAGAACTCCTTTTAAATCGTCTTGTGCATAAGGCGTGGTAAGAGCATTTATTCTCACATACATCCTTTTCCCTGGATATTTCTCTAACACCTGCTTTACCAGAGGTCGACTTGATTCCTTCTCTGCAATGGGAACGGCATCCTCTAAATCAATGATCACGGCATCTGCACCCAATCCTGAGGCCTTCTCCGCTCTGTCTGGTCTATTGCCCGGCGCAAAAAGAGCGGTTCTCAATGGTTTCATACAATTTCTCCTTTCTCTCGATGACCTCTTGCTGAATCTAATGCACTACACCTAGGATAAAATTAAAACCAGTTAATATTGGTAGTAATTGGAATTAAATTCTTCTCCATGTTATTTCTTAACCACTTTTTGAAGGATCCAAAGGATATCGTTAAATTTCTGAGCCACATGCGCTCCTGCATCCTTAAGCTTGGCCATCTTATTTGACGGCTTCCCTGTTCCGCCTTCAATAATGGAGGCCGCATGGCCGAAAACGGTCCCCTCGGGCATATCCTCCACGAATCTCCCCGCCATATAGACGATCAAGGGTTTTGTAAATCCCCCTTTCTTTACAAAATCAGCTGCGTCCTCTTCGTGAGTCGTCCCTGGCTCCCCCCACATGACCACGGTCCTGGTCTGCGGGTCTTTCTCAAACATCGACAGAATCGCCTTCGGAGGAGATCCGATCATAGGATCGCCGCCGATGCTCACACTTGTGCTGACTCCAAACCCGGCCCTTTTGACCATCCAGGAACATTCGGTAGTCATCCCTCCGCTTCTCGAGATGACACCGATCTCCCCGGGGACGAAGCAGCGCCCCACTTTATCTCCGCCGATGGGCCCCAGTTTCACTTTCTCACCCGGACTTAGAATCCCCACGGAGTTCGGACCGATGATCGTACAGTTGGCCCGTTTTGCAGCCGCAAGAAAATGCGCCACATCATGTCTTGGTATTCTTTCCGTGATGGTTAAAATCAGTTTTATCCCGTTTCCAATCGCTTCCATCACCGCGTCATGAGCAAAAGCGGGAGGGACATAGACGATCGACGTATTCAAATCATGCTTCTGACAAGCCCGCTTCAGGGTATCGTAGATAGGAACACCCTCGACATCCTGACCTTCCTTGCCCGGAGTCACCCCTGCCAAAATTTTTGTACCATAAGTCAAAGAATGTTTAGTTACCATCGAGGCTTCTCTGCCAGTAATGCCTTGAATCACCACTTTTGAATCCTTCGTTGCCAAGATAGCCATCTAATGCGCCTCCTTCAGACAAGTTTTTTCATTTTATCTATCATCAACCGAGCGGCATCTTCCATCGTAATGTCATCTCCGTGGTATTCTATCCCCGCTTCCTCAAAGAGTCTTCTGGCCTCCGGTTCGTTTACGCCAGCCAGTCTGATGACCATAGGAAATTTCTTAACGTCGATCTTCAGATCCTGAAGGGCCTTGATGATTCCTTTAGCAACCAAATCGGTTTGTGTGTTATTAGTAATATTGGCGTCAAGCAGAAACCCTTTCACTCCTGGCTTCGAGAGGATACCTTTGGCTAACCCATAAACTTTCGTGTCTGTGGGATTCCCCCCAAATTCTGTATAATTCGCTGGTTTTCCTCCCATTTGGAGCAACGTATCGTAAACCAGAAGGCTTCCCCCTCCCCCTCCGCAGAAGAAACCAATATTCCCTCCCTCCATTTCCGTATATCGTGCTGTTCCCCGGTAGGGTTCTGCTCTGTCCACGGCAACCATTTCTTTCTCCAGCTGCGTTAAAGGCCTCCAGGCACGGTCGCTTCCCACTTCCACTTTCCTAGATAGACTAGGCTGTCTGTATAGAGCATCGTCGTCAGCACCCATCAATACAGCGGCTGCGATCAATTTCCCGTCCGAGGTAATGGCCAGTGGATTGATTTCCAAAATGGTTGCATCATATTTTCTAAACACCTTATAGAGCTTCGACAGCAAATCGGTCGCCTGTTGCAGGTTTCGGCCCTCCAGTCCCAATTCTGACCATATCTCTTTGGCCATATAGGGGTGCAGATCTTGGAGAATATCCACATGGTATTTCAGTATTTTCTCTGGCCGTGTCCGGGCGATTTCCTCGATTTCAATACCTCCGGCCGTGCTCGCTATGATCACCGGCATCTGCATGGACGGATCAAACGTAATCGAAATGTAAAGCTCCTGAGCAATATTCAACTTTTTTTCCACCAGTACTCTTTCCACTGGGAAATTGCGAACGGTCATGGACAAGACTTCTTTGGCGACTTTTTCCACCTCTTCTCTGTTTTCAACAGATTTTATAGCGCCTGCTTTCCCCCGTTTCCCAACGGGAACTAAGGCCTTGATCATCACAGGGTAGCCCAGTTCATCAGCGACCTTTCTAGCTTCCCCTTCATCCGGTACCACAAAAAAGTCGGGGACGGCTATCCCTTCTTCTTTCAAAATCTCTTTGCTTACGTTTTCCAGAACTCGACTCATGCCTTCCTCCTTATAATTACCCCGTCTTTGCTTTTTCAATCACTTCTTCTAAAGACAGTCCTGCGAAAGTTAACGGATACTGAGAATATCTTTCGTTGGGGTTTAATCCTTCTATCTTATAGATGTTCCTTGCATTTTCATAAACTTCATCCATAACATTATTAGTTAATGAGTTACTTTCTGAATCAATGTTCACTATGAGGGGCCCAAAATGGTCGACATCAAAAACCCATACCGCTTCAGGATAACCTAACTCTAACCATTTGACTTCGGTTTTCGCTATCTTCTTTTGATAAGTGATTGCACACCCCCCTGTTGCATTCAAATATACCCCTTTCCCTTTTAAGGCCTCTATCATTTTTCTACCCATAGTACCTTTCCCAATGACTAAATTGAAAATATCATTTTCGACTAAAAAGGCACTATCATTGGTGAATCTAGAACTTGTCGTAGGCCCTGCTGCATTAACACACCAATTTTCACCCTCTTTAGCTATTACTGGCCCGCAATGATAGATGACCTTATAGTTTAATATTTCTTCAGGGATCTCCCCTCTTCTACCAGCTTTAACATTCTCAACCATTCGCCGGTGGGCTCCATCCCGTGAGGTGCAGATTTTCCCGGTTAAATAGACAACATCTCCAACCCTTAATTTACGAATCTCTTCAAGATGGACCGGCGTATTAAACTCATAGACTTTGCCTTCATACCTTGATCGAGAAAGTATTTGGGAGATTTTCTCTCTCAATTCCGGGACGTCCTCAGCTTCAAAATGGGGAGTTACATAGTCTACCTTATTCTCAAATAACAGGGCTTCAGAGCCTCTTGATGCCCAACATTGATGGGTTACCGCTACAGAGGTTACTGCTGTGTGGGCTCCTCTTCTTTCAACGTAAACTCCTAACGCGGTGGTGTTTCCGCCTATCCCCATCGGCCCCAAACCAAGTTGATTTACACATCGCAAAATTCTTTTCTCAAATTGATCAACGGATTCATCGTACCCCTGAGAATTATTTCTTGGAACTTTATGAGTCAACTCACGAAATACTGCATCCTTAGCATTAATCACTGCATCCGCCGCATAACCACCCACCCCAATCCCCAAAAAGGATGGTAGACATGCTTCTCCCTTAGATAACAGAACACTATTTAGAACATACGCTAAGACTGCATTCTCCATATTTTTGGAACTATTAAATATCCAATCGAAAGAAGATTTAATCTCTCCACCTAATCCCTTTAATTCAGCTCTTATCCTCATGGGACCTGGGTGGGGGCTATAATGGTAATGGACAAAAGGCGCACCCCACCCTGTATTGTTCCCTAAATTTTTATAACTAAAGGGTTCGATTACATTCTTCCGGAGGGGCACTTCCTCTGTCGCCTTAATTGTCGCCTCTGTCAATGCTGCACTAATGTCTCCTTTTATTGAAACAGAAGGATTTAAATAAACATGAAATGTGGGAACCCCAGTGTCTTGGCAAAGACAATGTAACCCCTCGGCGCCATAAAGAATATTCTCAATTATAGAAGCCATTACGTTTCGGCTTGTCTCTCTTTCTTCTTTTTCAAAACCGCGAATAATTTTTCTTAGATAATTCTTAGGATATTGTGTGGCTGTTTTGGCTAACAAATGAGCAGCAACATCAATGATCCTCTTTTGAGAAATGTTTTCCATAAAAATCTCTTCCTTCCATTATGCCTGAACAGCGATCATTAAGGTAACTCCTCTTCGTGCACTGCTAGAAATAAGAGAACCCCGCCCATATGATGGACTTTAAAATTCTAAAAAAAAATCAACTGTTTTCCATGGGTTGATATTTGATGTACCGCTTGATCAAGTCTGTCTTAATCTTGTGCCCGCCACGGTCCTTACAAAATATTCATCCTCCCAAAATTCCCCTTTCCGCAACCTCTTCTACACCCTTAGAACTTCTCAAAACCTCACTCATCTTATGAATCTCAAACCCCTGATCCTCTGCAACCCCCCCAAATATCTCCTTCGCTCTTGCTGTAATATCTTCCCTTTTAATCCATTTTTAGCAAGCGTCGATATTTCAAAAATCAACTGGGTTCCAGCTTCCTCTTTTATCTAGCATATATTCTGGAAGAAAAGCTTCTTCCTCTGCTCACTTTATTTAAAGATATTTAATGCAACTTCCTAACGTCCTCTATTGTCAATCACCGGTTTGATCTCCTTCCCTGCTTCCATAGCAGCCAATGCTTCGTTAACTTGCTCTAAACTGTATTTATTGGTAACGATGTCCGCAAACGAGTATTTTGAACGTTTATTCTTAATAAATTGAAGCGCTTTATAATAGTGAACGATCGTGGCTGAACAAATTCCAATGATATCAAGACCCTTAAATACAACCACACTCGGTGTGATAGAAGTGGTGACTTCGGATGTTTGTCCAATGACAAGGTATCTCCCTCCCTTTCGGATCATCTCCAACCCTTCATTAAATGCTGTCGGCACGCCAGAACCCTCTATGACAATGTCGGGTCCTCTTCCATTGGTAAGGTCTAGTATCTGATCCTTCCTCTGGGATGGATCGCTTATCTCATCAATATTTATCACGTGGTCTGCCCCCCACTTTCTTGCCAGATCCAACCTTGCCTTGGGTGCGCCGACAACAATCGTTTTTTTGGCTCCACTTTCAATGGCCAGCAGGAGGGAATAAAGGCCAATTGGCCCCGCGCCTTGGATGAGAACATCGTCCTGGATACCAACCCCCCCCAATCTTTCGTAAGCTGCAACAGCAGTCCGAAAAGCACAACCCGCTCCAATGGCTTCTTCCTCTGTTAACTCCTCTGGAACTTTCACGACTTCTGTAGGAGGGATTACGTACTCGTACTCCGCAAATCCGCCCATGAGGTGTGGATAATTATCAGAGCAGCGGAATGCATAATAGGTCCTCTTTGCACACAATGTCGGTTGACGAGCGATCTTGCACCAGTAACATTCACCACACTCAACATGCGCCCACATAATCCGGTCACCGATATTAAGAGGTTCTCCAGCCGCGTCCTGATTACGGCCCTTTCCCAACTTCACAATTCTTCCTAAAGTTTCATGCCCTGGTATATGCGGTAAAGGAGCCTTAATACCATGTCTTCCATGCCATTGGTGTATATCTGTCCCACAAATACCTGCCATCTCCACTTTAACCAATATACCCCGTGGTTCAACTTCGGGAATAGAATACTCACGTATTTGTAAAGGCTTACCGTACTCCACCAGAACCGCTGCTTTACTTTTTATTGGGATCTCTGCCATTTTAAGTACCTCCTCATTTAATATGTTTTGAATGATAGTTAAAAATCTTCTTTACATGTTTAGAAGGGACCTTTATCATCCCTTTAGGGAATAAGAGGAGAATTCTTTGACCTCCTGTTGCCCCTTGGTAATTAAGGCCAAAGGTGACTTTTTGTGAAAGAGTGTTTCCTTGGATCCTGGGTATGAATTCTTAAACGTAACTTGTTCAACCCCTTTGGGATCCTTTCTGGCTGCGAATGGTAGATAGCCAAAGGATATGGCACCCTCCCGAAGAGGGTTAGTTCTACTTGACGAGGCTGTTTTATTCATTACCCAAAGGTCCCTCTTAACAACCCCAATCTAAAAAGAAAGGTGGTGAAACTCTTGCTAAAGACCTAGTTTGTTGGTTGTGATGTGGGCTCCTAGAACCATATCGTCTGCCTCATGAATGAAGAAAGAAAGGAGTTGGGATATCAAACCCTCTCCAATCCCCCCCCATATATGTAGGAAGGATTACTATTTTATCACCTTCTTTTAGAACCCTTTCATAAATTTCAGAGTGACTTATAACCCGATCATTGAATGTTATAACTATGTTGGGATAAAGAATGTTATTTTCTTTGCTAAAAATGTTTTCTTCAATTGGACGATAACGGTCAGCTAAATTTTTAAAAAGCTTTCTGACCGTTGTCCCATCTTCAACACAAATTTCGAGTATGGATTTCATCTCTGATGGTGAATTAAAATCGTTTCCAAGTTCTTTTCCCAACCACATCCATAACTCAACTTTGACATTGTTCATTGCAATTATAAATCCTTAATTAATTCTTCTAAGCCTAATTTCTCTAATGTCTCAGGAAGAGGTTTTCCTGTTTTTAAATCCCATCCCATTAGTTTGTAATAGTTCCCAATCATCCATTGCCATTTTTCCATGATATTTTTACCCTGAGCAGGACCATCGATCGGGACCGAACCATAGCGCTTTGAGGGCCTTTCATTCTCCACCTTCATTCCATGTTTAAAGTTGAAGACTCTTAGAAGATTAATGATACGCCGTCCTATAGTGAAAGCATCTTCGATTTTCAAGTTCCACCCTGTAACAGCGTTAAAGCATTTCAACACCATCTTAGGGTGGGGTGAGGCTATTCGACAAGTCCCTAGGCAATCATCAAATTGCCGAATTCCATTAAACTCAGCGTTAAGGGTAGAGACTTCCTCATGTGAGAAAGGGTCCGTCACTGGAGGTAAATCCACCCATTGAGGGTGGACACCTGCGAAGGTCGACTCAATTGTACTGGTATTGGTCAAACAGGTATCAAAAAGTTCCGCCCACTTTGCTCGGTGATCGTGACCCCTTGGTGTTGCTCCCTTTAAACTATAAACCGCCCAATCCGCTGCTTCACCACCAACTCTCTTCGATGCTCTCATAACACCATCCGCTAAAAGATTACCTAAATAACCTTCTCTTCTTGAAATCCGATTTAACAGCTCTTTAACTGCTTCCACATTCCCCCAACTCAGATCAAGGCCATCCGTTTCTCTTCTATTGAAAACTCCCTTATCAAAGCACTCCATAGCCCAGCCAATGCTCCAGGATGCTTCATTACAATCCATCCCGAGCTTATCTGCCTCCCTAGTTAACATCACTACTGCCCCAAGATCTGTATTTCCGATCTGGGGGCCCCATGCTACCAAACACTCATGTTCCGGCTCCTCACCCACAAACCCTTTGTAATCCCCCTCAGTCACAGTTACTTCTTTGACATGAGCCAAAGGACACTTGAAACAGGGCTTAGATCGAATCTTAAAACGACTCCTCATATATTGGCCGTCCATCTTATCATGTTCGGGATAGATGTTCGTGGTAAGATTCCTTACTGCTAACTGTCCAATCGCATAGACTATGGAAAAAATTCCTCCAGTTCCCCATTGGTAAATAGGCCCATTGGTCTTCGCAAATTCAAATAATTCTTTGTTTCCCTCTTTCAGTCCATTAGGATCATTAATCCTAAAATTAACACCTGCGTTGTAAGCCACAACAGCCTTCAAATTCTTCGACCCCATAACAGCCCCAATACCATTATGAGCTGCAACGTGACCCCGGTCTCCGACAATTGCCGAAAAAAGAACCCTATTCTCCCCAGCAGGTCCTATAGCGTAAATGCTAACATCCTGCTCTTTTGCCCCTAATTCCTTCCTTATTAAATCTTCTACTTCCCATACATCTTTTCCAGCCAGATGGCGGGCATCTCGAATCTCCGCCTTTCCATTCTGTATCAAGAGATAGACTAAATGGGGCGAGCTTCCCTGGAAGATGACACCGTCGAAACCAGAAAATTTAATATAAGCACCAAAAAAACCATTGGCCTGAGATGACCCAGCCAAATTTGTCATAGGCCCTTTTGTTATCACATTGAATGTACCTGCACCAAATACTCCACTTCCCGCTAGGGGGCCCGAGGTCCATATGAGCCGGTTTTCTGGATCTGACCACTCTATTCCTGGAGGTACCTCCTCAAAGAGATACTTTGCTCCAAGTCCAACGCCGCCAACCCACTTCTTCAATGTCGCTTCATCAAGATCTTTTGTCCAAATTCTTTTATTTGAAAGATCAATCCTTAGAATTTTACCTATATAACCATTGGGGATATTCACCTTTGCCAGCCTCCCTTCTTTATAAATCACCACAGGACAGAGTTTTCAGGAGCGAGTGATGTCGACTTTTCTTATCAAGTCATCAATGCTTTGATAAACATGCAGGAATCGAGAGATACGCTCACCTGTAAAATGTGATATTAAAACGAATCGATCCTTTAATTCAGGGTCGTGGAAAAATCGTATGTTTTAGCGATTGCCTCAATGATGGGTCTGATTTTGGGACGGTCGACAATATTACGAGTCTTACCTCCGTCAATGTATAACTCAAAATTCATATATCTTATGCTTTCGATATATTCCTTACCTCTCTCTTCATTTTTTATCTCCTTAAACGTCCGTCAGGCTTATTAGTAATAAAATATAGCCCCACCCTTTGCATCTTCGATGCTTTGGGTGGGGCTATGAATAGGTGGGGCTCCAATCTTACCCTTATGTCTCAGCCCTTATTAAAACTTCGCCCAAAAGAATCTATCCCCACTTCTTCGGTCATACCAACTCTTCCAAGCGGGGTATATTAAAGCAATGCTTGATGACAAATAATTGAAGATAAAGTTTTTTCTTAAAAAGGTGTGTTAAAAAAACTATATATGATTAACCTACTTCTTCCATTTTTTCCCCCAAGGTGGTGATGGGTAAACCAGTCTATCCATACGTCCCGGATATATCCAGACAGGTTTTCCATTTTGATACTGCAAAACTATCATATCGTGAAGTGCTTGATGAATACAACCAAGTTCACTCTCCTTAAACTTGAAGGGCCCCATCGGAGTCATTGTATCAATCTTCTCCAAGTAGTCTATAATTTTATCACGATCTAAACCTACCTCATTTATTGCAGCAGCCAATATATACAGACTTACATAAGTCATAATAGTGTAGGCTTCAGGGTTACCTTTGTATCTTTGGTAGTATCTCTTGATAAACTCTTCAGTACTTGGCAATCCGTCAGGATATCTCTTAGATGCAGGAAAAGTTGCCGATGCTTCCCACGTTTGATTCCCAACAAAATATTGTGCATCTTCTCCAACTGCATCTATGTACGAGGGGGCCATAATTGCTACTAAATTTAGAAACATTTTGGGATTAAGGTTCACTTCCTGAGATTGTTTTGTTATTTGAATGACGTCTCCTCCATAACCTATAAAATAGAAAACATCGGGGTTATAAGTTTTAACCTTAGTAAGGAGAGGAGTAAAATCTGTAGCTCCCATTTTAAAGGCTTCCATACCTACGATATTGAATCCTTTTTCTGGAAAATATTTTCTTATAAATCGAGCATGTCCAGTCCCGAAATCTGTATCTTCGTAAGCTACAAAAATCGTCTTCGGTGGCTCCTTCATAGAGAGCAAAAAATCTCTTATGTTTCTTTGATAAGTATACATCCATGTAAATATATGGAAAAACCATTTATATTGACCAAATTCTTGCTCAATTCTTTCAATTGTACCGCCTGAAATTATGGAAATCGGAGGTTCTTTAACAGTTTTTAATGGTACTAATCCAGCATAAACAGTGGCACTAGCATATCCTCCAACGAGCGCAAATACATTATCTTTGTAAACTAATTTCTCTGTACAAGACCTAGCCTCAGAAGGAACACTTTTAGTATCTTCAACGATGAATTCAATTTTATTAGCCACATTAGGATATTCTTTTTTAATCTGATCAAGAGCCATATCAAATCCATGCTTTCCGTAAGCTCCAATTTGTGCCAAAGTCCCGGTTAAGTCGAGGAAGCAACCAATTTTAATCTTTGAAACCTTTAAAATGTCCGCACTATGTGCTGGAATTGATGAACCTATTGGGAGAACTATAATGATCAAACAAACAAAAAATCTTTTTAAATTCTTCATCTTAGTACCTCCTTTTTAGCGAGCCTGCCATACATTATAGAAGTGGAGTTTTTTAATTAATAAAAAGTTTTAAGAAATTATATTATATCCCCCCTTTCTCATAGTAGTATATCTTGAAGCCAGTAATTATTGTAGGGCATTTAAGAAAAACCCACAATTAGATATTAAACTTGGGTAGTACAAATTTTGCTATCGTGTTTTTCTGAACTTCATTTGTCCCTCCCCCTATTTGCCAAATCTTCGCATCTCTCATATAACGTTCAAAAGGAGCATCCTCCATACATCCATAAGCTCCACAAATTTGTATAGCTTCGAGAGATGCTATCATTGCTGTTTCAGATGCAAATAATCTTGCCATTGATGTTTCTTCTGGCGAGATATTTCCCATATCGATCAGCCAAGCGCCCTTATTGCGTAAAAGCTTTGTAGCCTCTATTTTTGTTGCGATATCTGCAATCTTATGCCTAATAACTTGGAAATCGGTTACAACACCTTTACCAACTCTTCTTTGGCTTGCATATTTTATGGCACCCTCTAATGCAGCCTCGGAAAATCCTATACATAAACTAGCTTCTCCTATTCTGGCAAAATCAAATATCTCACCGTATGCTTTAATCCCTTGCCCAAGTTTCCCCATTAAATTTTTACGAGGCACTCTACAATTATTTAAAATCACTTCATATATGGTTGCTGCACGCATACCCATTGGATAAAGTCTTTTGCCAATCGAAATTCCAGGTGTTTCTTTTTCGATTACAAAAAAATCAATTCCATATTTCGTTTTAGCAACGACGATGTAGATACCAGCTTCCAGCGCATTATTAATATAGGCCTTACTACCGTGCAAGACGAAATATTCACCTTCCTCTGTAGCAGTAGTTTGAAACCCTCTCACATCAGATCCGGCAGAAATTTCTGTTCCAGCAAATGTTCCTATCTTCCGCCCTCTGGCCAAATCCATCAAATATTTAAGTTTTTGCTCGTGAGTTCCCAAAATAAAAATGCACCTTTCGGTAATATAATGCTCATTTAACATTCCAGCCGTTGAACAACATACTTTTCCTAATTGTTCTTCAAGTATTGCATATTCCATACATCCTAAATTAACACCACCGTATTCTGATGGAATTGAAACTCCCGTGTAGCCTAACTCGCTAAGTTTATTGAAAATATCAATAGGAAATTTCGCTTCTTTATCTCTTTTCATTGCACCAGGTGCAACTTCTTTTTTTGCGAAGTTTTCAACTTCCCCTTTAAATTTCTCTTGTTCTATCGAAAAAGCAAAATCCATTGTCTTTCTCCTTTTATATATGATTATTAAATTATCTTTTTAATTTATAACCAGATTTCTCCCTATCCCATGTAGTTGCTCTAATTCGAGCCTCGCGCAATTCTCGCTTTAATATTTTTTCAGTAGGTGTCTTTGGTAAGTTTTTCAGAAATTCAACATATCTTGGAATAGCAAAATATGGCATTTTCCCCTCACAAAAAAGGATCAGCTCATCAGGTGTTACTTTTTCACCCTTCTTCAATACTACACATATTTTTACTTCATCTTCCCCTAACTCTGATGGCACTGCGACCGCTGCAGATTCTTCTACTTTTGGATGACTACTAATAACCTTCTCAATTTCATAAGATGATATATTTTCTCCCCGTCTTCTTATAGAATCCTTTTTTCTATCTACAAAATAATAATATCCATCCTCATCCATGTATCCATAATCTCCTGTATGAAACCAGAAATTTCTAAAAACCTTCAAAGTTTCTTCTGGCATTTTATAGTAGCCTAAGGTAATGCTAAAAGGTTCCTTTCCTCGCACTACAAATTCCCCAACCATGTTTATTGGTAACTCATTATCATAATCATCAACTATCCTGACTTCATATTCATCAGTTGCTTTTCCACACGATCCAATTCTTAGGGCATCCAATGGTTGAAAAGTAACTGCGTTACATTCTGATGAGCCATAAGCTTCTATGAATTTTAAACTAAATCTATTTTCAAATTTCTCCTGTATTCCTTTAGGAGCAGGTAATGCATAAACAATCCGAAGTGGATTGTTTGAATCATCTTCTCTAATAGGTTGATTATATAAAATATGCGCCATAGCTCCAACCATAGATGTATATGTTGCATTATATTTCTTAACCTCTTCCCAAAAAGAAGAGGCACTAAATTTTTCGCCTATTGCCACTGTGCCATTTACTAACAATCCCCCATATACAGCCAGAAATTGTGAAAGAACATGGAAAAATGGTAAACATGTGTAGAGTACATCATCGCTTCTTAATCCCATATATTTAACATGCATGTAGGCCCATAAATATGCATGGGTATGTGTCAAAACTGCCCCTTTTGAAAGACCTGTTGTCCCAGGGGTAAATATAATAGCTATTGGATCAAAATAACTAACATTACTTTTTGGGTAGTCTGATGAACTATGCAATAACTCTTCATAACGAAATTGTTTTAGTTTTGTAACATCTGATTGTTTTCCATAAATGCTTCCATAAGAATATATTATTACTTTCTCCAAGAGTAGAAGATCTTCTTGAATTAAATTAATCCGGTCTATGAAATCCTCATCTATAACTGCAATTTTTGCATCTGAAAAATTTAAAACATGTTTAAGCCAATTACCTACATATGCGTTATTAATCGGGACCTCAATAGCACCAATCTTTGCCAAAGCAAAGCAAATAAAAATATATTCTGGAGAATTCTTTAACATTATACAAACTTTATCACCCCTTGATACTCCAAAGGATAAAAGACCATTAGCAATTTGATTTGTAATCTTCTCTGTATCTCCATAGCTAATCTCTTTATCTTTAAAAAGAAGGAATGTCTTAGAACCATTATTTATCCCCTTATTTCTTACAATACTACCCAATACTCTATCTTCTAATTTGTATTTTCCCATTTAAAACTCTCTTTGAAACAATCCCTTCATGCTCTATTTTTCAATATTGATCGATACCATTTAATCGAACAATGAATATCCTCACTTTCGTCCAGAATAGGTTTTGAAAAAAACCTATACTTTGGCCGGCAAAATTCACATTCGGACCATGATTAACCCGTTAACCCTATGGAATACCCTATTTAAAGGACTTTTACTGTCATCAAATGGCTCTATTTGACCCTGTATTTTGGACAGCAAAACGAAACAATTAAAAAAAAGAGAACGTAACCCTGATTTTAAAAATACTCAAAACTTGTCCAAAATTAAAATAATTTAAACACATTTTTAAGCATTCTCGGCTAATTTGAACAAGAGTGCACTATCCTATATTTTTTCACATTCCCAAATATACTTTCTTAATATCATGATTTCCTAATAATTCGCTTCCGGTACCCTGAAGAACTATTCTTCCATTTTCAATTACATATCCTCTATGTGCCAATTCCAAAGACATTTTAACATGCTGTTCACATAATAGAACAGTAACGCCATTATCATGGATTTTATCTACTGTTTTAAAAAGGTTTAGAACTAACAAGGGAGAAAGTCCTACAGAAGGTTCATCCAGTAACAATAAAATTGGTAGCGGCATCAAGCTCATTCCTATGGCTAGCATCTGTTGTTCACCCCCACTTAGACTTCCGGCAATTTGATTTTCTCTCTCTTTCAATATTGGAAAAATATTGTAAACCATCATCATTGTTTCTTGCCTTTTTCCCTTAGATTTCTTAGTACAAGAGCAGATTTCAAGGTTTTCCTTTAAAGTCATTTTTGCAAAAATTCTTCTTCCTTCAGGAACCTGGACAATTCCCAATTCGACAATTTGATGTGGCAAGAGATGGTTTATTCTTTTACCTAAAAAATCTATGGTTCCACTTATAGGATGGATTAAACCGGAAATTGTCTTCATTATCGTGGACTTTCCTGCTGAATTCGCTCCGACAATAGATATAATTTCATTTTGATTAACTTCTATGTTAATGCCTTTAAGTACTTTGTTTCCCAAATATGAAACGTCGATATTTTTGATTTTCAACATTTATAATTAATCCACTTTTCCTATATAAGATTCGATAACCAAGCGATCTTTGGATACCTCTGCTGGGGTACCAAAAGCAATTTTTTTACCATGATCTAACACATAAATTTCTTCACCTAACTCCATTATAGCTTGCATTACATGTTCAATCAGAACCAATGTTATACCATTGTAATTTATATCCTTTATTATTTTCATAAATTCACTTAATTCTACAGGATTAAGTCCTCCCATCACTTCATCCAGTAGTAATAACTCTGGATTTGTAGCTAATGCTTTAGCTAATTCCAATCTTTTTTTATCTCCATACGTCAAATTTGAGGCAAGAACATTCTTTTTGCTCATTAACTTTACTAAATCTAAGATTTCGATTGCATTCTTTTCTGCATTCATTAATGAAATTTTTTTCTCGTTCTTTCCATAAATAGAACCGACAATTACATTTCCTAGTACACTCATTTCTAGGAATGGTTTAACTAATTGAAAGGTTCTGGAAATGCCAAGTTTACAGATTTGATACGGTTTCAAATTGTTTATTTTTTTGTCTTTGAAATATACTACTCCCGAATCTGAATGGAGAAATCCTGTAATCAAATTGAAAATAGTTGTCTTTCCAGCTCCATTTGGTCCTATTAATCCAATAATTTGCCCTTTTTTTACTTCTAAATCAAAATTCAGAATTGCTCTTAATCCTCCAAAAGTTTTCGTTAATCCATTAATTTTTAATAAAGTCATTAAAATTAGGCCTTTAATCAATTATTCAGTCAAAGCTGGGTAAACCAAATGTTTAAAATTGATCCAGAAAAAAATTTCTCTTCTTGGCTACATCTCACATGGCTTTAGGAAATAGAAACGGATACTTTTCTCTTAGACTATTTATACTTCCAACTATCCCTTTGGGCATAAATAGAATTGCAATTACCAAAATGAGCCCATAAATAAGCTGGTTAGCAGTTAAAAAGAAACGAAGTTTCTCTGATAATATTGTTAATACAATTGCTCCAATAATTGGGCCTAAAGCGGTATAAAGCCCTCCGAATAATGGCATAATTATTCCTACTATGGAAATGGAAACATCAAAGACTGCCGCTGGTTCAATGTATCCTCTATAGAATGGATAAAATCCACCTGCTATTCCAATGAAAAATGAACTAATAACAAAAGCTATGATCTTATACCTTGTGGGATTAACACCTATCATAGTGGCTCCATCTTCATCTGTTCGAATCGACGTAAATGCATAAAACATTTTTGATTTCATTATCTTAAATTCAGTAATTATAGAAGCTAATCCGATTATCAGAATAAAATAGTATGCATATTGCTTTAATCCACCGAACATCACTGGTACAGAAGTTCCCAACGGTCTAAAACTTATGGCATGCACCATAATTAGCGTTACCCTTAATGCCTCCGTCAGGCCCAATGTTGTTACCGCGAAGTAAATCCCCCTCATTCTAAGACATATAAGCCCGAATATTAATGATGCCACCGCAGCAAGAAATCCCCCCAAAAATATATTTAAAATAGTAGGAAATTTGAAAAGTTCCCACATGAAAGTTGCCGTATATGCCCCTATCCCAAAAAAACCAGCGGTTCCAAATGACATTTGTCCTGTCATTGCCACAATGTTCCAACTAACGGCTATAATAATATTTTGTAGGACGTAAATAGAAATGTGCAAATTATAAAGAGAGATTAAATAAGGCAGTAAACCTGCAAAAATTACTGAAAAAAACCAAAATATTAAAGTTTTCCTTGAAACCATAATCTATCCGCTAACAACTTAAAATCAAGACAAATGAGCACATTTCATTGTTCCACTTACATTAATAGTATTTTTTAACCGATTGTCATTTAATTATTCTGACCCGAATATTCCCTTCGGTCTAACGACTAAAAAAATCACAATAAGTATAAAGGCAACTGCTTCCCCCCACCCTGACCCTCCTGGCGCATAGAATCCAACTATTGACTCAGAAACTCCTAATATTAATGATGCTAACATTGCTCCTGTAATACTTCCTAAGCCGCCTAAAATAACAATACAGAACGATTTCAAAATAAATGCATAACCTAAAAGGGGATATATATACATAACAACACTCGTTGCTACACCAGCAATACCGCCTAATGATGCTGCAAATGCAAATGTAATGTAATATAAATTTTGCGCATTTATTCCCCTTAACATTGCTGCTTCTTTGTCTTCTTGAATAGCTCGCAATTTCTTTCCAAAATCCGTGAATTTAATTAAATAATGTAAAAGTAATAAAATAAAAAAAGCCATAAAAAAACAAACTCCGCGAGCAGCCCCAAAAGAAATTGACTTTATATTAATTGGTAACGAAGAATAATTTGTTCTTACTGAAACGTGTTCAGGCGAAAATAAAATGAGAGCAATACTTTGAAGAACAAGACTTAATCCAAAGGTTAACAATATCTGATTAATTTCTGGTGCTTTCAATACAGGGTTTACAAGAAACTTTTGCAAAAAAAGACCTAAGAGTGCCAGAGCCGGTATAGCAAATAAAAGGGATAATACAGGTGGTATTCCAGATAAAAATAGATAATAAGATAAATAAGCGCCAATCATTACAAATTCGCCATGTGCAAAATTTACTACTCTCAATACCCCATAAACCAATGTTAGTCCGGTGGCTACTAGTGCATAAACTCCTGCTATTAATACCCCATTGATTATTACTGTTAAAAAAATTTTATCTGGCATCGTTAAAATGATAAGAACAATTTTTATGTTTTATGCTTTGTTACCATACTTGTTGAAACTTGTCAAGAAAAAAATTATTGACATTACAAACAAAAGGTTTACAATATCAACTCATGGACGATAATTTAATACAATCTGTATGCCGGGCCTCTCGGATTCTTGGCCTCTTTTCTTCATTTAAATCACGTTGGGGCATCTCAGAGATAAGCGAGGCTCTGAAACTCAATAAGGGGACGGTACAAGGTCTGGTCCGAACGTTGACTCATGAGCGCTTTCTCCAACAGGATGGGGAGACACGGAAATACCGACTAGGTTTAAGGATTTACGAGTTGGGGGCCGTTCTAGCGGGAAGCCTGGAGATTAACCAGAAGTCCTCAATACCTGCTCATCAACTGGCTAAACGAACTAAACGCTTGGTTCGTATCGCCATCTTAGATAACGATTCCGCTTTAGTAACTCTCGATGCTTACCCACGATCAATACCATTTCTTTCTCCACAGTTTGGTCCTCATGCTCCCTTATATTGCACGGCCCTTGGGAAAGCATTCCTTGCATTTTTAGAACAAAGGGAAATCGATGCTTATCTAAAAAAAGTGGAATTCATCCCTTATACTTTAAATACTATAATCAAAAAAAATCAATTACTTAGAGAGGTTGAGGAAACGAGAAAAAGGGGTTATTCGATCAATCGGGAGGAACATTTGTTGGGAAGGGCTTCCATTGGTGCACCGATTTTCGGGCAGGAAGGTAAATTGGTGGCTTCAATATGTATTGTAATTGATCCAATTCATCTAATTGGGAGTGAAATAGAGAAACTGGCTAGGGAGGTTAAAAAAACTGCGTATGAGATCTCTCAACTTATGGGTTCTTACTATAGGCCTATGTCCCTATGAGGTAAGAAAGGGAGAGCTTGAACGATAACAAGATTAATAAAATGTTCTAAGGAGATTGCCGAGTCTCCTAGGAGATTTGCCATACCTTTGAGCTACTCCGATCTTTATTTAGTGAGGCGACATGATAGAAAACGCTTATGGACTGGAAGATGGGAGGACAAAGCCCAGCACAGGAAAACAGCTTTTTGGGAATGCTGGAATCGATCAATGTCTCCAATCTCTGCCAAAATGAGCATCGCCGAATATTCGCCAATCCCCCGGACCGGAAGGATCGGTTCAACCCTGGGATCTTCTTTGGCAAGACGTTCAATGCCCCGTGCACCTTTTTTGATCTCTTGTTGAAGCGTCTCCAGAATTTTAATATATTGATCTATCAGACCCCTGTAGGATTCCTTTATTCCGCTCCAACCGGGCATTATTAACAACTCTGGTCATTGCCCGACGTGGTGGCAAAGTATTAGAGGTAGGTTTGATGATTTAAAGAAGTGTATTACCTACTGGTTTTCGTTGAAAGAAATTAATAAGGCTATGAATCCGCTGCGAATTGTAATTGAGTTATCAGATAATAAGTAGTTAAAAAATAGGTAAAGGATTTAATTAGTCACAAGTCAAAGTCAGACGTGTGTAGTGATTGTTTTATCTGCATATTTCATTGTCATAACGAAGTTATGTGAGGGAGAGGATACGACGTAATTCAGTAGAGAAGATAGAGTTGGTTAAAATAGAATGAATTAATACTACTACGTTAGGTTAAAAATGAAAACCCAATATTTTCAAGTGGTTCTGTATTTCAGCGAAATTGAATGATGTTTCGAGACTCAATTCCAAGCCTTTAATATAGGCTTATGATTTTTCTTAAATGAATTTAACGTAGTAGTATTAATAATTAACCGAAATACACTTTGAGTTCTTGAATTGGTTCGGGACGGGGGTTTAAAATGAACGTGGTTGAGTTTCCGTATGGCGAGAGGTTGCTCTCTGAATATGTAAAAAAGTATGCTGAGGATATGCCCAAAAAAGTCGCAGTAAATTATTATGGAAGGGAAATCACGTATCAGGAATTAGATGAATCCAGTGATAGGCTCGCCGCTGCTATAGCTGCAATGGGGTATAAGAAGGGAGATTGCATGGCTGCATTCGTCCAATCCTGTGCACTTAGTTTTATGATATATTTAGCGGCTATGAAGGTAGGACTTATTGTTGTTCCCATTGACCCCATGTCCAGAGAGTTTGAATTAGAGTATTTTTTAAGTGATTCTGGGGCAAAATTAATTGCAACTATGGACACCCTTTACCCTCTTCTGTTGACATTGAAGCACAAGTGCAAAATAAAAGATGTTATCACAATTAGCTTTCGGGACTATTTACCTGAAAGGCCAACCCTTCCCATCCACAAAATAATGCAAAGTGAAAAGCAAACATTTGAAGATGCATACGATTGCCTACGATTAATCGAAGCTACCGAGCCGAATCCCCCAAAGGTTGATGTGGCATTATCAGATTGTGGATTCATATTATATACTGGTGGAACGACAGGATGGCCTAAGGGCTGTGTACATAGTCAACATGATCTCATATTGGGTGGATTAGGAGAGGGTAAATTCAACTTAAATAAAGCCTCAAAAGATGATGTCATGCTTTCTCCTTGGCCTCTTACCCATATCTCCGGGATATCTTTTAGCATAGGAGCCCCATTTTTATTTGGAATGACAGTAATACAACTTGCCAGATGGGATGCTAAAACAGCCATGGAAGCAATACAAAGGTATAAAGTTACGTTGACTCTACTGACAACTTCCTCTTACAACGAAATTATAAACCATCCTGAGATCAAAAATTACGATTTGACCTCATTGAGAGTGAGTCTTATTATTGCTTTCGTCATGCCAATTACTGATGGGATCGTCAATAAGTGGGAAGAGATCACCAAGTGTCCGGTCTATGATTTTGGTTATGGTTCGAGTGAAACCATGAACTACTTTGCTTATGGATGGGGATTACCGTTTCCACGGCCTTTATGCACCGGCCGTTTCCGCCTGGTTCCTGGAGCACAAATAAGAATACTAGATTTTGAGACCAAAGAAGAGGTGGCTGAAGAACAAGAAGGAGAAATAGTTATAAAAACGCCGGCTCAGTTGAAGGAGTATTGGAATAAACCAGAAGAGAACAAAAGGGATATAGTTGATGGCTGGGTACATACACATGATAGGGGGTATATAAAAGATGGAATTGTGTACTTCATAGGAAAGGAAAGCGAAATTGTCAAGGTTTCGGGCTATACTGTTTCTCTTAAGGAGATAGAAATGTTTGGTACAAGACATCCAGCAATTGAAAAGATTGCCGTAATTGCGGTGCCACATGCCAGGAAAGGGAACGAACTAAAAGCTTTTGTTATTCTAAAACGCAATGCCGAAGTGACTGCGTCTGAAATAGAAGAATGGTTTAAAGGCAAAGTAGCGGTGTTCAAGAGCCCGATTGTAGAGATTCGGAATGAGTTACCTCTAAGTGGGAAAGGAGAGATTCTTAAGAGAGTGTTAATAAAGGAAGAATTAGAAAAAAGAGGAAGTAAATTACCCCGCAGCAGACCTACGAGGCATTAAAAATCAAAAGCTAACTGTTCTTGGTGCTGATACTTGATATATCGACGGATAACTGCAGAGGTAACACAAATATTCAAAGGGAAGGAATATTGACCTGTTGTCATGCTTGGCCAATACACGGCTATAACCTTTTTGCTGGATTTTTTATGAATAGGATCTCACCTTTAAGTCTTGCCAGACCCTTCTGCCTACGTAATCATAAGGAACCTTACGGTATTTTCCATAATAAGTAATACTCCCTGTTTCTAGAACTTTTTCCAGGTTTTCCATCACAAAGTCCCTTTGGATGACCCTGAAAAGCCTCTCTATCTTCCCCTTCGTCTGTGTCCTGTGGGGATAGATAAGCTCTTTCCCTAACTTCCTAGGAGTCTGTCGGAGTACCTATCGACTCCATGAATAATTATGGTATACTGCGTTTTATGAAAACACAAACACCCTTTCGTCCATACAATCCGGATCAGTTGTTACTGTTACCTCCCGACATGACCCATTGGTTACCTCAAGACCATCTGGTCTACTTCATCCGCGATGTGGTCGAGCAGATGGATCTTTCGGCTGTCTACGCGAGCTATGACGGTTCGAGAGGAGGACATCCCGCGTATCATCCCGAGATGATGGTGGCTCTTCTGATTTATGCGTACTGTGTTGGGATTCCGAGTTCGCGTAAGATCGAGAAAGCGACTTATGAGTTGTTTCCGTTTCGTGTATTGACGGCGGATCAACATCCTGATCATGACACCATTGCTGAGTTTCGTCGTCGCCATCTGGAGGCGTTAGCTGCTCTGTTTGTCCAAGTATTACGCCTCTGCCAGAAGGCGGGTTTAGTCAAACTTGGCCATGTGTCGTTGGACGGCACGAAGGTTCGAGCCAATGCGTCCAAGCACAAGGCGATGAGCTATGCTCGGATGGAGAAGAGCGTGGTGGAGTTGGAAGCGGAAGTGAAGCGGTTGCTTTCGGAAGCCGAGGCGACCGATGAAGTGGAGGACGGTCAATACGGCCAGGGTCGTCGAGGCGATGAATTGCCCGAGGAGCTGCGGTTCAAACAGGGTCGTCTTTCGAGGATCAAGGAAGCCAAGGAAATCCTGGAGCGTGAAGCTCGGGAGCAGGCCCAGCAGGAACGGCTCGATCAGGAGAAGAAGAGACAGGATCGAGAGGCATCGGGAGATCATCGCGGTCGGCAACCCAAGGTTCCTTCGGAGAAGCCCGATGGGAAGGCTCAGTATAACTTTACGGATCCTGAGTCGAGAATTATGAAAGATAGTGCGACCCAGTCCTTTGAGCAGAGCTATAACTGTCAGGCGGCTGTGGACGGCCATGGTCAGGTGATTGTTGCCACTCGGGTCAGCCAGGAGGCCAATGACAAGGGTGAACTCAAACCGGTGGTTGAGAGACTCAAGGCGAACCTGAAGGGGGCCAAACCCGAACGGGTGACAACCGACAATGGCTACTTCAGCGAGGAAAACGTAACGTATCTGGCGAAGGAACAGATCGATGGATATGTAGCCACTGGGCGCATCAAGCACGGGGATAAGCCTTTGCCTGTGCCTCGGGGGCGAATTCCGAAGGAGGCGAGCCTGAAGGACCGTATGGCCCGAAAACTTCGGACAATCAAAGGCCGGGCGATTTATGCGAAGCGCAAGGAGATCAGTGAACCGGTCTTTGGTCAGATCAAACAGGTGCGAGGATTTCGGCAATTCCTCTTGCGCGGTCTGCGTAAGGTGAGTGCGGAGTGGGATCTGATATGCCTGGGGCACAATCTGTTAAAGCTTTTCAGAAGCACTTTGAGACCGGCAATAGCCTGAGTTTGGGCTTGGCTGATCCACTTGCGAGTACAGTGGTATCTCCCATAGGGCCAATCTTAGTGTGGTCCAAGTCTCCCGAATCAGTTCCGCTACCAACTTTTTTCAATTTTCAAAGAACAGTTTACAGAATTTTTAAAGTTATTAGGAGTTCTCCGACAGACTCCTAGGATACCACTGATAATCCGCCTTGCCCTATCTCTAGGAGGACTTAAATTGACTGCAACGGTCCGAAATGATTGCCTTAAGTATCCTGCACTTTAAAAACGCCCAGTACAGGATCAAAAATACATTAACCTTGAACTGCCTGAAAAAGAATGCTCCTGGGAGTAAGAACCTGCTATAAACATCTAATGTCAAGATAAAGTAGAGACCCCCAACGAATGGAAATCTCACCCTGCCAATTATATCCACCTGCCATAGCATGGGGTCGAAGCGGATGGAGAGGACTATCGCCGTTGCCGGGAGCATCTTATGGAAAGATACCAATCAATACTCCAATTTGATCCAAAGGATCTTTTTAAATAAGGAGGATTTAGAATGGAAGTAAAAAGAGTGGGTATAGTGGGCATGGGAACGATGGGCAGTCAAATTGGTATTGTTTGTGCGAGAGGAGGTTTTCAAACCATGATGGTAGATGTCTCAAAAGAGGTTATAGAAAAAGGATTGAGTCACATCCGATACTTTTTGAATAACCAGGTTAAAAAGGGGAAAATAAGTCAAAAAGATGCAGAGAGAACCCTCTCTCTCATCACAACAGATGTAGATTTAAAACAGATCCTGTCAGATGTAGACCTTGTCATTGAGGCCGTTTTTGAAGATGTTGAGGTAAAGAAAGAGGTGTTCAAAAAATTGGATGCCATCTGTCCTCAGGAAACCATTCTGGCCAGCAACACATCTACCCTGAGTATTGGCGAATTGGCCGCGGCGACCGGACGACCAGAAAAGTGTATCGGAACACATTTCTTGATTCCGGCGGCACTGACCCCCTTGGTTGAATTAGTACGTGGTTTAGAGACTTCAGAAGATACCCACCGAACCGCCATCGACTTCCTAACCCGATGCGGGAAAGAGACAGTTACGGTTTCGGATTCTCCCGGTTTTGTCATAAACCGTCTTTACCTTCCAATGGTTAACGAAGCCTTCTTTGTTTTGGAAACTTCTCTTGCCAGTGCCGAAGAGATTGACCGTTGCTGTATAAAAGGTCTTGGTTTCCCTTTGGGACCTCTGGCAGCGGCTGATGCCTTTGGACTTGACATCCTCCTCGCCAGCATGAGAACCCTTCAAAAAGAACTCGGGGAAAAATATCGGCCTGCACCGCTGCTCGTAAGATTGGTTAAGGCTGGCCGCCTGGGTCGTAAGACCGGCCGGGGGGTTTATAACTACCGTTAGTCAGATGAATGGATCACCCGCTTCGGTATTCAAAGTCTGGTGCTCCGCTTTTTCAACGCCTCATTTTTCTCTTGACAGCGACTCTTAGTTTTGTTATAAAATCGACCGACTGGTCGGATTTATACTACCCGGTCGGTTTTTTCGTCCCCCATATCAGAAGAAATCTTTATGGACGCCAAGCGGAAACAACGGGATCAAAAGAGATGGGAAAAAGCAGCCGGCATCGGAGGAGCCGCCGCAAAGTTATTTAATGAGAAGGGATATTTAGAAACGAG
>Ga0315291_10001633_pt1 | contig 29903 bp, 22 predicted proteins | sample YL17G12_20_MG_FD_203070 | JGI IMG/M metagenome (GOLD analysis project Ga0315291, IMG submission 203070) | Sediment microbial communities from Yellowstone Lake, YNP, Wyoming, USA - YL17G12_20 | ecosystem: Environmental > Aquatic > Freshwater > Lake > Sediment | place: USA: Wyoming | collected...
AGTTGTTGCAGTCCATCTCTGTTCTACCGTTAGTAACTTTGTGTGTCTATATATATAACGTTTGGCGCGAATTTCACGCGAGTGTTTTCATACACAGGAAATCAAGGTCGGGAAGCTAAACACATACCTTTATTCAATCGAAATGTGGGAAATAACCAAGTATCAATCGATTTTTACCCGCCCTTTTCCGTGACATACAGGGCAAGTTTGGTGAGCATTAAGGATACCAAATATCCACCCATTACCATCGCATCTCCCACATTTAACGACTGGACTACTTTTATAGTATTCTTCGCCCATTCGGTTCATCACTCCACAATCAATAGCATTCGGAGAATAAATACTTTTTCCAGACTTGTTGCATAAATTCGGTCCCGACCCCTCTCCCGTCCTCTTTTAGTATCTCGCCTTCTGAAAGGGAAGATATGACGTAGCACTGTGTATTATGGGCCTGCGGAGGGATTTTATGCAACAAGTCCGTGCCCCATTGTAACATAGGGTCCGATGATAGACTTGGACAGCATCGCTCTATTTAAGCCAGCGTAGGACTTCAAGGGGAGAAAGGGGGTCAAAATCTCGGAGGGTCCAAAAAAGGCTTGATTCAGGCGCAGACGTCAAGACAAACCGAAGGAGGAAGGAAAGGATATTAATACTCTATCCCAATATGTATATTGACCGTGTATGAACAGGTCCACCTCGAGACTATTGATATTGGTCATCCTTATCATAATCCCAGCGGTAATTTATGTTTCAAATCAAGGCACTCCAGCGATAACCACACCCTGCCTGATAGTATATTTCATGTTATTTCCGTTCGCATTCTATGTCATGGATTGGCTGTTCGATGAAATGTTTGTCGAGGATGAGGATTACAGGCCTCGAAGAATAAGGACGAGTGAAGCCAAATATCCAATAGAGACGCCCTCTTATAAATATGTATCCCCCCCGTCACCTCCGCCGCAATACGAGATCGTCACTGCTCCGGTGGCTCCCCCTTTTTATGCACCGCCACCCCCGCTGCAATATCAAATCGTCCCTGCTCCAGTGGTCTACACCGTCCAGCAACCCACGCCCAAAATTGAAATCATCCATCAGGAGATTCATCAAGAGGACCAGCGCCAGATACTCACAATCAAGGACAGCGTGGTCAGCCGGTCTTCAATAAAGGTCGAGCGGAACTCCGAATCTAAAGAAAAGGAATAACGCACCACTCGTGACGGGAAAACGGCATGAGGCCGATGTGGCCCCGGCTGCTCCGTAGCTCAAGGAATAAGAATAGATGTCTGCCTCTTCTCAAGCGCCTGCGCCACCTCTTCCATCGCCTTGTCATTACGAATGCGCCCGTAGTAAGTCTCTGTTATTTTGGTACTTGAGTGTCCCAGCAAACGGGAAAGGCTTTCAACTTTGGCCATATTATCTTTGGATGTTTGGATGAATGTGGAGCGAGGGTCCCTTCCTCAAACATGTTAATTCCCCCGTGATTGACCTCTGAGTATAGTCAAAAGGTGGAAAATTGAGTTCTCTAATCTAGACGAGTGCAAATTGCGGCTCGATACCTCCCGCAAATATGCAAGTTCAGGCTCGCTACGCTCCCTGAACTTGCAGCTTCGTTCGAGCGCCCGTTCTGCCGTGACGGGCGCTCGAACTCGCATCAAATTCTCAATGTGGTTGTTGAAGAATTTGATGCTCCCGTCGGGAGGAGCAAACTGGGTAACGATTGGACAAAAAGTTTGCGACTGAGACGGGAGCACTTGAGCCAATAGCATTGAAGTGCTCCCGTCGGGATTCGAACCCGAGTCCCCAGCTCGAAAGGCTGGAATGATTGACCGGACTACACTACGGGAGCGGCAGGCCAACGAAAGGCAGGTCCCCTTTTATATATTTCGCACGGGCGCCGGAAACGCTCCGTCGCCTCGGCCCGGTTCGCCGGCTCACCGGTTCCCCGGCTCACCCGTTGTTTTTTCCTTCACGATGTACCTGTCGTGTATCGCCCGGACCGTCTTCTCCAGGTCGGCGCGGCCCACCAGGAAATTGAGCGCATTAAGGGTCCCGCCCAGCGAGATCTGCTTTATGCTGACGCCGGCGTTGGCCGCGGTGGTGAAGATGGCCCCGGGAAGGCCCTTGATGCCTCCGATGCCGTCGCCCACGACGTTGACCAGCGCGACGTCCCGGTCCAGCTCGACGCGCTCGATGCCGCCGCTCTTTGCCTTGCCCAGAAGTTCCGCGCCGCGCTCGCAGTCCCTCGAGTGCAGAAGGATGCTCAGGCAAAGCTGGGACGAGACCACCGAGTATATGCCGATGTCGCCCTTGAAGAGCATCGAGGCTATCTCCAATACGACGCCGGGCGTGTAGGCGAACCCCGCGCCGTACACCTTGATGAGCGCAAGCTCGGTCGAATGGCTCACGCTCTTTATCTCGCTCCATCTCCCGGAGCCCTCGGCCGTGATGACGGTCGCAACGGCATCCGGCGCCGTGGAGTTCCGCAATGCGATGGCGATGTTTTTGGGCCGGATGGGCTCGATGGTCCGAGGGTGCAGTATCTTGGAGCCGAAGTAGGCTATCTCGCCCGCCTCGTCGTAGGAGAGCTTCGAGATGGGCCGGGCGTCCAAGACGATCTTGGGGTCGGCGGTCATGAAGCCGTCGACGTCCTTCCAGACCTCCAAAACGGCGGCATCAAGCGCGTTGGCGATGACCGCCGCCGAATAGTCCGAGCCGTTGCGGCCGAATGTCGTGCACCGGCCTTCGGGCGAGCTGCCGAAGAACCCGGTGACTATGGGGACGCCGCCGCCGTCCATGGCCGGGAGCAGGGTCTTTTTGAAGTTCTGGGCGGTGGCCGGGATGTCGGCGGTGGCGTTGCCGTGGACGCCGTCGGTCACCATGCCGATCTTGTCCGACTCGAAGCCTCTGGCCCGCACGCCCATCGAGACGAGGGCGCCCTCGAGCAGCGGGTTGGCCAGCCTCTCGCCGTAGCTCTGGACCAGGTCGAAGGTGCGGTCGGTCAGCTCCCCGCTGTACGCCACACCGTAGAGGAGTATCTCGAGCGTGAGCATCCGGGCGTCTATCTCCTGGAGCGCCCGGCCCTGGGCCTTCTCGTCGTCTATCGCGCCGGTGGCCAGCGTCTCGTGCCGCTCCCGCACGGTCTTGATGAAAAGGTCGATGTCCGTCTTTCCCTTCTGCGCCTTTTGGGAAAACTCGCGTATCTCGTTGGTCTGGCCGTACACGGCCGAGAGCACCACAACACGGGGCGCCTGCTCCCGGGCCACGATGCCGGCCACCTGCCGGAGGCTTGCGGGATCCCGTATGCTGGCCCCGCCGAACTTCATCACCTTCATTCGGCCACCGGTTCCGTTTACGTATTATATTTAGCTTGAGTTTCAATTTCCGAAACAGGAACTTTAAATACGATTGAATTTCTTGTTATCGAACTGTGATGGGATGAACCTCAAGAAGCGCATTTCACAGGCAGCGGACCGCGTCCGCGGCGCATTCGTCTCCGAGGACCTTATCATACGCCTGCGCTGGTTCCTCCTGTTCACCGCGATACTTGGAATCTACATCGGCTTCCAGGCGGGCGACGACTGGTACGTCAAGGAATTTGCGACCTACGACTGGGCCCGGGGCCTCGGGTATTGAGGGAAGGCAAGCGATGGTAAAAGCGGTAAAGGGATTGGACCCGAAATTCCGGCTCCCGGCGCAGGCCATCACGTTCGGCGTTCACCGGCTGGGAATATTCCGCAAGCTCCCGGAGGGCTGGCATGCCGAGATACCCCGGACATCGGCCGTCACGCCCTGCCTCAATTGCCAGGCCTGCGAGCTGGCCTGGCTGGCCTGCCCCATGGGCATGACCCAGCGCTACATAATCGACAAGCGCTTCCCGTTCTACATCCTGGGCTTCCTCTTCCTCGTGGGCGTGACCGTGGGCCGCTGGGCCTGCGGCTGGCTGTGCCCGATGGGCCTCGTGATGGACATCGTCAACAAGGGCTCCTCCCACAAGTACAACCCGCCCGAATGGATGAGGCTGATAAAGTACGGCTATCTGGCCGGACTGGTGGTGCTGGCGTTCTTCAGCGGCATCATATTCTTCTGCCGGTACCTGTGCTTCGGCGCCATACTCGGCATCATCCCCTACTGGCTGACCTGGGAGACCATCAGCTACACCTGGCTCTTCTACCACCTGGGCGCGTTCTCGTTCTACCTCACGTTCGCCTACTACACCCACGGGCGCGCCTGGTGCCGCTACTTCTGCCCTCTGGGCGCGGCGCTGTCCCTCCCGGGCGTCTTCTCGATGATAAAGCTCCACTACAACTGGATGTGGTGCACGAAGTGCGGCCTGTGCAAGCAGGCCTGCCCCATGGGCATCGACCCGATGAAGGCCTCGACCCTGAAGAACCGCCTCGAGTGCATCAAGTGCGGCCGTTGCGTCAGCGTCTGCCCCAACCACTGCCTCGCCATCGGAATGGCGCCCCTGCTCACCCCCGGCAAGGAGGAGAAGGCCACAAAGCGCGTCCCGGTCAACGGCGCGGTGAAGCTGCCCAAGGAGATGCTGACCGAGACGAGGGTCAACGGAAGGCAGTGAAGGACAGCGACGGGGAAAAGGCAAAGGGTGGAAGGGTTCAAGGGTACAGGCGTGGAAGGGAGGAAAGCTTACCGACCTACCGTTCCCTTGAACCCTTTCACCCTTGGTCAAATATAACCAAGTTTCTTGGCGTACTCGGCGTTGAGCACCGACGCCCCGGCGGCGCCCCGGACGGTGTTGTGCGAGAGCAGGTAGAACCGGAGCCTTCTGCCGAACTTCCGGATTCGCCCCACGCTCACGGCCATCCCGCGGGCGCGTTCGGGCGATCCGGCGTCGCAGTCCACCCGCGGCTGGGGCCGGTCGGGCTCGTCCCGCACGATCACCGGCCGCCTCGGCGCAGTCGGGAGCTTCCCGCTGAGCTCCCAGCGGAAATCGCGGAACGCCTTCTTGACCTGCTTTTCGTCGAAATCCTTTTTCAGCTCGACCACGGCGGTCTCCAGGTGACCGTAACGCACAGCCACCCGGCTGCAGCTTGCGACGACCTCGAACGGGGCCGGTCTCACGGTCCCGGCGCCGGTCACCGACCCTAGTATCTTGCGCGTCTCGCGCTCCACCTTCTCGTCCTCGTTCGAGATGTACGGGATGACGTTGCCGGCGATGTCCATCGACGGCACGCCCGGGTAGCCCGCTCCCGACAGCGCCTGGTAGCTCGACATCACGACCGACCGGATGCCGAAGGCATCCTGCATTGGCCGGAGCGCCACGACCAGCCCGGTGGTGGTGCAGTTGGCGTTCGTGATTATGAAACCGCCCGACCTCTTCCGGGTCGCCTGGCGCTCTATCTGGCGGATGTGGCCGGCGTTGACCTCCGGTATCAGTATCGGCGTGAGAGCGTCCATACGGTAGGCCGCGGCGTTCGAGAAGACCCCGAAACCGTGCTCTGCAAGCAGTTTTTCGGACACTAACGCCTGATCGGCCGGCAGCGCGCTGAAAAGGACCTTCACTCCCAGGTCCGCAAATATCTTCGGGTCGACGGGATGCACCGGTTTGCGCCGCACCTCCGCGGGCATCTCCCCGTCGACGTTCCATTTCACGATGTCCCCGTAGATACCGCCGGCGGAGCGCTCCGACGCCGCAAGCGCCCGGAGCTCGAACCAGGGGTGGTCCTCCAGCGAACGCACGAACCACTGCCCGACCATGCCCGTTGCGCCCAGTATCCCGACCGGAATTTTTGCCATCGTGCTGCCTCCCCCGAACCATATCCTCGCGCTCAGCGCGCCTTTTCCGAATTGGGCCGCGTCTTGATCATCCAGGAATCGTCCCCGCCTGCGCCCTGGATGGCGTCCATCACCGCCCGGGTCCTGTCGGGCGGAACGAGGGCCACGGTCGCAGGGCCCGTGCCGGAAACGCCGGCCGTGGCTGCGCCGGCCTCGAGCGCCCTCATCGCCACATCGGTGGGAAAGCCCATGGCCGCCGAGTAGGCCAGCCCGTTGACGAGCATCCCGCCGAGGAAGTCGCCCTCGATGGTGAGCCGCGCGGCCAGCTCCGCCGGGAGCCGAATAGCCCTAAGGCGCGAGGTGTCCACGTCGCGCTTTCTTATCTTTTGCAGCGGGACGTGGATGACGACGTCGTAGTCCTCCTTTATGGCGTACTGCGCCAGGATCTTCTTGCGGAAGTTGTCGGCCACCACGACGTTGCCGAAGTAGGTGGCGCAGGCGTCGTCGAATGCGCCCGTGATGGTGACGCCCGCGGAAAAAGAAGCCTGGATGCCCAGCTCGATGACCTCGTGGTCGTCGAACGGCCGCCCCAGAGCCTTGTAGGTCGCAAGCACTATCGCGTTGGCCGCCGCCGAGGAGCTCTTGAGCCCACGCGACATGGGTATCTGCGAGCGCGTGGTGACGGTCGCCCCGTGCTCCCCCTCCAGGCCGAGCTTCTGCAGCACCTTCCGGACGCAGTGCTCCGAGAGCGCGCGCTCCTCGCCGGGGTCGTCCTCGATGATGACGTCGAACCGGCCCTTCTCCGAGGTGAGCTCCACCGTGGCCGTGGTCTCGAGGGCCACGCCGAACGCGGCGCCCCTGCCGGAGGCTATGCCGTTGACTATGGAAGCCGCCCCGTGGGCGGTGGCCGTGCCCTTCATCCCATTTCCGTCCCTGCCGGGCCGGGCCCGTCCCGGGCCGTCATTTCTCGATTATGCTCTCCTTGATGCTCTTGCCGAAGTGCCTGCCCTGCCCCTCGCTCACCCACATCGCCACGGCGTCGCCCACCTTGAGGTCGACGATGGACACCGGCGAGCCGCCCGAGACCAGGCACACAGTCTCGGCGTTCTGGAGTATGACATTGTAGCGGCGGGAGGCGCATTCGGCCTCCACGAGCAACATCGGGCGCTTCTCTATCTTGACCCTGCCGACCACGACATTCTGCGTCCGGTCACCGACGCCAACAGCCAGCACCTCGTCGCCCGCCTGGAGCTCCGAGAGGTACTTGGTCGCCCGGTCCGCCATCAGTATGTAGGAGTGGACCGCGCCGGCGTTCACCCTGAACGGCCGGGGGGCGGCGTACTGGTTCGTCTTCGATTCGGAGTGCACCAGGAACATGCCGGACGCCTGCGAGCCGATGAGCATGCCCTCGCCGGCGCCCAGCAGGGTGCAGGTGTCCACGCACACCCGGTCGCCGCTGCCCAGCGAGGTCATGTTGATTATCTTCCCATCGGTGAGCGGGAGCTCGATTCTTGCGGCCTGGGCCACGAGCTTGACAGCCTCCGCAAGTTCCGGCTCGCCCCGGACGTCGAAGACCACGCCGTCGACGCCCTTCTCGAGCGTCTCCAGGAAAACGCGGGCGTCGGCGGCGCTCGACACCTGCGCCAGAAGCTTCGTCCGGGCGCCCTGGTACTCCGCGATGAGGCTCTCCATCGGGATGACCTTCCAGTCCCGGGCCGCGACCACCACGTAGTCGGCCTTCCCGGCCAGCGCGAGCGCCCGGTCGACGTCGAACTTGCTGTCGATGGATATGAATTTCCCCGATTTGCCCTCCAAGGTGACCTCGTCGCCCTTGATGACTATCTGCTCGTACTTCCCGAGCGTCCGGAGCCGCTTGCAGTCGTCGGGCTGGAGCACTATCTGCCTAAATCCCTGCTCGAGCGCGGTCCGCGTCAGGTCCTTGCGGAGCTGGTGGGGGGCGTTGTCGAGGCGTATCCAGATGAGCTTGTTCATGGCCGATCACTGCCCTATCTTCCGATGGGCTTCCTCGGCGCCGGCGCCGGCCACGACTATGCTTGCCACCGCCCGCGTCATGCCGGCGATGCTCGAGTGCTGGAAGACGTTGCGGCCTATGGAGACGCCGGAGCCGCCGGCGTCGATGGAGTCCTTGATCATGCGGAGCACCTCCATGTCCGAGCCCATCTTCGGCCCGCCGGCGATGACGACGGGCACGGGGCAGCCCGAGACGACCTCGCGGAAGCTTGCGGGCGTGCCGGTGTAGTTGGTCTTCACCAGATCGGCGCCCAGCTCGGCGGCGACGCGCGCCGCGTGCTTGACCACCTCGACGTCGAACTGGCTCTTGATGTTGGGCCCGCGCGGGTAGGCCATGGCCAGGAGCGGGACGCCCCACTTCTGGCAGTCGCCCGCCACGGCGCCCAGGTCGCGGAGCATCTCTTTCTCGGTCTCGGCCCCGACGTTCACGTGGACCGAAACGGCGTCGGCGCCGAGGCGCAATGCCTCCTCGACCGTGCACACCAGCGTCTTTGAATCGGGCGCCTTGCCCAGTCCGGTGGAGGCCGAGAGGTGGACTATCATGCCGGCGCGGCAGGAAAAGTCCTCGGGAAGGCTCTGGACCACGCCCTTGTGGACGACCACGGCGGTCGCCCCGCCCTCGGCGACCAGCGCTATCGTGCCGCGGATATCGGCAATGCCGGCGATGGGGCCGGCCGACACGCCGTGGTCCATCGGGATGATGACGGCCCGTCGCGTCCTTCGGTCGAGAATCCTGCCAAGCCTGAGAGTCTTTCCGGGGCCGTGCACGGGCATCGCCGGATTTGTCATGGAACCATAGGGTATTTAATGCTAATTTGTCGAAAGCCGAGAATGGGCCAGCGCCTTTCGAACGGCCTTTTCCGGGAACGGCTTCCCCGTCCAGAGCCGGAAGGCCTCCATCCCCTGCCGTATGAACATCTCCATCCCGGAGACGGTCCGGGCTCCGCGTTTTTCGGCCTCCGCAAGCAGCCTGGTCCGCGCCGGGTTGTAGACCATGTCCATCACGGCCGCGCCGCGGGCGATGCGACGGGGCGGCACGGGGCACGTCCGGGGAAATCCCTTCATCCCTGCCGGCGTGCAGTTGACGATTATTTCGGAGCGCTCCGCCGCCGGGCCGATGTCGCAAATATCAGCCACGGCGATTCTGGCCCCGCCCAGCCGCCCTGCCAGCTCCTCCGCCCGCCGGCGCCCTCGGTTGACGACGGTCACGGCGGCGCCGTTCTCAAGCAGTCCGGCCACGGCCGCCCTCGCCGCCCCTCCGGCGCCCACCACGAGCGCCCGTGCTCCTTCCAGCCGCACCCCGGCCGCCCCTAGCGCCCCGACGAACCCGGCGACGTCCGTGTTGTGGCCCCGAAGCTTCCCGCCCCGTGAGACTATCGTGTTGACGGCGCCTATCCTCCGGGCATGGGCATCGATCCCATCCAGCAGGGGAATGACGGCCGACTTGTGAGGTATCGTCACGTTGGCGCCCCGGAGGCCGGCGGCCCGGAGCGCGGCGAGGGTCGGTGCCAGCGCCCGGGCATCCACGTCGAAAGGCAGGTAGGCGGCGTCCATGCCCAGCCGCCCGAACGCCGTGTTGTGCATGAGAGGCGACAGCGAGTGGCCCAGGGGATGTCCCAGGATGCCGTACAGACCCGTCGAGGCGCTCACGCGGCCGATGCCTCCGGCGACGACCCACGCTCCCTGGAGGCCGGCGAGGTCCGGCTGTCCCCTGGCCGTGAGGCTTTTTCGGTCCAGGCCGGCATAGACCAGCCGCGAGCCCAGGAAGGGCCCGAGCGTCCGGGTGATGGCGCCGGCCGGACCCATGCCTATGGCCACGGCGCCCGGGGCCGTCCGGCGCGTTCTCCGGGCGGCCTCGATTATCCGGACCGCGTCGCGAGGCGAACGCGCTGCGAACGCCGCCTTGCCGAGGTCGCCGGCGCGGGCGCAGGCTTCGAGCCTGCGGACGATGCCCGCGGTCGGCGGGGTGCGCGCCAGGTCGTGGTGCGAGACGACGGTCCCGACGCCGCGCCTTCTTGCAAGCGCCGCCAGGCGGGACAGGCCCCTTTTGCCGATGGAAAGCTCCAGATCGACGTATTCGAAACCGCACGCGATGGCCTGCTCGAGCAGGGCCAGCCGCGCCGGCTCGCCGCCGCGGTACCGGCCGCCCTCGCGCGCCGGGCGCAGGGTGGCGATGGCGGGTACGAACGAGATCCGTCGCCTGAGCGCGCCGAGCACGGCTGCGTCGCATTGGCGCAAGTGGTCGAGCCGGAGCTCCACCAGGTCCGCGCCACGCTCCCGCGCGGCGCGGGCGGCCCGGACCAGGCCACGGGCCGTCCTTTCCGCCAGAGAAACGCACACGAGCGCCATCGGTCCCATACCTTTAAGTAGAACCTTAATTCCCTCCGGGCTTATTAAACACCCGCCCCTGTTTATAACCTCTTTTGGTTTTCATCACAAGTTCTGAGAGATAAACCTAATATATTGAGTTTGGCGTCGATAAGGAGCTATAATGAATAAAAGCTGTAACGTGAGGGAACGCGTCTGATAGGGGAAAGGAGGCGATGCGGATGAAGATGTCTGGCAAGAAGATAGGCAGCGCCACGGGCTTCGTGATGACCTACATGAAGGCTTTCGGGCTGGTGATAGTCTTTCTGGGGCTGACCATGTTGCCCGCCACGAAAATCACAGGCACCGGCACCGCGCTCATCGACGGCGACCCGGGCAAGCAGCTCAATGACCGCACCCCGTTTGTGAACAACGACTACGTTTTCTACTGGCGGCCCATAGACGGCGTCTACGACCAGACGGACGAGGAGCAGGACAACGTCTGGGGGCTGACCTGGGACGAGAACCATGACAACGAGGAGGACGAGGACAACTGCAACTACGACAACGGCACCGACTTCTACGGGACAGCCTACTCGTCAGACAAGGGCGCCTTCATGTTGGGCAGCTACGACGCCAACAACGAGATCACGGTCACGCTCAAGCACGGCCACCGGTTCACCGACCTGTTCTTCAAGGGGGACTGCGAGGCGGGCGTCGACGCCTACCCCGAGTGCAACATGGACCTCACGCTCCAGCAGCCCACCGACGTCACGGAGTGCTACTGGAAGACCATGGTCGGCTGCGACTGCTTCCAGTGCTGGGGCAGCCAGCTCAACGGGCCATCGGGCGAACTAAGGCTCTTTCTGCCCGGCGAGGTAAAGGGCATCGAGAGGCTCCAGGACGACGGCACCCACGGCGCGTGCCCGATGCTCATGAAATACGACAGCTACAGCGCCATCCCTGCAGGGGCCGATGGCTGGGCCCTCGATGGCGATTACGCAAGGGTCCACCTCGCCGCAAGCTGCGAGGAGAACATGACCCAGAACCGGGTCGAGGTCCATTTCATGAAAGACGTTTTCTCCGTCTGCGGCGACAACAACAACGACGAGGAGTGGCGATGCGTCGGGCCCTACCCCGAGCGGGAGCCGTTCTCGCCCTGGATACGCCGGGCCGACAACGAGGTGCTCTGGCAGGGCACTCTGGGCCAGTTCCAGGGCAGGATACTCTACACCACCACGGACCTGCAGCTCTACGGCGGAACCATCGAGGTCAAGAGCACCGGCCGGGTGACCGTCCAGACCACTACCATGACGGACGCCTACCGCGACCTCAACCAGAACGGCCTGGCCGACCCGGCCGATGATTGGGACGGGCAGGACTGGGACAATCCGGCCCATGGCATCGACACCATGTGGTTCACGACCGAGCTTTCGTGCGACGCGGTGTGGTCCTTCTACGGCACTGAATTCTTCGGTTTCATCCACCGGGACCTGTTCATCGCAAGCTACGAGGACAACAACCACATCACCATCACGGATCTCACGGCCAAATCGCTGACGATGGACTCCAACGGCGACGGCGTGCTCGACAACGACGGGCGCGGCGGCACCCCGACGCACGGGGCGATACCCATCATGGGCACGACAATCCCATACAAAGGCGCCAGCTATCCCATCGACCGCAACCGCTTCAACGGCGATGACACCTACGACATAACGCTCGACGCCTGGGAGAACTGGGCCCACGCCCCCAACTTCGTGAACTTCGCCTACGGCGAGGACGACGGCGGCTACTCGATGAACGGGGACCAGTTCGGCATGGCCTGCGGCAATTACTTCGGCAACCCGGGCTATTACGGTGCGGTCATGGACGAGACCGAGCTGCCATGGAAGAACGTGCCCAAGACAATCGCCGTCCTCAACAGCGACCGCGTGAACAAGTACATCGACTCCAACAACTTTGAATCGGACTGGGTCCACATCAAGGCCGACCGCCCCATCTCGCTCTACGGCGGGATATGGGACAACAACCACCACACCCAGTGCTACGGCCAGCTGGGATTGCGATATTACGTCCCGGTCCAGCGGGCCCTGACGATATCGTCCATCGACAAGACCGCCCACGTAAACGTCAAGTGGGACGACACCACCCAGGAGGACTGCTACTTCACACTCGAGAAGGGCAAGCAGCAGACCATCAAGACCTGGAGGTCGCAGTCGCACTCGCACAACAACGTTCCGGGCGTGCGGTGGGCAAGGATAATCTCCGACGAGCCCATCAAGGTGGACATGTGGCTGGCCAACGACGACAACGCCTTCGACGGCACGACGGTCGCCTCGTTCAAGGCCGGCAACGACTACTACCCGGCCGACGACAAATGGACCGTCCCCATCCACCACTGCGCCATCGTGTACATCACCGCGCTCGAGGACGACACCACGGTCGGCTGGACCGGCGACTGGCTCGAGGGCCAGACCAAGGGTTGCACCATGAATGCCTACGAGACCTACCGGGTCGTCTACGACGAGAACGAGTGCTACAACGACCTGGGCGAGGACGACGTTTGCATGGACAACCGCGACGAGATGTTCGCCACGGTCCGGGTAATGCAGATAAGCTCCGATCGCGATGTCCTGGTGCGGGTGGACTATGCCTCCGACTACTCGTGCGAGCCCCAGGACGCCGACGTGGTGCTGAGCATAGCTCCCACGTTCTCCACGGCCAACTCCCAGGGCCCCTGGATGCTGCCCTCGGTCATGGCCGGCGTGCTCGCGGTGGACATCGGAGTGGTCGCCGCCGGAGGCACCGGGCTCATGGCGGCCCAGTGGCCCAGGTTCAGGAAGAAGTGAGGTAGAAGACAAAGGATGGATGTGAAAATGTCGAGAGCCCTGGACGCGATAGCCCTGTTTTTTGTGGTGGCCAGCCTGTTCTTCCTCCCCGTGTCGGCCGTGGCGTTCGCCGGGGATTCGACAGTGGAGGGGATAATCGACTTCAAGCAGTACAACGACGCCCGCGAGGAGGACAAACCCTACTACTCCACCACGGACATCTCGACCTTCACGAACACCAAGTTCGTTTTCTTCCTCCCTCCGGCCACGATGGGCGTGTGGGACTACTCCTGGAACGAGTACTGGACCCGCTACCACTTCTCGTACACCTACGGCTACCCCGAACGGGAACCGCGCATCAACCTGAGCTACCTGCAGCTATTCTCGTACGAAAAGTCCACCTCGGTCCGAATCGAGCTCGTGAACGGCCAGGCGACGGACGCCTCGTTCAACTACCAAGCCTGCGTCTGGAACATCGACCAGAACACCAAGGTCATCAAGTTCGACTCTAAGAACACCGGGACCGAGGACACGGTGAAGGAGGTCCTGATGACCTCCTACGAGTCCATGCGAATGAAGGCCATCGACTGGACCGTGAAGATAGACGGCAGGATCTTCCACTACCTGGGCGGGGTCGTCAAGATCACCTCGGACTATCCCATCTCGGTGATGCACCACACGATGAGCTCCGACAGCTGCAACCAAAACGACGACGAGGCCCGCGAGCACGGCGTCACCTGGCTGGGGCAGGACGGCATCTACTCGTTCTACGGCAAGAAGCTCTTCACCTGGATAGCGGCTGACGTCTGGATAAGCGCCCTCGAGGGCGAGACCAAGGTGCAGGTCATCGACATGTCCGACCACAGCGGCGACGCCACCTTCACGCTGGGCACGTTCGAGACCTGGTGCTCGAACCGGGATAGCATCTTCGGGCAGTGGGGCTTTGCCAACAGCCTGGTGCTCATAACCGCCGACAAGCCCGTATCCGTGGTGGCGGGCATCGAGGACGACACCGCCTGCACGCAGGTCTTCGGCAAGGACCAGACCGACTTTTTGTTCCCCTGCTTCGGCAAGGTGATGGTGCAGGCCCCGGAAAAAACGCACATCAAGCTCGAGGACCGGGAGGGCAACGAGGGCTCCTTCGAGGGAGACATGGAGGCCGGCGAGATCAAGATGTTCGACCTCAAGGTGTTCTACACCTGCTGCGAGTCGCCCTCGTACCAGTGGGCCCGGATACGGGCCACAGCGCCGGTCTACGTCTACACCATAGCGGACTCCATGTGGGACGACCGCTACCCCCAGAACAAGGGCAACATAGCCGCCGAGGAGATAGTGATGATATACAACAAGGTCAACGTCCCCTATCCCACGGGCTCGGTGCCCTATCCCCTGTCGACGAACTTCCAGATACCGATAAAGAGCCGGGCCTACATCGTTCTCACCAACATGGAGGAGGAGAACAATGTCCGGGTCGACTTCTCGCTTGTGAAGTCGGTCTACTTCCAGGGCAAGGTCGAGCCCTACGGCACCCGGGTGTGGGAGATCTCCGAGAGCGTGCCTTCGGACACGCGCCAGGGCCTGGACATAAACCTGGACGGCGCCGCCGAGCAGGGCATCACCGTGAGCGACATCCGCAACGGGACGGTCCTGAAGGTGACGGCCGACAAGCCCGTGATGATGCTTCTCAAGTACAACCGCGACGAGCAGTACGAGGCGGAATCCATAGACCTCATACCGGGCATAGCGCCGCCCGGCCCCCGCGGCATCCCCACCCCTCAGATGGGCATCGTGGCGATGGCAAGCATCCTGATGGCGGCCGACGTCACGATGGTGGTGGGCGGAAGGAAGGCGTTCATCGACCTGTTCTGACGGCGGGCAGCGCAAGGGACGTAAGGGACGTTCGGTGCGATTGGTTAAAGGGACGTAAGGGACGTTTGGCGCTATTGGTGAAAGGGACGTAAGGGACGACGGGGATGCGGCTCAGGTTTCCTGCGGATAAGGCCGGCGTCAATCTTCACCAATAGCACAGACCCTTACGTCCCTTACGTCCCTTGGAAAAATCATATGGAACGTCCCTTACGTCCCTTCGTTTAACCAATCACAACAACAGGTTCCCGTTGAACGCCAGCATGAAGGCGGGTATCCATATGCCCCAGTTCAGGATGTAGCCGAAGGCGAGGAACTTCTTTCGGATGGGGACCTTGTAGAAGTAGTTCTTGTCCCGGGACACCTCGTCTATCCAGCCGTTCATCTCGCGGTACAGGTAGAAGTATGTCACCAATCCGGCGTAGGTGAGCAGGAACCACCACTGGAGCCAGCCCATGACCACCAGGAGCAATCCGGCGAGCGTCGTGACTATCAGAACGACCACGCTCATGTAGAGGGCCGCCCGGAAACCCAAAACGAGCGGGACGGTGCGAGCGTTGCCCCGGTCGTCGGCGTAGGCGTCCCCGATGTCTTTCAGCGAAAGCGAGGTTATCATGTGGTCCAGGTAGAGGAACAGGCATATGCCGAATATGTAGCCGGCGTTGAGCACCAGAAAGTCCCAGCCGCCGAATACCAGGCAGAACCGGAGAAAGCCCGTCACGAATACGAGCAGGAGCGTCCAGGCCGGGCCCAGGAAGCGCCGCTTGGCATGCACCGGCGGCATGGAATAGACCGTGGCCAGCACTATCCCCATGGCCAGGAACACCGCGTACGCCAGAAGGTCCATGGCCGGCCGGGGGTGGGTCATATAGATGTAGACGAAAAGGCCCGCCTCGCACAGGGCCGCCAGGGCCGCCCAGGTCCAGATTATCCGGCGCTTCTCCTTCTCCGTGAAGTAGCCCTCGGTGAAGGGAGTCGAGCCGAACGGGTGGCGGGCGTCGATGTCCTGGTCGTAGTAGTCGTTGAGCACAGTCCCGTAGCAGAACCAGAAGAGGTGGGCGGCCACGGCCAGCGCCACGACCGCGAAGACGGCCAGCGACACATCGAGGTGGAGCGCCGCCAGGACCGGCACGGCCATCGTGCCGAATATCACGACCATTATCGGCAGGAAGGCGATTCGAAAGAGCCTCCCCCATGTACCCCAGGTGCGCTTCCTGGCCTGCGCCGTGTCCGCCCCGCCCGATGGCACCTTGTCAGCCCCGCCGGTCAATTCCAGCACACCTCTAATCCGGTAGGATTATTTTGTCTTTTGTAATGCCCGCCGCGCCTCACGAGAGCAGCCCCCCCCGGAACGCCAGCATCAGAAGCGGGATCCAGACGCCCCAGTTCACCAGGTAACCGAGCACGTGGTAGGTCTTCCTCATAGGGACGCGGTACCATTGCTCCGGGTCCCGCTCGATGAGCCCTATCCACCGGCTCATGTCCCTGTAAAGGTAGACGTACACCAGCGCGCCCGAATAGGAGACGAGGAACCACCACTGCACCCAGCCGGCCCACACGAAAAGGGCCCCCAGACCCATCGTCAGCCCCAGGAAGAGCACGCTCACCCGCAATGCCGGCCGGAACCCGCACACGAGCGGGATGCTCCGGACGCCGCCCTTTGCGTCCGAGAACGCGTCCGGGATGTCCTTGAGGGAAACGCTCGTGATGCCGTGGCTGAGGTATATGAACAGGCAGATGCCGGCGATGTAGGTCCAGTTGGAGAGCAGAAAGCCCAGCCCGCCCAAAAGCAGGCAGAACCGGAGGAACGCTATGACGAACACGAGCATCAATGTGTATGTCGCCCCCAGCAGCAGGTTGCGGGTGCGCGCCGGCGGGGCCGAATAGGCCGTTGCCATCACGAACCCGGCCAGTATCACGACAGCGAACGCGGCCGCGTCCACCGCTCCGCTTTCGTGGAAGACCAGGATGTAGGCCAGCTGGGGCAGCTCCATGAGGGCGGCGGCGAGCCCGAATCCCCACACCAGCCGCCTCTCCTCCCGGTCGCTGAAGAATCCCCGGGTGAACATCTTCTCGCCGAAGGGGTGGTGCCGGTCGATCTCCCGATCGTGGTAGTCGTTGAGCAGCGTGCCGTAGGCCCACCAGAGGATGTGGGCGATCACCCCGGCGGCGATGGCCAGGAGGACCGGCCCGGCCAGCGGAAGGTCCAGCCCGGCCAGAATCGGCACCGGCATGGCGGCGAAGATGGCCGCCCCTATGGGCAAGAAACCTATGCGCAGAGTCGTGAGCCACACACGCGGGGTCCGGCGGGGTGTCACGGGTCGTTTGCCTCCCTTTGGGCCCTATGCCCCCTCGATGAGCTCGCTTCCTCCGCTGCCGGCCAGGACGCGGGACACGGGCTTGCCCATGCGCAGCTCCCGGTAGTTGTACAGCGTGCCCTGGGGCACCATCTTCACGTTGATCTTCACGCCGGGGAACTCCGAGGAGAAGTTGCCCTTTATCTGGCCTGAAAGCCTGGACCAGTCGGATTCGTCGCGGTGCTCGGCCGTGATGTCGACATGGTCGGGCCAGGCGTGGATCTGGTACCACACGCCGTTGAGGTCCGCCTTGTAGAGCGTGTTCTCGAGCTCTATCGGGAACCTCGACGTCGGCCCCAGCCTGACGTCGGTGCCCTTGCGGCCCAGAATCCGCATCGCCGGAAGCGGGAGGCCGCAGGCGCAGGGCTCCTTCAGGAGCTCGATGTAGTCCCCGGTGAGGTAGCGGAGCATCGGCATCGCCTCCCTCGTGGTGGGCGTGACCACCGATAGAGCCCGTTCCCCCTTCCCCGCCGGCGTCCCGTCGTCGTGGATGACCTCGGTGAACATCGCAAAAGAGGGTATGTGCATCATGTACTGCTCGCAGGGAACGCCCACGAACCCGGACTCGTTCTGGCCCAGGAGCGAGAACACCTTGGCGCCGCCCCAGACCTTCCCCAGCGCCCGGGCCCGGTTCTCGGAGCACGGCTCGGCCCCCGACATGATGTACTTGACGCCGACCTCTTCGGGCCTTATCCCGCGGTCGAGCAGTATGTTGGCGAAGGCGAAGGCGTCCGTGGCGGCGGCGCCCAGGACGTCCACGCGGAGCTTGCGTATGGTCTCGGCCGCCACCTCCGGAGGATACATGTTGTTGCGCGTGCCGATAGGGATGAGCGTGGCGCCGGACTTCTGGATGATGAGGTCGCCCCCGCGCCCGGCCAGCGTGCGCGTGTACGGGTAGCAGATGGCGCACTTCATGTCCTTGCGCAGGTTGTTGCGTATTATCGGCAGGCACAGCGCCAGCTCGGCCTGCCTTTCGAACTCGCGTTTGGTGACCCAGACGGGCACCGGGCGCCCGGTGGAGGTCCCGCTGGTCTGGGCGTATATCAGGCACTCCTTCCCGGGCTGGATGGCCAAAACGTCGTAGGGATCGGCCGCCTCGAGCTCGGGCCGCATGGTCAGCGGGACGATCCTTTTGAAATCGTCGATCGACCGTATTGCCGACGGCTTCACGCCCGCCCGGGTGAGCTTCTCCCGGTAGAACTTCGAATTGAAGGCGCGCTTGACGCTGGCGCGCAACCGCCGGGTTATCATGCCCTTGTTCTCGGAGAACCTGATGATGCCCGGGAAATGTTTCAGCAAAAAGCTCAGGGTGCTCATGTCGGTCCAACTCCTTCATTGCCTCGGGAACATCTGCAGCCTGTACTGCTGGGGGACCAGCGTGTCGTGGGGCAGGTAGCCCGACAGCATCAGGTGGTCGACGGTCACCATCGCCGTCACCGCCTCGGCGATGACCATTGCGCGCGGCGCGTAGTTGGCGTCGTGGTTGCCCTCGGTGGAGACCGAGGCGGGGTTCCGTGTCCTTATATCGATGGTCTGCTGCGGGATGGGTATGGACGGCGTGGGCTTCACCGAGAACCTAAACACCACCGGCGTCCCGACGGTTATCCCGCCCAGCACGCCGCCGGCGTTGTTGGTCTGCATCGTGGGCCGTCCGCCGGCCATGACTATGGGGTCGTTGAACTGCGACGACTTGGCCTGCGCGGCCTTCAGCCCGGCCCCCAGCTCGAACGACTTCACGCCGGGGATGCTCAGTATCGCCTGGGCGACGTCGGCGTGATAACGATGGAAAGCGGGCGCCCCCAGCCCCGGCGGGAGGTTCTTTATCGTGACGGAGATGATGCCGCCTGTCGCGTCCTTGTCCTTTTCGGCCTGCGCCGCCAGCGAGCGGACGCGGTCCTCCAGGTTGCTCTCGTCGACGGAAAGGCCGCCCAGCTCCGTGATCGCCGACGAGACCTCTATGCCGCAAAGGTCCGTCAGGCGCCGGGCAATCCCACCGGCGGCCACGACGGATATCCAGGTGCGCCCGCTGGCGCGGGAGCCCCCCCGCCAGTCGACGTGACCGTACTTGAGCCGGTAGGTGAGGTCGGCGTGGCCGGGCCGCGGCGTGAACATGACCTTCTTGTACTTGTCGCTCTCGTGCTTGCTGTTCTTGACGACTATGGCTATCGGCGTGCCGATGGTCTTGTCCTCGAACACGCCGCTGAGTATCTGGAAATCGTTGGGCTCGATGCGCTTGGTGAGCAAGTGGAAGGGCACGTCCCGGGCCAGCTCCCGCCGGATGTGCTCCGGGGTGAGTTCCAGCCCGGCCGGACAACCGTCTATGACGCAGCCGAGGGCCGGGCCGTGGGATTCACCCCAGGTGGTGACCCTGAAGATTTTCCCAAGAGTGTTCCCGGCCAAATGCATCTCCCCAATACATCCGCCGGCTCAGGCCCGGAACACCAGGGTCCTGGTCAGCCGGTCGTCTACCTCCTCCTCCTGAACAAAGAACTTGCCCCGGGCGTGCGACTCGTATACCATCACCACGATCGGCGTGAGGACGGCCGAGAAGAAATAGCCGATGCTGAACTTCCAGGCCAGCGAGAGGTTGACAAACATCATGAGGTATACATAGGGCACCAGGAAGGCCAGGATGATGACGATGCTGTTCTTCTGCCTGGAGGGGTAGGAGCCGTCCCGCCGGGCGACCCTCATGTTGGCGATGAGGAAGCCGGTCGTGACCACCATGCCGATTGCGAAACCGGCCGCTATGACATCGAAATCGTAGGTGAAGTAGGGCTCGTAGCCGGTGACGTAGTTGTTGAGCATCAGGAAGGACATCAGGCTGAAAAGCACCGGGAGCAGGGCGGCCTTGATTATGCGGGTGCGGTAGCGATATTCCCGGACCTTCTTCTCGGCGACCGGGGATACCTCGTCCGCCGGGGGCGCGGCCTCTGCCTTCGCATCGGGCGCGGCCGGCGCCTCTGCATGGGCGGGCTGGACGGGAACGGGAGGCCCGGTCACCTGCTGCGGCGGCGCGGCCAGGCCTGGCCCCGTCACCTGGGCCAGAGGCGCCGGAAGTGGAGGCGGGGGGGGAGGGAGCGGAAGGTTCGGCCCGGTTACCTGTTGAAGCACGGGGGCGGGCTGCGGGGCCGGAGAGGTCGCCTGAGGCGCGGCCGGGGCGGCCGGCGCGGCCGCCTGTGCCGTAACGGGGCCAGGCTGGCCGCCGGGCACCACCACTTTGGGCGGCGGTGGCGGCAGTTTGGCTGTCTCGGCTGACTTCGCTGAGGCGTTGTCGTTCACCATGCAAGCGCCCTTTTGCGGATTGTATTTTTATAAAAGCACGTCGCCTTTAAATACATTTACTCTCCGATTCTGAGAGTAGGGAGGCGTTTTTCGGCCTCCGGCGCCGGCAGGATAAACCTTTATGCCCCGGCAGGGCGATTTGCGTCCGGTGTTGCAATGCCCCGCCCGTGCGTACAGGACCGAAACATCCGAAATTGCGGATGCACCTATGACCACTGCACGAGGAGGGGGCTCTGCTGCGAGTGCATCTCCTACCACAAGGCCAACGGGGAGCTGCCCGGCTGCCTGTTCCCGCCCGCGGCCGAGAAGACATACGACCGCAGCATCGGGGCGTTCGTGAGGGCGTATTCAAAGAAATGATTGCGAGGCGCAGGGCGCAAGGCGCAAATTCGGACCGAAGAAGACCGGCCGAGGCCGGTCTTCTCGGCCGAGGCGAGCTTCGCTCGCCTACGGACGAGCAAGCGGCATGGCTCATGGCTTTTCCGTCCCGCCCGCTCTTCACAAGCCGTTGAGTGAAGAGGCGGCGGGGAAAAGGAAGCGGTTAGCATTGCCGCTTGCGCATTACTGCTTCAGCGCTTCCCGTATCGACGCGTCCAGGATGTCCATCGCCTGGTCTATCTGCTCCCTATTGACGAGCAGGGGCGGGATGTAGCGGATCGTCGACCGGCCGCAGCCCAGGAGCATCAGGCCCTTTTTCCAGGCCAGGTCCTCGATGGCGTCGCGAAGCTTCGGGGCGATTTCCTTCGTCCGGCGGTCCTTCACGAACTCGGTGGCCTGCATCAGGCCAATTCCGCGCACGTCGCCGATGCACTCGTGCCGTTTTTGCAGCTCGAGCAGGCGCCCGTGGAGGTACCCGCCCATCTTTTCCGCGTTCTGCATGAGCTTCTCCTTCTCGATGACATCGATGGTCGCCAGCGAGGCGGCGCAGCCCACCGGGTTCCCTCCGTAGGTGTTGGAGTGGGCGCCCGGCACCTTCCAGTCCAGCTCATGTCTGAAAACGATGGCGCCCATCGGGAAGCCGGAGGCGATGCCCTTGGCCAGCGCCACGACGTCGGGCTCGAGGCCGTAGTGCTCGGCGCAGAACCACTTCCCGGTGCGGCCGAAACCGGCCTGGACCTCGTCGTCGACGAGCAGTATCCCGTATTTGGAGGTCACGTCGCGTATTGCCCCTGCCCAGTCCGGCGGGGGCACGATGTACCCGCCCTCACCCTGGACCGGCTCGATGAAAATGGAGGCGACCTCCTGGGGTGGCAGATAGGAGCTGAAATAGACCTCGTCCAGTATCTTTGCGCACCAAAGGCCGCAGCCGGGGTACTCGAGCTTGTAGGCGCACCGGTAGCAATAGGCGTAGGGGATGTGCTCCACGCCGGGTACGGTCGGGAAGTAGCGGTCCTTGTGGACCGGCTTGCTGGCCGTGAGCGAGAGCGCCCCCATGGTCCGCCCGTGGAACGCCCCTATGAACGCGATGTGCTGGCGGCGCCCAGTGGTCCAGCGCGTGAGCTTGATGGCGGCCTCGATGGACTCCGTGCCGCTGTTTGTGAAAAAGACGCGCTTTTCGAACTTGCCGGGCGTGATCGAGGCGAGCCGCTCGGCCAGCCGGGCCTGTATGTCGTAATAATAGTCGGTCCCGGCGAAATGGATGAGCTCCGCCGCCTGCTTCTGTATCGCCTCGACCACCTTCGGGTGGCAGTGGCCGGTGTTGATGACCCCGGCGCCGCTCGTGAAGTCGAGGTAGGTGTTCCCGTCGGCGTCCTCGACCAGAACTCCCCGGCCGCGGACCGCGGCGATGGGCGCCGCCTTCGTGGCGGTCGCCAGATATCTCGTGTCCCTCTCCACGATCTCCCTGGCCTTCGGGCCCGGCGGGGCCACCTTTATCGACGCCTTCTTATCCACTGAACTACCCCCGTTGCGGGTAACACCGAGCGCGCTTTATGTGATTTGTGGTCTGGGCACGGGGCACGGGACGACGGACGACGGCCAGTCCCGTCCCTTGCCCCATGCCCGTTGCACCTCATTTCGCCGGACCGGCCGGGGGCGCCTGCGCCGGCTCGTCCTTCTTGGGGATTATCGAGCCGGTCACGGCCTCGTGGACCGCCTTCAGCTCCCGGTGGGTGAAGTTGATGTTGCGCATGAGCTCCGATTCGCTCAGGTTGCGCTCCAGGAGCCGGCCCAGCTCGGAGGCCCACATGCGGAAATCCTGCACGTCGGCGCCGCCCAGGAGCAGGAGGATCTTCTTGTCGTCGGGCCGGCGGTACCAGGTGCACTCCAGGAAGTTGGGGTTGAAGACGCGGTTGACCGCGGCGGCCAGCGCGTCGGTGGTGGTCCCGTTGGCGAACGGCTCGTCCCCGCTGATGAGGCCCAGCACGTTGGACGCCGAGGGCGTCTTCTCGAGCTCGGCGAGCGTGCCGCGAAGGTAGGGCCGGCCGTCCTCGTCCAGCGTGTAGGAAAGCTCGGCGATGGCCTGCCGGATGCACTCCTCGAACCGGGCCTGGAGCTTTGCCGGGTCGCTGCGGGTGTTGAGCGTGTCCAGGTCCTCCTCGGAGAACCCCTCCAGCACCAGCGGCACCACGAAGTGCATGAGCCGAGAAATGTCGGTGAGATCGTTCATCTTGCCCATCTTGGTCAGGTCCATGCCTGCCTCTTTCGACCACTCGTCGAGCCGGTTGCGGCCGTCCAATTCGGACGCCATGCCCGCCAGAAGCAGCGGGAACAGCAGCGAATCGATGAGGGACACGCCTATCAGGTTGAAATTGTCGATGATGGCCTCGTCGCTCGAGCTGACCGTGCAAAGCGGCCCCTCGCACTTGCCCTTTCGCAGGCGCAGGTTGCTGACCATGATGGGGGTTATCTTGCACTCCCGCATCTCGTCCTCGGTTGGGGGCTCGTTGTTGTCCACCTTGACGCTGTAGGGCCGGTCGCGCTTGATGGAGAATCCCTTCGTGTTTATGAGCCGGTCCATCTCCGCCAGGTAGTAGGGCACGTGGACCTTGCCCTTGCCGTGGAGTTCGTGGGGAAGGAACACGAGGTTCCAGATGAAGCTCTCCGGGTAGAGCTCGCGGAGCTTTTCGATGACGAACGGGGCGCCGCCGCTGCCCGTACCTCCGCCCACGCTGTTCACCACGATGAAGAGGTTGGGGGCCGCCGCGATGTCGCGGGGCAGGAGCGACTGTATCGACGTCTCTATCTTGCCCCAGTTCTCCTTGTGGACGAACCGGCCCTTCTTCATGAACGACGAGCCGCGCTCGTCGCCTATCGCCACGGCGTGGTCGCGGGAGCCGTCCAATCGGGGCTTGAAGAGGTTCATGGGCAGGAACTTGAGCTCCGGGCCGGAGTTGATGGCCAGGTAGCGCCCTCCGATGGCATCCTTCATCATCGAGTTGACATACGAATCGGGGATGTCGTGGAGCCACCGCATCATCCGGGCGACCACGTTCCCTCCGCACTGGCCTATGCCTATCAGGAACATCGTCTTGAGATATTTCTTGCCCTCCCCGGCGGGCTGGGCCCCGGTCTTTGGGTCGGCCATGTCATCATTTCTCCTTCAGTATCAGGAGCATCTTCTTGGGGTCGTAGGTGAACTCGACGGAACGGTCACCCCAGAGCACGGTGCCATACGTGGATTCGCCCGGGTCGCCCGAAGGAGACACTGTGAGCCGGTACTCCGGGTGCTCTCCGGGCGTCATCAGGAACCGGTCGGAATGGTCCTTCCACCTCACCCGGCCCTCCTTCTGCAGCGCCGTGAGCACCTTGTGGAAGTCCTTCGAGCTGATCTTTTTGTCCTTGAGCCGGCAGCGCGTCATGGACCGCTCGATGTCCTCTATGAAGGCCTGGTCCGGGAAGGCGGGCTTGTTCCGGGAAAGGGCGTACTCCCGTAGCCGGCGGTCCTCGAAGTCGCGCAGGGCCTCGATGAGCGGCGTCTCGCCCGGGGCGTACCGTCTTGCCGCGATCTCGCCCAGCCGCTTGCGCAAAAGCCTCCAGGCCCGCACGCCGTCGACCACGCCGGGCAGGTCGTACCTTTTCAGCGCCAGCTCGATGTCCCGGCGGACCGTCTCCATGTCCCCCTCGGCCTCGAAGAGCAGGTAGGCCATCTCCCTCATGCTCGCCGAATCCGAGGCCCTCAGCAGGTCCCGCATGGGAAACTTGCCGATGGTCTTGCGCCTCAGCCGGTTGGCCTCGTCCGAGCCGGCGAGTTTCTCCCGCAGGTCGGACGCCTCCTCGATGGTGGCGCGGGCGCTTTCGGTGACAAGCTCGAGGAACTCGGCCCACACCGAGAGCCAGGAGCGCATCGCGGCGCCGGTCGAAAGCTCCCACCGGCCGGAATCGGGTATCTCCAGCCCCGCCATGGTGGCGTGGATGGCGGCCAGAAGGTGCATCCGCACGACCATGCGCACCGACGCCAGGCCCACCACCGCGGCGTCCAGGTTGGTGCCGCCGAGGGCCCGGAGCCGGGATACGAGGTCCTCGGGAAGGTGGAGCTCCGCGGCGGTCCGCTGGAGGCCCAGAATCTCCCGTTCGGTCCGTTCGCGGGCGGAGTGTATCGCCTTGTAGGTCGTCTCCAGGTACGAAAGCCTCCGGCCCGGGAGCAGCCGCTCGTTGCCGGCGCAGCCTTTCAGGTCGGGGCAGGTATTCTCGGAAAGCCGCAGGTCGTTGAGCTCGGGCACCTGGGCCAGGTTGGCGTCTATCTCCTTCAATCTGGCCGCTAGCGCCACCGAAAGCGCAAAAAACTTCGAATCCATCCGGTCCAGGACGGCCTCGGGGCCGGCCTTGCGGTCCTCGACCGCGATCATGGAGACGTCCAGATTGACCCGGATGGAGGCCGAAAGCTCCTCGCCCAGCTCCCGGACCCTCATCCAGTACTGCTGGGCGTCGGCCAGGAGGTCATGCGAGAACAGCTCCTGCCGGTACCTCTCGAGCAGGGCCAGCTCCTCGCCCAGCGAGGCGGGCCGGCGGGGCTCCAGGCCGGCTATGAGCTCCAGCTTCTTGAGCATCTCGTCGAGCGCTATCGTCCGCTCGGCGCGGGCTATCCGGCCCTTGATGGCCTCGAGCAGCGACCGCTTGAACGCGGTCAGGCATTCCAGCTCCTCCTTGTAGAGTATCTCGTGCGCCACGCCGCATCTCCAGATGAGGTCCTCGAGGCCCTCGCCGCCGTAGGTGGCGGGAAGGCCCGCTTTCCTGGTCACCGCGGCGAAATGGTTGGTGAACCGCTGGTCCTGCTGCTCGAACTCCCGGCAGCGGGCCGACAGGTCCGAGCATACGAGCTGGAGGCACAGCTCGCCCAGCGCCCGGCGGGCGGCCGAGAGCTCCTTGTAGTGGTCCACGCAGGCGCGGTACTGCTCGTGGAACTGCGGCCGGCCCGGCCCGGGCTGGATGTATCCGAATTCCCCTATGGCGTCCAGGAGCGCGCGGCGTGCCGCCTCCGGCAACGAGGAGCCCTCGACGGCCGCGCGGGACCGGAGCGCCTCGTCCCGGAGCCGCCCGGAAAGCGCGATGAACTCCTCCATCCTTATCTGCACGCACCGCCTGAAGCCCGAGAGCGCCCCGGCGAGCTCCTCGTCGCCCGCTCGCAGGTCGAGCTCGGTCGGGAGCTTCAGTATGTTGAGGTCGTTTTCCTTGTCGAAGTGGTCGAGCGACCGGAGCTCGTCTATGCAGTCGCGGCGGTGCGCCTTCAGCAGCCGGATGGTGTCGGTCATCCTTGCCCGCTGGACCATCTCCTCCTTGCGGAAGCCGTCCCTTTCGGCCGCGACGTTCGCCCGCGTGCGCTCGAGCTGCTGGGGGCTCATCCTCCAGAGCTTGCCCAGGTAGTAGTTCTTCTGGGCCTCCAGCTGCACCTTGCGGTCGGCGATGTAGCGCAGCAGGTAGGAGGTCTCGGAATCCTGCCTTTCCGGGGCGGACAGGCACCCTATGTAGGCGTCGAGCTCGGAGTGAATGAACGAAAGCTGGATGTCGAAGAGGTCGCGGTACATCACCATCCGCCTCAGCATGGCCTCCAGCTCGCCGCGGATGAACATGACGCTGTCGGCAAAGGCCGAAAAAGCCCGGGATTCCAAAAGGTAATTGACCAATATGGTCTCGGACGCCGGCAGCGCCACGGCCTCGAATATCTTCCTCTGGCGGTCGACCCGGGCGGGGTCGGCGTATGAGAGGAACTCGTGGGGGATGGGCACGCCCGCGCGGGAAAACTCCTCGAGCCGGCCGGCGGCCGAGGAAAATATCAGCTCGAACTCGTCCTTGTACGCCTGCTTCATTACGAAGGCCACCGCCACCAGCGCCAGCAGGGCCTTGGAGAGACCCTCCGCCAGCCCCTTGAACCACTCGTCGTCCTCCAGATACTTCGGGAGGCTGGGGGCGTCAGGGACCCAGATGTCGCGGTAGAACTGCTTGCGGAACTGCTCGGAGGCGAGCCGGCGGTGCTGCTCGCCGGCTATCTGCCTGGCCCTGAGGAAGCCCTCCCGGCGGCAGGTGCTGTCGCAGAGGGCCACCAGTCTGTCGAAGAGCTCCTGGCACAGCGCGGCCAGCTGGACCATCTCCTTGCCCATCCGCGTCCGGCCGTTGAGGACCTTCCACTTGAGGCCGCCATCCGGGAGCACCGCCATGCGGAACTTCTCGTGCAGGCGGTTGAGCTCTATCAGGCGACCGTCTATTTTCGTGATGGTCTCGAAAGCGCCTATGCCCCGGGCCGCCTGGTAGTCCCGGCTCTTCTGGATGGAATCGAAGATGGTGAAGACCTTTTCTTCTAGCACGTTGATTTTCACCGGCGGTTTCGATAACCGGTCCTCGCCAGCCATCTCCGTCATGCAGAACGCCGATGTGAAAGGGTCCGAATCGGTTAAAAACCTTTGCATCGGCGGCCCGCCGCGCCCTCGGGCAGCGCGCCGGTCCGGGCGCACCGTCCTGGCCCCGGCGGGTCACCGAAAATTTGAATACCGCGCCCGGTCATTGATAGCCGAGGACGCAAGGGGAGGCGGATGCATGGTCTCGGAAGACAGGCTCAACAACATGAGGCAGTTCTCGAAGCTCGCGGCGGGCGCGGGCTCGGTGTTCGCGCTCCTGGGCGTTCTCATGCTCTATTTCTACGTGTGGGAGATGTTCACAACGTGGGCAGAGAGGCTCCAGTGGTGGGCGGTCATTTCACTCGTGCTTGCGATAATCTTCATCCTCGGCTACGTCATCGCCGCCGACATTGTCCGCTCGATGGAGCGGGAGGAGAGGCGGAAGCTGTCGGAGAAATAGACGAGCGGACAGCGGACAGCGGACAGCGGACGGTGTGCGGTCGTCGTACGCTGTCCGCTGACCGCTGTACGCTTTCCTCATTTCTTCACCGGCTTTCCCCAGATGTCCCGGGCCTCCCGGTCCTTGCGCTCCTTGAGCTCCCTGGCGCCCTGGCCGGTCTTTCGGTGCTTGTAGGTGAACGACGGGCCGTTTCCGGCCTGCGAATGAGCCTTCCGCTCCATCGGCTTCACCGAGACGCAGGAGCCGGCGCCCACCGTCTCCCTCCCGGCGCGCAGCGCAAAGCGCGCCATGCCCGGGAGGCTGTCCGTGGGCTCGATTATGAGGGGCTTGAGGGGCCTGAAGCGCACCAGCGCCGCGTCCCCGTTGACCAGGAAGCCGCGGTCGGCCTCGGAGGCCGTTTCGCCGCTGTCGGGCCTGAACTTCATCTCGATCGATTCCAGCTTCACGGGCACCGCGGCCGTGTGGCAGTGGACATAGGCGGACCAGCCCGGCCTCACGACGCCGCAATCGGCAAAGAGCACGATCTTGGCCGAGAACTCCTCGGCCAGAAGGGGTGGGTCGTCCGGCGGGCCCAGAACGTCCCCGCGGGAGACCTCCTGCCGCGCGATGTTGCGCAGCCCGACCCCGACCGTGTCGCCGGCCGATGCCCCGCGCACCTGCTTCCCGTAGGCCTCGATGGACCTGGCCACGCCCGTCTTGTCGGCGGGAACCGCAAAAAGCTCGTCGCCCTCCTTCAACTCGCCGCGCTCCACGCGGCCAAGAATGACCGTTCCCACGCCTCCTATCTGGAGCACCTGCATGACCGGCAGGCGCAGGGAGCCGCCCATCGGGGCCTCGCGCGGCTCGACGCCGTCAAGCGCCTCCTCCAGCGTCCGGCCCTTGTACCAGGACATCCGTTCGCCGCGCTGCGTGAGGTTCTCGCCCTCCCAGGCCGACACCGGGATGACGTCCGGTTTCGAAAATCCCGCTTCCTCGAGCATGGCCTTCATCTCGGAGGCGGCCTTCCCGATGGCGCCGGCGTCGTAGCCGACCTTGTCTATCTTGTTGACGGCCACGACGACCCGCTCCAGTCCCATGAGCCGGGCCAGCCGGGCGTGCTCCCGCGTCTGGGGCATGACGCCCTCCTGCGCGTCCACGACGAGAAGGGCGGCGTCGGCGCCGGTCGTCCCGGTTATCATGCTCCGGAGGAAGTCGCGGTGGCCCGGGGCGTCGATTATATGGATCTCGGACCGGCGCGTCTCGAGGTCCGCGAAGTTCAGGTCCAGCGTGAGGCCGCGCCTTCGGGATTCGTCGGTGCGGTCCATGACCCAGGCGTACTTGAAGCTCTCCTTGCCGAGCTCGGCGGCAAGCGTGGCGTAACGCTCCACCTCCTCGGGATGGACCATCCCCTTCTCGACGAGCAGGCGCCCCACGAGCGTGGACTTGCCGTGGTCGACATGGCCCAGGACGACGATCGTTTTTCTGGTTCTCTCCACGGATGCCCTTCCTATCTCGTCTTGTGCCCGCAGATGGGGCAGGCCCCCCACTCCGGGCTGAGCTCCTCGCCGCAGCCGGGGCAGGCGAGCATGCCCACGCCCGGCCCGGCCTTGTCTCCCCCGGCTTTTCCGCCGGCCCCCCTGATGGAGTCCTCGGCCTCTTTCGCATAAGTGGCCGCCTCGGAAAAGTCGCCGGACTTGAAGAAGTCCTTGGCTATGTCCAGGCTATCCATGGCCGCCGTCGTGTCCGCGCCCGATTCGAGTGCGTCGGCTATGGCGTCCTCGCCGGAATTGAGCGCATTCCTCGCCCGGTCGCGCTGGGCGCTATCGACAGGGGGCGCTGGCGGAGGTGTCGCGGCTACGGCTGTCGCAGCCACGCCGGCGCCGGCGGCCGCCTTCTTCAGTTTCTTCTTCGGCGATGGCGCGGCCGCAACGCCGGCCGCGGCGACGCCCGCTTCGGGCGGCAGCCCCTCAGGTTCTTTCCGGCGAGACCTTTTCATGGCGAGGAAGGCGCCACCGGCCGCGGCGGCCGCCAGCGTGATGACGACCAGCAGTATCCACCAGTCGTTCTGGACCGTCACCTGCTCCTTCACCGTCTTGGCGACCCTGACGGACACCTCCGAGGTCACCGTGGCGTTGCCGTCGGAGACCTTGAGCTTGATGAGATGGTCGCCAGATTTGAGCTTGACCTGCACGCTCCGGCCCCTTCCGACCTCTATGTCGTTGTCGAGCCAGACGAAGACCAGCCGGTCGCCGGCGTCCTCGTCGGCGCCGGTGGCGTTGAGCCA
>Ga0315291_10001634_pt1 | contig 29899 bp, 23 predicted proteins | sample YL17G12_20_MG_FD_203070 | JGI IMG/M metagenome (GOLD analysis project Ga0315291, IMG submission 203070) | Sediment microbial communities from Yellowstone Lake, YNP, Wyoming, USA - YL17G12_20 | ecosystem: Environmental > Aquatic > Freshwater > Lake > Sediment | place: USA: Wyoming | collected...
CGTGTGACGGGATTATTGCTTCGAGCCGGAGATCTTTTCTTTGAGGATTACCGGGATGTCGGGAAGGTGAAGCGGCCCTTCCTCGTCCACTTCGGAAAAGACAGCGGCCCGAATCCCCTTCGCTTGAAGATGCAGGTTTCGGAGATCCGGCAGGACATCGATGTCGACGGGTCCATTTTTATGAGGCCGGTCTGCTCTCTGCGTCCCGTCCCGCCGCTTTTTTATAAGTTGAGAAAGGAAGTGCAGGTCGGTCAAGAATCCATGGAAGCCTGTGTCGGCGTCTATCAGTCGAACTCTGATCCGAACATTCTTTTTACCGTCACGACGCAGGGACCGCATCTCATGATCGAGCGGACGGGCTGGGGAATGAGAGTGGAAATCCGTCCGGAGTCGGAAACCGACTATTTCATGCGCTTCCTCCACCGGGATTTCCACTTTGTCAAAGACGCCGCCGGCCGGGTGACGGGGCTCGAGATGGGGACGGACCGTGCCCAAAAAGCGAAGAAAATCAAATAGATCGGATCGACGAGGAGGCGAGACAATGGACCGGAAACAGTTCATGAAGCGATCTCTTTTGGCCGGCCTCGGCTGCTGCGGCGCGGCGCTGGGATTCGGCCGGAATCCGGGAAATCCGGAGGGGCAGACCGCCACCTTGACCGAAGACCTGACCCGGCGCATCCGGGACGGGGCCAAGAGCCCGGATTGGAGGAAAATGGAAGAGGCGGCGATGAAATTCAAGGCCATGATGGATCACATGGACGAGATGCTCGACGAAGAAACGAAAACGAAGCTCCTCAACGCCTGCGGGCGGTCCTGTTTCATCAACGCTTTCGGAGTCGCCGACGAGCGAAGGCCGACGCCCGAGCAGGGAGAGGCCTATTTGAAGAATCTCGAAAAAAGCGGCATCGAGGTCCGGCGGGAAGGAGAAACAATCACGGTTTTTTACCGCTGGGGGGCTAAACAGAATCCCTACGGGTTGAGCATGCAGGAGGGCTATTGCATGTGTCCGATCGTCGAGTCGGGTGTTCCAGGAATGTCCAAAACCTACTGCAACTGCTCGGCCGGCTATGTCAAAGAGGCGCTCGAGCGGGCCACCGGCAAGACCGTCCTCAAGGCCGAGGTCCTCGAGTCGATCCTGCAGGGCGGCAGGGATTGCCGGTTCAAGGTGACGATTTCACGCTTGATCGGGTCAAATCCCTCATCGCCGATAAATCCGGTGATTCCATCGTGATCGAATGGAGCATGGACGGCCTTCGATTTATCGAGAGAACGAAGGACGATCAAATATCGACAGACTTCATCACGTCCAACTACGAGCCGGGCCAATATCCGTGCACCCGCTATAAGCTTGCGGAACGATTCTTGGCGACCAGCGCCGATAGAGATTCCGTTAATGTGGTACGCTCCATCCTATCGGCCACCCACATGGAATTCCAGACACCTACCGTATATTCCAACGTCTGCGATCTTGACTCGGGCGATATCTTTATCCATGACGTTCACAATTACGAAGAAGTCCTGAAATTGAATTTTTTCGAAGAGCTGAAGAAGGGCGAGGCACGATATGTGGTTGAAACGCTTTTTAAGGTCAAGCCCTATGTCGCGGATGTGTACAAAACACCTATGAAAAAATAGGGACAATTAAGGCTTGTAACTCAAGCTCACATTTGTTGCGGACAAGCCCCGTCCCTCCAACGCAGCTTTCCGGGAATATGTAGCGGCCGCTTTTAGATTTCAGAGAATAGGCGACCATAACAGCGGCTAATTTTTCTATTCTTCGATCCATTTTTCCTCACAAAAATAAAATCAACAACATCAGGATTATCAAAATGACGAGTAAATATTTCATTTTTTCCCCCGAGGAATCCGCAGAGCGGAAATCTTAGCTATCCAGCCTCCAAAAAGGGCCATGATGGAATAAACAAAACTATTTATGAAAATAAGATAGAGCACTTCGCCGGCGCCGTGGAAAATGGGCAAGCTCCAGTGAACTCCTAGAGATAGAAGAAGAGCGACAATCGAAACTTGTCTTAAATCAAAACCATGGCGTCTTACACTTGACCACCCGGCCCAGACGAAGACCATCCCTCCTGAAAGGGAAAGAAGAGTCTGAATTCCAGGAGGGACATCAGGGGACAGCCGCAAAACAACTATAGAAATCATGATTGCGAAAATAACAGCCAGAAAATTCCTTGAAACCACAAAATATTCCTTAAATGATTTGCCCGCGATCTTCATTTATCTTGACCTCTTTTTCCGGCACCGGCCAACGGCGAAGTCCATACATTTGCGAATAATATTTTTTTTATATTCTCGATATAAACTCCGATATCCAGTCTGTCGATAAGCGCCAATTGAAGCTGCAAGCCCAATAGCAGGGCGATAAAGAATCCTGCCATTGCCGTTGGATCAACATTTGAAATGATCTCTTTCCTTCCTTTTCCTATCCTGAAGAATCTGGATAAGTTTTCTTCCATGAATTCATAAGAAGAGTTGAACACGGCCCTGATATTCTCTTTCCTTAAGCCTTCGGACAACACACTGATATTTCCTCGAAGACTCCTTTTGACGTCCTCGACCGGTCCGCATTCAAAATTATTTTCGAAAAACTTTTTCATGGCTTCACGGACCGAGTCTTCTTGACCCATTTGGCTGAATATCTTCTTATTGTTCTCAATACTCCACTCCTGTATGGCCTCTAGGATCTTTTCTTTTCCTTTGAAAAAGTTGTAGATCACTCCCGTGCTCGCGTTCATGCGCTTGGCGATTTCCCTCACCGTGGTTTCGCTGTATCCCCTGTCGACAAAACATTCCCAGGCGGCCATGAGGATTTGCTGCTTTCTGAGATCCGAGTACTCTTTTGGCAATTTCGGTGTCATCGCATTCTCCTAAATAATAACGATGGGTCATTAATAAAAACGCACGTATAATATTAATAACAAGCGTTATTATCTTTGTCAAGTGATTTTTAATATTTTTTTAATGTCCTCTATCCGGGCGGAAGAAGGTCGGGGATGAACGGAATGAGGAAAGAGGAGAACCTTTCTTGACCTCAGCCGGTCTGGCGACCGATATGTCAAAGTTTGCCGATTTAAGAAGATGGGGATGGTTCTATTTCCTTTCGAAGAAGGAGCTGAAGATCCGAAATCTTTCCAAGGCCTATCCCAACGGCGCACGCGCTCTCAAAGAGGTCGTTGTCGGCAAGGTCCCGCAGCGGGCTGGAATCGATCCCTTCCTGGTCCCGGTCGATAGAAACCGCGACGACAACCTGGTGGCTGTCAGGAGGGGGGCTAGGCGTCTGATCATCGATTCAACCGACCTTTCAGCGAATGCGTGTCCCCCTTTTCATGAAAAATCTGTGCCCATCCATTTTTCTCGGGAACTTTATCATCAGATATCCGTATTTTTGTTTGAAGGGGTATTACAAAAAAAGGAGACAGCATGCCTGCCAGAAAAAATATTCTTTTCCTAAGATTTCTGAGTGCCATGAAACCTGCAATTCTCGCCCTTGCCGTCGTTATGTCGGGCGCGGTGCCGGCCGTCGCCGCGGACCAATCCCCCCAGACACCCGAAGCCGTCGAGAAATTTGTCAACGTTGGGCAGTACAGTCTCAACTTCCGGATTATCCCGGGCAAGGGCCCCGCGGTTCTCCTCGAATCCGGAGGCGGGTTGGACTCCACCGAGTGGACGGCCTTGGCCCCGCTGCTGGCGCGGGAAACCGGTGCGACCATCATTGCCTATGACCGCGCCGGTTTCGGTAAAAGCGACTTGCCGGAAACAAAATGTGACCTGCATGAGGACACCGAAGCGCTGTGGCGGGGACTCCACCAGCTCGGCCTCGATCAGAACCTTATCCTCGTCGGACACTCGTATGGGGGTTTCCTGATCCGTTTCGAAGCTGGGGAACACCAGGACTCGGTCAAGGGGCTGGTGTTTGTCGATCCGTTCACGGTAGAGTTCGTCGACGCCTTTGGTATCGAGGCCTGCAACAACCATCCGATGATGGGGAAGCTTCCTTTCGACGCGTCGAAGCCCGAGAAGCTCAACAAGTTTCAGCGTGCCGCGGTCCGAATGATCGGTTTCCCGAACCATAACCTGGCGGAGAAATGCGCCGCCATCCGCAAAACGGCGCTTCCGCGAGGCCTGCCCGTGCGAGTGATCACCTCCGGCAAAAATTGGCTTCCCCCTGAAGATCAAAAGATGTGGCGGGAGTCCCACGAGCGCATAACGGCATCTATTGAGGGCGCGAAGCTCCTGGTCGCCGAACAAAGCAACCACATGATCCCTTTCATGCAGCCGGACTTGGTTGTGTCCGTCGTGAAGGAAGTGGTGCGTTTGGCGTTTTGATAAAAACAAGACAACTTTCCGGCATCAAGAGTCCTGGCTCGCTGAGCGATCGACAAAAACCGCGACGACAACCGGGGGTTATCAAAATAAGGAGGATTCATTGATAAGCCATATCCAAAAAAGAATCGTCCCCGTTATAATGGGACTCTTAGCCCTTGCGCTTCTTCTCAAGGCCACCGATATCCAGGACACCGGATCTCTCACTAAGCAGGAGGACGGGAAGCATCAATGGACTGGGTCGGCCGAACAAAAGCTCTGGGGATTGATGACCATCTGGTCTGAGGCGAAATTCAATTTTCCTTATTTCGACCGGATCCCGAATATCGACTGGGATGCGAAAGTCCAGGAATACATCCCCCGAGTCATGAAAACGGACAGCCTCGACAGCTACTATGACGTTCTTATGGAATTCGCCGCCTTGCTCAAAGATGGGCATACGCAGGTTATGCCTCCCTGGATGTTCGTAAGACCAGGGTATGACCATCCGCCCGTAGAACTCCAGGTCGTGGAAGGAAGATTTTATGTGGCCCGGACCGGCGACACCGAAGAAATCAGAAAGCAGAAGATCATCCCGGGATTGGAGGTCCTGGAAATAGGCGAGGTCCCCGTGCGGACGTATCTCGAAGAGAACGTTCTCAGGTTCAACTCCCGGGGCACACCGCAGGCGGACGAGTCAATTGGATTGATAAGTATTTTCAGCGGTCCGAAGGACAGTCAGGTGCCGCTCAAAGTGAAAGATCCGGATGGGACCGTGCGCCGGGTTTCCTTGACCAGAAATTCAAGGGATAAGGGCGGCAACGTGTTTCTCCCGCGATGGGTGCGATGGTTCATGCTCGATCCGTTGATTGAAACAAGGGCGGTCAGTCAGGATATCTGTTACATCAGAATCTCGAACTTCGGAAATGAAAAGGTGGTGGAAGAATTCCAGAAGGTCTTCGACCGGCTGGACCTCTCCAGAATTAAGGGGATTATCCTCGATGTCAGATACAATCCGGGCGGGAATAGTGCTCACGCCGACAGCCTCATAAGCTTCCTGACCGACCAGCCATTGGAGGGCGAGAAATGGAAGAGCTTGTCCTACGTCCCTGCGCATCGGTCATGGGGCCGTCCGACCGGATGGCTGGAAGGCGGCCCGTCCGTCATCGAGCCCCGGGACGGAAAAAGGTTCAGCGGACCGCTGGTGGTTCTGACCGGGCCCGGGACACACAGTTCCACAGAAGATTTTCTCGTGCCCCTCCAGTACACCAAGAGGGCCGTCCTCGTAGGAGAAAAAACGGCCGGAAGCACCGGGAACCCGATCAGAATCCCATTGCCCGGCGGAGGGATGTTCATGGTCGTGTCGTTAAGAGCCATGTTTCCCGATGGGCGGGAGTTCGTCGGCATCGGAATTTCGCCCGATGTCGAAGTGCATCCGACTCAAAAAGATCTTCTTAACGGGACAGACCCCGTTCTTCAGAAGGGAATTGACGTTATCAAAAACTGGGCCCTCTATCATAAATAGAATCTTAGATTTAGGAGGCCATCCCGCCTCTCCTCTTTTTCCATCTGAAAGGGGACCTAAGCCGCGTTTCGACCCATTTCCTGTCGATTCGGATGCCTAAATCCCCATGCGCCATGGATTTTCCAGTATCGAGGCTTAAGGCTTTTCTGTAATGGGTCAGGGCTTCCGCCCGGCGGCCGGTCAGGTCTTCGAGAAGTCCCATCCAACCTTGGGAGGCAAAGGCGACAACGGGGTCGGCGTTAAGATCAGAGACTCTTTCGAAACACACGAGCGCCTCACGGAGATGACTTTCCTCGTAAAGATACGTGCCCAGCTTATACCATAGGTCGACAGACTCGATGGTTTCGTCCCTGATCGCGTCGAGAACTTCCAGGCTGTCGGCGGCTTCCCAGCCCCAGGAAAGAACCCTCGCGGCCGCCGGCGGAATTTCGGCTACGGGCTTATCCATCATGGCGATCTTATTATCTGGATTGAGGATTGCCTCCCTGAGCTTGGCCTGGCTTTGAAATTCGAGGATATCGACGTCTCTGGTCCGATCGGTCAAGACGCTCTGTTCGGAGCCGTCCTCGAAGACGGCCTTGACGGGCACGGGCATCTTCATGGGGCCAAGCCGCTTGATGCGGATCTCCGTCCTGAAGCCGTCGCCCTCGGGACGGCTCTCGGTCGATTCGATCTGGTAACAGGCGTAGGCGTTGGAGCGAACCCACTGATCGAAGAACCAGGCAAGATTTTGTCCGCTTTCCATTTCACAGAATTTCCAGAAATCCCGCCAGCCGAGGCTTTTTCCCCCGAAGATGCGGAGACATTTTTTATAGATGCGCTCAAATGTATCTTGGCCTAGAGCCAGGCGGGCTTGTCGGGATCCATGACCCACTCTCCCCAGTACTCATGGCCGATCTCGTGCGAGGTGATGTGCTGCCAGTGCTCTGGCGACTCACCGTCGACGTAGGTTTCCTGGCCGTGGATGGCGACGATGCCCGTGGCAACGGGGTACCCCCCCCACCGGCCGGGGCCTCCGGGGATGATCGTTAAGAACGGGAAGGGGTAAAAGCCAAGCCGGTTTTTAAAATAGCGAACCGCGTCGGCCGCCGTTTCCAGACAGACGGCCGCGGCCTTGGCGCCCTTTTCGGTGAAGACGGCCACAATCTCTACGCCGTCGACCTCGCGGATTGAGGCTTTCGTGTCTTTCCCAAGATAAACGCCGAAGGTCCGGGCTCCGTCAGCCTCGAATCGTCCGGTCTTTTTGTCGATACGGCCGCTGGCGGCCAGGGCGTAGCCGGCGGAGACGTCGAGCTTGACCGAGAAGGAATCGTGAAGGGGAAGCCCGTCCCACCAGAGGCGCGGATACCAGGTGGAGGTCAGATATTCGGCTTCATCCTTGGCCGTTTCAATCTTTTCATTGAAAGAAACGTCCAGAACGAGCCTTTCTCCCGGAGTTATGGGGTTGGGGAGAACATAGGATAGGGGGGATTTTCTCCTGGCCCCCCCTTCATCTGCGCGAGGAGCAAGTTGCTTACCCCCGATGGAGACATCGAGCGACCTTGTGTCGGATATCGTCCAGGTCAGGGCCACCGTGGTCAGGGGAATCGTCGAAGAGTTTTGGAGGGTGATCGTTTCGCGCCCTGCCACAACTCCGTCTTCCAGATCGATGCGGGCATCGATCCGGTAGTGGCTTTTAAGAGGGCTTACGGGGGTCTTAAAGCGATCTTCCGCTCCGAAGACATTTCCTTCGGGAGAGCCGCAAGCCCCCAGAAGGAATAGGGACGAAACAAGAAAAAGTCCGTGGCCAAAACCTGCTTTCATAAAACACCTCCCCATCCTTAAAAAGATCTTCCGGGCATTCATCTTATATTCATCGTCGAAGCGGGTAAAGGCAATTGAATTCCCACGAGTGGTCAAAACGAGGGATGAAAGGTCGCTTCGGAGGTTGATGATTCCAAGGGGCTGAATTTTATATAGACTCTTCGTCGACGCCTCCGACCGTTTATCGAAAAGGGATGTATAATGTTTTGAAGAAGATCTATGGTTGATCTGCCTTAATTCAGAATAGGGAGATCCTTTATGAACTGTCGATTTCAAAAAAGTCTAAAGGCCGCGATCGTTCTCATCCTGACGGTTGTCACCGTGGCCGCGGGACTTCCCGCCCAAGAGGCTTCGGGCGATATCGTTGAATTCACGCCTGAACGATGGGACCTCGCCGACGCCCGGATCGTCGATCACCTCGACCGCAAGGCCCTGATGGGGACGGCCTTCCTCAAGGACGTCGAACTCGAAGACGGCATCATTGAGTGTGACATCGCCATGAAGGGGGGAGTCCGCTCCTATCCCGGCATTCTTTTCAGAGTCCGGTCTCCGGAAGAATATGAACGGATTTACCTTCGCCCTCACCGTTCCCCTCTCTATGACGACGCCGTCCAGTACCTCGCCGCTTTCCACGGCGTCGACAGTTGGCAATTTTATAACGGACCAGGTCTGACCTCCAGGGCGGTGATTCCGACCGACCGCTGGGTTCATCTGAAGATCGAAGTGCTTGGAGCCCAGGCCCGCGTTTATCTGGACAACGCGCCCCAGCCCGTTCTGGTCGTCGGAGACCTCCAGCGCGGAAAGAGCCGCGGCGGCCTCGGCCTGACGACCATGGCCGACGGAGCATCGTTCTTTTCGAACTTCTCTTTCCGGCCGGACAGCTCCATGCTGTTTCCACGGGCGCCCAAGGTCCATGTGCCCCCCGGCTGCGTCCGGGATTGGGAGGTTTCCCGGCCCTTTAAGAAACGCCTGCTCGATTTTAACGTTTATCCCGACTTCAAAGCGCTGGGCGTAGCCCCATGGACGAAAGTCGCGGCCCAGCCCAACGGGATATTGGACATCTCGCGGACGTACGGAAGGCTGGGTGCGGAGCCCGACGCGATTCTCGCCCGGACCGTCGTCTATGCGGACAAGGAGGGATCGAGGAAATATTGGCTCGGCTACAGCGATGAAGCCGCCATCTTTATTAACGGCCGGCTTGTTTTCTATGGAGATAGCGCCTACCGCTCGCGCGATACATCTTTCCTGGGGATCATCGGACTCTATGACGCCATCAGCCTGCCCTTGAAAAAAGGCCCTAACGAGATTCTCTTCTCGATCGGGGAAGCATTCGGCGGGTGGGGGCTCGTTCTTCAGGATGCGACGGCCGTCCGCAAGGCGCCCGGAGTCGAGCCACTCTGGGAGACGGGGCGAGATTTCCTCATTCCCGAGTCCGTAGCCTATGACCCGGCGTCGGACGCCTTCTATGTCTCCAACTACGACGGATATAACCCTAGCCGGGGCGCTGGTCTCCAGCATATCTCGAAGCTGACGTCCGAAGGCAAGGTGGTGGTGCTTCAGTGGGTCTCGGGGCTCAATAATCCGACCGGATTGGCTGTCCGGAATGGGCGGCTCTACGCGATCGAGCGGGCCGGATTGGTCGAAATCGACATCTCTTCGGCCAAGATCATCGGCCGGACCGCCCTGCCGGGAGCCGGTTTCCTCAACGACGTTGCCGTCGCCGATAATGGAGACGTCTTCATCTCCGATTCGAGGAAGAACTGCATCTACAAAGTCTCCGGCGGCCGGGCCGAGGAATGGCTGAACAACCCGGCCATCGCCGCTCCCAATGGAGTCCATGTCCTCCAAGAGAAGCTCATCGTCGGAGCGAACGGCGACGGCTGCTTGAAGGCTGTGGACCTGGCGACGAAGGACGTCTCGGTCCTGGCCAACCTCGGACAGGGGACGATCGACGGCCTCGAATCGGACCGGGAGGGCAACCTCCTCGTATCCCACAATGAAGGGCGTCTCTTCCGGGTGTCGCCCGACGGCCGGCTGGAGACGATCCTCGATACGACGGCGCTCCGGATGAATATCGCCGATTTCACCTACGCCCCGGGCCGAAACATGCTGGTTTTCCCGACCTTCACCGACAGCCGGGTCGCCGCCTTCAGACTGGGAAAGGACCCCGGATTATAAGGAAATTTCCCGTCTTCGTTTTATTCGAAAGATTCATCCTCGTCCACGAAACGCTGTTCATTTATCTATTGCGCCTTCTCTTAGGACCTGACGTCCGGGACAAGAAGCCGGGGAGGAGAGATGGGCTTTTGCCCGTCGGGGCTTGTAAAATCAGGCGAAGATAGGCAAAATTCTAGGGGAGAGGTGACATGTTCTATAAGAAGGATGAATCAAATTACCGAGTGGCTAGGGAAGGGGTTCGCTTTAAATCGCTCGCCTGCGGCCAGAAGACCCATCTCACTGAGTTCAGGCTTTCGAAGGAGGCCATTATCCCGAGGCATTCGCATCCCCATGAACAGACAGGATATTTGGTTACAGGCCGGATGAAGTTCACAATCGATGATGAGATCTTTATTGCGGAAGCGGGTGATGGCTGGTCGATTGCCGGGAACACCGAACACGGGGTTGAGGTCTTCGAAGATTGTTTGGTTGTAGAAGTTTTTTCTCCGCCCAGGGAAGATTATCTCCCCTAAGCAGAATTCCCTATTTATTTAATTCCGCGCAGAGAATCATCACATCCTTTAACTTCTCAAAAGGAAAGAGCGTCCCGTCCGGATTGAAGCTGTAGGCCTGGGAGTTCGCGATGTAATAAAATGTCTTGCCGGCGATTGTCCCCGTCGTCGGGAAGTCGAATAGCGGATTGCGGGCTTCGACGATTTCCAGGCGTTTGACGGAATCGCCTTCCGGATTCAGGTAAAACCTCCCGATGCGATGGAGACCGGGCTGGACGCCGATGAGGCTGTTGTCATAGAAATAGAGGCCGTCAATGCCCGACAGGGTCATCCCCTCGGGGTGGGTGACCAGACGATAGCCCCTGGAGGGAATATCGATTCGGTAGACGCCGTTTCCCGGTGAAGCCATGAAGAGCGTCCGGTCATCGTTCCCCATGGTGATCCCGTTGGTATACATGAATTCATCGGACCGGATAAAGCTTTTAAGGACGTCCGCATCATGAAAGATCGCATAGATCCCGTTCTGAATGGAATCCGTGATGAAAACATCGCCTGAACGGGTGACCGTCAGGTCGTTGAGGAGATGACCGGCTTCCCCGTCGTCGAATTCATATCTTTTAATGATCTTCTCCGTTTTGAGATCGTACTTGAAAACGGCCGACCAGCCGGTTTCTCCCGGAGCGGGTTTCGCCCAGGGCAGGGCCCTGAAACTGATGGCCCATAAAATCCTTCGGCCCGGATCGACCTTCAGGCCGGCTACGGCCCAAAAACCGTCCTGTTTTTCCTTCACATAATCCTGAACCTTTCCATCCCGGTCGATTTTGATGATCTTGCTTTTCCAAAGGCTGCCGAGATAGAAACAGTCCTCTCCGGCATCGTAAGCGATCCCTTCAGGCAGCAGATCTCTTTCGGAAAGGCTGAAGGCGATCCGGCTGTTTCCAACGGGTGTTTTCAGGGCCTCGATCATCGTCTGGATCTTCGGATATCCGGGCGATTCCTTGAGGATGTTGAATGATTCATCAAGCCCCTTATCCAGAGGATAGCCCAAGGATAGGGCCTTCTTTAGGTATTCCATCGCCTTTCGGGAATCCCCTAACACCGCCTGGATCCCGGCAACCTGATAATTGATATCCGGCTTGTGAGGAACCATGTCCAGCAGTTTCAGATACTTTTCCAGGGCCGGACGAAATTCTCCTCGTCGCTGGGCTTCCACGGCTTCTTTTCGGAGTTTCTGGAATCGGGTCAGAGCGTTTTCCTGGGCCTGGATTCGGGGGCAGAAAAGAATCAGGCAAAGACAGGTCACTATAGCTTTGGGCATTTGAGCCTCCCGCAGAATCCTCGATTACCGCCTTTTCAGAGGATAAGGCGGTCGCTGTTATTCTTGGCCATTTTTGTCCGGGGCCTTCAGGGCGTCGAATCTTATGATCCTTCGGCCCAAGCTGCGGCCCAGGGACAGTGCATGACATATTCGATGACGGTAGCCATTTCACATCTTTTTGAGCCTCCGGCCAACAAGAAATCGACGAAAGGCCGGAGGCGTCTACGAACGGATGTAGAATTCCGGATAAAAGCCTGGTCAGGGAACCTTCTGACACTCTATTTCGTCTTTACTTAAAATGCCTTACGGTGAGGCCCCGGCCTTGTCAAAGGAGAATCGACATGTTGAAAACCTGGCTCAGAATAGGCTTGTTTCCGGCTCTCATGATCTGGCTGTCGCTCGCCGCCGCGGCCCAGAACACGACCTCACCCGTCGATTCTATTACGGCCGCGAAAATAAGAGATCGGGTCTACTTCCTCGCCTCGGAGGATCTGGAGGGACGGTACCCCGGCTCGAAAGGATTCCGAATGGCCGCCGTCTATGCGGCCAGCCAGTTCAAGGCAGCAGGCCTTCTCCCGGTTACCGGACAGGAAGGACAACGGAGCTATTTCCAGCTCGTGCCCCTGGCGAAGCGCACCGTCGAAGAAGCTGCCGTCCTCACTCTCCAAACACCTGCCGGGCAGAAGACCTTCCCTGGGGGAGGGGTGAAGCTTTTCACTTCCGAAGGTCTGGCTGGAGACGGGAAGCCTCTTTCTGCCGTCTTTGCCGGCTTCGGAATCTGTGAACCCAAAGCGGGATGGGATGATTTGAAGGACCTGGACATCGCCGGAAAGGTCGTTCTTTTCATGATGGGCGCACCGATAGCGAACGGGAAGCCCGTCCTCCCCGAGGATGTTCATAAGGTCTATATTCCTTTGAACTCGTTTATGAGAAAGCTCATCTCTATGAGGAAGGCCGCTGCCGCCCTTGTCCTCTATGATGAGAGCCTGAAGGAGGCCTTCGATAGCGTTCCGGCCATTCCTGAGGGCCCGCAGCTTATCCTGGACGACGGGGAGCCCGGATCGTTTCGGATTCCACCCTTGGGATTCCTCTCAGCTGATCTCAGCGAGGCGATATTCGACGGGCGGGGAGTTCCCGGTCCGGCTGAAGTCAGCGCGGGCCGCGTCCCGCCTAAAGAGCTAACAAGCGTCTCCATCGGCATCCGGGTCCCTCTAAACGATGAGAGAATCCAGACCCGGAACGTCATCGGCCTGGTTGAAGGTACGGACCCCGTCCTCAAAGATCAGGTCGTTGTCGTCTCCGCTCATCTTGACCATCTCCCCCCGGCGCCGGACGGGAGATTTCATCCGGGAGCCAACGACAACGCCAGCGGGGCGGCCGCGCTCCTCGAGATCGCCGGAGCCGTCGCCTCGCATCCTCCCGGACGGTCGGTTTGCTTCGTCCTTTTTAGCGCCGAGGAAGGAGGCGACATGGGTGCGCGCTATTTCGTCAGCCGCGGTCCGGTTCCCAGGGAACGGATTGTCGCCGATATCAACATGGACATGATCGGCCGGACGGAGGAGGGATTGCAGGCAGGAAGGACTCAATATGTTTTGGATTCAGGCAGGATCGTGCCGGCCTTCACCAGGTTGATCGAGGATGTCAATTCCCGGACCGTCGGCTGGTCGCTGAGGTTCGAACATCCCTTGAACCTGGGGGACAGCGACCATCGTGCCTTCGAGGCCCTCGGCATCCCGGCCGTTAATTTCTATACTGGAAGAATTCCCGACACCCATAAGCCGACCGACACACCCGACAAGCTGGATTATGACAAGGCGGCCCAGATTGCCCGCCTTGTCTACGAGATCGCTATGGAGCTGGCCAATCGCAATCCGATTTGGTGATAGGTAGAGCCGTCACCGTCGGCGATGAGCGAGAGGGCCCGTTCCAGGACCGGGTCTTTGCCCGCCGTAAAATCCGTGAGGCCCGGTTCGACCGCGATGTCCGGAGCGATGCCCCTGCTAGGGGGGGGGTCCCGTACGGCTGCAAGCCGCAGAGGTCAAAGAGCCATTGGGTTCCAATCCTGCCCGGCGTCAAATTTCGGAAAAAACCCCCGGCTCGTATCTTTACTCATACCTCAAGGCCTTGACCGGGTCGAGCCGGGCGGAGCGGAGAGACTGGAGACTCACCGTAAGTAAGGCCAGGGCAAAGGCCGCGAGCGAAGGCAGGATAAAAACCGGAAGGCTCAGGCTCGTCCGGAAAGCGTAGGCCCGGAGGAGTCTGTCCATGGCGAGATAGGCCGCCGGCCAGGCGACGAGGTTCGCGGCCAGGACCCATCGCCCAAGCTGGCCCGAAAACATGATGACGATCCCGGCGGGTGAGGCTCCGAGGACCTTCCGGATGCCGATCTCCCTCGTCCGGCGCTCGGCCATGAAAGCGGTCAGCCCCAGCAACCCCAAGCAGGCGATAAACACGGCCAGGCCTCCGAAAATCGAAAAGATCCGGGACATTTGGCACTCGGCACGGTAGAGGGCGTCGTAGGTTTCGTCTAAAAACCGGAATTCGAACGGCGAAACAGCGTTGAATTTCTCCCAAACCCGCCGGATGTGGGCCAGGGCTTCGCCGGCCCTCCGCCCGTCGATCTTCACCAGGATGCGCCCCATGTCCAGGGCGGAGGCCAAGTTGGTGATGTAGAAAACCATAGGCTCCACCTTGTTACGGAGGGAGCGGAAGCGGACGTCCTTGACGACGCCGATGATCGTCCCTTTCTTGTCCTTAGAGATGGAAAACCACTTCCCGACGGGGTCGCGGATCCCCATGCCGCGGACGGCCGCTTCGTTGAGGATGAACGCTTCGCGGGCGTCGGCAGGATGGTCCTTGGAGAAAGCCCGCCCTTCGACGATCGTCATGTTCAAGGCTTCGAAAAAGCCGTATTCCACCCCCCCGTAGATCATATCGATCTGCCGGTCTGGCTCCCTTCCCTCCCAGTCGAAATTGCCCGAGCTGCGTCTCGTCGTCTCGGCGAAGGAGTACTGCTGGCCCGTCACGGCCAGGACGGAGGAGTCCTCAAGCAGGCGTGCTTTCAAACCCTCGAAGCTTTTCCCGGCGTACTCCTTGACGGGGACCTGGACGATGCCGTCCCTGTCAAACCCCAACTCGGCGTTCCGCATGTACCGGAACTGGCGGGTCGTGACGACGGTGGAGATGAGAAGGGTGACGGACAGGGCGAACTGGAAGGCGACCAAGATTTTGCGGAGTGCGGCGCCGCTCCCCCGGGAGTGGTAATCCCCTTTCAAGACCCTGGCCGGCCGGAAGGCCGAGAGGACGAGCGCCGGGTAGAGGCCCCCCACGAAGCCCGTGGCGAGGATGAGAGCGGCCAGCTTGGCCAAGAGTGCCGGCCGTAGAAGCCCGAGGCTCAGGGTTTTCCCGGACAGGGCGTCGAAGGCCGGGAGGAGGAGAACGACCAGCCCGATAGCGGCCAGGCCCGAAGCCCCCACCAGGAGGAAGGACTCGCCCAGAAATTGCCTGATGATCTGCCCCCGTCCGGCCCCGACCGTCTTCCTCAAGCCCACCTCTCTGGCCCGCAGGCCGGAGCGCGCAGTGGACAAGTTCATGAAGTTGATGCAGGCGACGAGCAGGACAAACCCGGCGATTGTCGAAAAAAGGTAGAGAGAATCGGCATCACCAAGATCCATGACTTCCCGCCGGTAGGGCCGTCCGTCCAGATGGACGTCTTTCATGGGTTGAAGCCGGAACTGGGCTCCCTTTTTGACCTGGGGACAATCATGCTTCAGGGCGATCTCCGTCATTTTCGGGCCCAGCGAGGCGGCCCCCACGCCCTTTTTCAAGAGGAGGTAGGTGTTGAAATTAAAAGCCCCCCAGTGAGCGCTGAAGCCCGAGAGCTTGTCGAGAAACTGGAACGAAGAGGCGTAATCGAACCTGAATGTCGAGTTCCGGGGAATGTCTTTCACTACCCCCCGGACCGTCCAGGGGTTTCCCTCCACCAGGAGCGTCTTCCCCAGGGGGTCCTGGCCGCCGAAATACTTGGCAGCCATCGATTCCGTGACCACGATGTCCCCGGGGCCGGTGAAGGCCGTCCGCCAGTCTCCCTTGACCAGGGGGAAGGAAAAAATCTCGAAGAAGTCGGGGTCGACGATGATCCCGCGGTCCTCGTAGAAGGCCTTTTCCTGGAAGCGGAAAACCCGCCGGTCGTGGTCGGTCAAACGGGCCGCTCTCTCGACTTCGGGGAGCTGGGCCGTGATCTCGGGAGCGAGGGGTGCGGGTGTCCCGTCCATGCCCTCCCAGTTGTTCTTTGCCCAGTCGGATACGACTCTCGAGATGCGGTCCGCGTTTTTGTGGAATTTGTCGTAGCCGAGTTCATCCTGGACCCAGAACAGGATGAGCAGGCAGCAGGCCAGGCCGATGGCCAGCCCGATGGCGTTGATGGCGGAAAAGGCCTTGTGCCTGACGACATGGCGCCAGGCGGTTTTCAGCCGGTTTTTGAGCATAGTTCTCCTCCTCGAAGCTTTCCGACTTTTCTGATTTTCTGGCCGAGCCCCCGGGGTGTCCGCGGCCGCGGGGGGCCAGCCGGCCCGTCTATTCGCTGTGCTCTTTGACGGACATGTATTGTTCCGGGTTTTTAACCGGGACCTTGAGGACCGCTCCCTCGGCCACGGTCTTCCCCTCGGGATTGACGAGCGCCCCGTCACGGACCAGGATGCTCCCGACGTCCCTCAAGAGGACGAGGCGTCCGGTCAGGGTCCAGGTTCCTCCCGGGCCGGGTAAAAGGGCTTTGGAAGGCCCGAACTCGACGATAGCGGTCTTCATCTCGTCGAGCCTGAACTGCGTCCGGGAGGAGTGAATGATACCGCCGCCTTCCAGGCCGAAGGACACGGGGAATTTCGGGTCGGCGGCCTGCGGCGCGGGGAGGGCGCTCTTGGCCGAATCGGGCTTTTTCCCGCCGGGTGTAAACGCCGCCGGGTCGTCGACCGGGACACGGATCTCCTCGCCGGCCGCCGCGGTCTTGCCATCGGGCCGGATGAGCTTCCCCATACGGGCGACGAGAACGCGCTCGTCCTGTACGAGCAGAATATGGCCCGTCAGAACCCAGGTCCCGCCTGGTCCGGGGATCTCGGCCTTGGCCAGGCTGTAATCCTGGACGCCGCGAGTAGAGGATACAGGCCCGGAATTCAGAGTCGTGTGAACGACGAATCCCCTACGGACGTCCTTGGTGTAATAAACCGGCTTTTTGGGCTTTCCCCGGAACGCTGTGGCGATGGATTGCACGGCTGATAACAAGCCGGATAATGATTCCTCGTCGTCCGTGGAGTCGAGGTCTTCGATGTCCTTGGGGGACATTTCCAGGTACATGACGGCCAGGCGGTCGCCGCGCCTGGCGGCCAGCAGGGCATCGTTCCGGCCGTCCACTTTGAAAGGCGAAATCAGGTCATCGAAGTGAACCCGGCCTTCGACCGTCTCCGGGGTTTTCTTGATGGATGCCCTGTCCAGGCCGACTCGAAATCCGCTGAGTTTGTGGGACGTCGTAATCATGACGCCCTCGGCAGCTTCCATGGAATCAAAAATGTCGGTCCCTCCCTTGGATGTCGCCATGCCGCCCGCAAGGGATACCCGGCCGTTGAAAACCCGTTGAATTGCCCTCCAGGCCCGGGACGAACTCCCCGGCTTTCCGTGCGGGACAGGAAAGACCACGACTTCTCCCTCCGGAACCTTGGAGTATTCCAGGGGGGCGTCGAGCCGCGCCCCGTAACAATAATAGTTGAGCTGGACCGGGATGAGGCGGACCCTGATCTTTTCCAGCCAGTATTCGGCCTCTCGGCGGACCTCCTGGTCCGGATCCTTCTCGGCGACTTCCGTCAGGATCCCGGCAACCTCTCGCGTGTACCGGCTTCCCAGGAGCCGCACTCCGTGCTTCCTCAGGCCCGGGTCTTCCTCCGTCTCGATAAAGTTGCGGAGGGCGGGGATGGCCGTTTGAGGGGCCAGGCCGGCGAGCGCGTCGAGGGCGACCCTGCGCAGCTCGGCTTCGCTCTTCCCCGTCGCCTTCGTAGCGTCCTCCACGAACTTCAGCTGCGAGGGAACTCCCAGGATGGCCATCTCGCCGGCGATCAAGACCTGAAGCTCCCGGGCGTCGTCGCGCCACAGGCTGGAGGGGAACTCCTTGACCACCCGATCCAGGGTTTCGAAGGCCTTCGTCTTCAACTCGATGACCTTGGCTTTTTCCGTTTCCCTCCTGGACAGCCGGTCCAGGCTACGGGCCAGCCAATAAAGGGCCTCGTCCCGCATTTTTCCGAACGGGTATTCCCGGAGGTAGCCTTCCATCCCGGAACGGGTCCCGGTCCAATCCTGCTCGAAGACAAGCGACTTGGCTTTGAAGAATTGATCCAGCTCGGGGTTCTGCCCGGGTTCGGCCCAAGCTGCCCGGTTCAAGGCAGCCGCCTCCGGAAGAAAAGCCGGATAGCCGGGCCGGACTGCGAACAGCCCCAGGAGGACGAGCCCTCCCCACAAGTTATGTTTTTCATGGCGTTTCATCGCATCCTCCGTTTAGATCGTGGCCTTCAGACCACCCAGTTCACGCAACTTGGAACGGATCCGGCGCTCCCTGATCACACGGTCCAGGAGGTCTGCTGAATCCCGGTCGCCGGGCTTTAGGTTGGCCAGACTGATGAGAAGGGATTCCAGCTCGTCGAGAAATCCTTTCAGACTCGTTTCCCCGGCCCGCTCGGCCAGGCCGCGCCAGAGCCGGGTCTCGACCAGCATGTTCTGCAAGATCCGACTTTCGAGCTCGAAGGCTTCCCTGGGCCGCTCCGTCTCTCCCCTGTTCAGAAAATCGATTAGGACCGGCTCCAGGGATTCGGCGTACCTTTGGAGAGGCGAGTCCGCATCCGGGATCCGGGCCTGGGATAACTCAGGGCTTTTCGACGGCGGAGAGATAAACCGCCTGCCGGCCAGAAAGCCCAGAACGAAGATTATAGCGAGCGATGCGGCCGCGACGGCCCATGTCATGGGGATGCCGAACACTCGAAAGCCTCTGGGACGGCCGAAGGCCCGGTCCGATATGACCTCCCAGGATTTCTCCCAGTCCGGAGCCGGGAGGTCTTTTGGGACCTCGAAAGACAGGCGGCTTTCCGCCATGGTCTCGAAGACCCTGGAACAAGCCGGGCAATCACGAAGGTGATCTTCCAGCGCGGTCCGGTCGGCCGGGTCCGGGTCCCCGAAGACGCCGATCGCGATCAAGTTCTTAGCCTCCTCACAGTTCATGGCTTCCCCCATATCGGCTCCAGGTGTTTCCGCAGCTTTGCCACAGAGCGGGCGATCTGGGTCTTAACGCTGCTTTCACTGCTGCCCACCCGCGCCGCGATCTCCCTGACATCCAGGTGCTGACGGTACCTCATCTCGAATATGACCTGCTGACCGGGAGAAAGAAGGCGCATGGCCTCCAGAATCCCGTCCAGTGCCCTCCGGGCGTCGATCGTCCGGTCAGGCCCTTGAAGCGGAGAGGGCGGCTCCTGGGGCAGCTCGCTCAAAGACAGATGGTCTCCGGCCCGCCGCCTCCTGGCTTTCCGGAGATGATCGATGGCGCAGTGGGCGCAGATCTTCGTGATCCAGGCGGCGAAGCTCGAGCCGGCGCCGAAATCAAACGCCTTCAGCCCGCGGAAGGCCCGGACGAAAGTCTCCTGCATGACATCCTCGGAATCCTGTGCCGACCTCAGGTACCGGAAGGCCAGCCGGTAAATCCCCTCCCGATGTCCGTCATAAAGCCGGCGGAAGGCCTCTTTGCTGCCCTCTCTGGCCAAGAGGACCGTCGTCTCTTCGCTCATGGTCTCCATCATTTCGGGCATCTCATCCTATTTAACGTTAAAAAATGGGCCGGGGTCGACAAGAATGGCAATAAATGGGGCGCCTCCCGCCAAACTGCAATTTCGAGGGCTTTAGCTCGATAATATCAGGCTCGGACATAGAAGATCAAGGAAACCTCAAGGAGGAACCGATGAAAAGACGCGATTTCAAGGGGACGCACTGGATGCAGACTGGCCGCCTTCCTGGCCGCCGCGGAGACATGTTCATCCCGAAACGCCAGGTCCACGAAGTCGACCCTTGCTCCCCCTCTGGTCCGACGGCCGGAAATAGCAATCGGGGTGCAAAACGTCCTGAAAATACTTACGTCTTTTGTTTTCCGAGGTGGATGGACGACTGCGTTTGAATCACAATCCTGTGTTACATGATGAGTTTTATCGCTTCCAGCAGCAATTTGTCCCTCTGACCATGTGTGCTCATTTGGTTCAAACTCAGGCAAATGCTGATATTCTTTTCGGGGCAGTAAAATATATCGCAATCATATGCTCCTCCATGGCCGTAAAACGTCAATCCTTGGATGGATCTTTTCATGATCCCCAAGCCATAATCATAATCAGTTCCCCCTCTGCCTTTGTCGGCAGCGTCAAGCATCTGGTTCAGAGATGATTTCTCGCGGAACATTTTTCCATTGATCAACGTCCTGAAAAAAGTATTCAGCTCTTCGCATGTGGATACGATTCCGCCTCCGCCCCAATCCATGGACGTGTTGATATCAGTAACTAAGTCCATCGTGCTTAAGAAGGCATGTGATAGCGGCCTATCTCCTCTTGTTTCCTCATAGTATTCCAAATAACTGTTTTCCATCCCTAACGGGTCAAAAATACGTGCTTTTAGCTGGGCATGATAGGTTCGACCGGTCACGCGTTCGATAACCATGGCCAACAGGACATAGTTCACATCGCTGTAATTAAAGCCTTTACCGGGAGGAAATTTTGCGCTTTTATTTGTCTGGTATTCATAATATTTATCCAAGATTTTGCCCGAATCATACTGCGTTTTTGGGTGTTCGATCACGTCGGGAACAAATCTGGGGTCCTCCATATAATCGGCTATTCCACTTGTATGACTCAGCAATTGTTCGATTGTTATTTGACGACCATAAGCCATCCCTTCATAGATATGAAGGCTATCCACGTCGACGATCGAGTTGTCCAAGAACTTATCGATTGTGTCATTCAGATTAAGATATCCTTCCTCAATCAACTGGAGCACGACCGTGGCCGTGAAGGTCTTTCCGATGCTGGCTATCTTGATTTTATGGTCGGCCGTCATGGGTTCATTCTTTCCGTCGGCCATGCCAGCAGCGCCTTTCCATTTGATTTTGGGGCATTCCACCAACAAGACAGCGTTATGGATCGGATCCTCGCTTTGGACATCGATCATACGATCGACAAGGCCTTGAAGTTTATCCGAAAGTTCATTGAGACTGTTCCGTTTAGCCGAAGATTTACATCCCGATATATTCATGACAAGGAGTATGATGATGAAGAGATGGACTTTAAATGGTTGAGACTTCACAATTTTCTCCTGAGGTTGTCAATATGTTACATGCGTTTATTTTGTAGATATAATGGTAATAACGTAAAAGCATGTTAAATGGTTAATTCTATTAAGGACGGTTGCGCCCCGGCCGGACGTCATTGACATCGTATCGCCGCCCTTAATAATATTGAGAAGGTCGCCGCAAGAGCGAGCCGACCGTTCTCATTCGCTGGCCCGGGAGGTGAGTTATGAAAAAGGTTTTTATCGGCTTCTTATCCTTAGGGTTGGCCGGACTCGTCGCTTTCTCTCCAATCCCGGCCTCGGCCCAGGACATGGCGAGTTTTTGTTCCGGGACGCTGGGGCCGGAGGAAGTTTCGGTCTTCTTTTTGGAGTTCTCGGGAGTCATCATTCGGACCGCTGAGGCCACCATCATCATCGACCCCGCCGACCTTCTGCTCTCAAGCGACATCGAAAAGTTGAAGGCTTTGGGTGTCGACCTTCTCTTTTACACCCACGGCCATGGCGACCATTTCGCCCTGGCCTCGGCCCTGGAGATCTTCAAGGCGACCCAAGCCTACGTCGTTGCCGAACCCGGCGTCGCGGCCCAGCTCCGCGGAAAGATCCCGCCGAGTCGCTTACGCGGCGCCTCGGCCGGGAAAACCTTGAGCGCGGGAAAGCTCAAGCTTGATCTTATCGTGGGGCAACACGTCGGTCCCATCCTGCTTGTCCGGATCCAGGCCGCAGACATCCGGATCTTCCACGGCGGGGACTCGGGATACGTGCCGCTTTCGGACTTCCCTGCAGACGTCGCCATCCTGCCGACGGGCAGGCCCTCGCCTACGGCTTCTCCCGAAGCGGCTTTCCGCATGGCCTCGGACCTCAAACCTCAGGTCGTTGTGACCGTCCACGGTTCCGACGCCCAGAACGCGGAGTTCGAAAAAAAGGTGCGCGCCGGCCTCAAGGAAACCACGGTGGTTATTCCCGAGCCGGGGAAGATGGTGAAGGTAACCGTTCGCCGACGTCCCTGAGCAGGCCCGGCTTCCAGGCTATGATGGCGCTTTCCAATTAAGAGTTCTGCCCGGCTCAGAGCCGCCAGAGATAAGACATCTTGAAAAAGAAGCCCCGCCGCGTCTCCAGGAAGCGGTCCGACGGCTCATAATCTCCGTTCCGCCATTCGAGCTTCTCGTAAAGCGAGCCGTAGCCGAGGTGGATGACGGTGCCCGGAATGTAGGTGAACGAGGCGAGGAGATCGGTCATCATCCGTTTGTAAAACGAGTTGTATTCGACGATCGCCCGGAAGAACAGGTACTTGTTGACCTGGTAGGTGTTCGTACTGCGGATGATCGTGTAATCGTATTCCTTCGTCCCATCGGCCGAGCGGATGAAATTCGAATAGGCCAGGGCGAGGCCGAAGTTAAGCTTCTCCGAAGGAAGATAGGTCGCGCTGAGTGTCGCATCGCTTCCCCGGCCTTGATAGGGGGATTCGACATACCGGATCTTCTGCCCATAGACGTAGCGCATGTTCAACGAGAGCTGCTTGGTCACCTGGCTCGAACCGATAAGGCGGAAGCCGCTCCGGCCGAAGCGCCGGCCGAGAAAGACTTCGGTCTGATAGCGGCCGCCGGCGGTGAGCATCGTATTGCGGGGCATGATCAGGCGCAGGTCAAAGGTGTTGTAGGTCTCGAAAAGCCCGCTGAACTTGTCCCGGATGTTGATGGTGTGGAAGAGCGGGTCGATACGGAGGAACAGGCGGGATTTCGGGTAGATCATGGGCAGGAAGCCAACCTTGAGACGGCTCAATCCGTTACGGGTGAGATAGCCGGTCTCGGTCATAAAATCCTTGCCCAGGTCCTGGAACGTGACCTCGAACAGGTGGTTCCTGGTCTGGTAGTAATAGAGGAAATTCAGGGCGTGTCCTTCGACCTCGTCGCCCCCGCCCGCCGGTTTTGTCAGGGCGGCCAGGGCTTGATAAGAGAAGAAGCTGGAGGGATTAACCCGGATATAGCCGTCCGACCCGGCGACGATATTGTACCGGGATCCCTCGAACCGGCCGGTCCAGACCCCCCCGATGAAGCTATCGTCACCCAGGGCGTGCTTGTACCGGGCGATGGTAACATGGGCATACTCTTCCGGCGACCCCGGCGCGAGCTCGTCCAGGGCGTAGATCGAAGCGATCGTATCCTTCCGGCCCACCTTGCCGTTGAGTTTGAACCCGAAAAGCGGGTCGACGATCGTTCGGGTGTGGACGACGGAGTCGAGCGGGTTTCCATCCTCGGTCGCCGCCAGGTTGAACTTTTCCCGCCCCTCCAGGAAAAAGGGACGTTTCTCCGGGTAAAAAAGCGCATAACGAAGGTTGAAATCGACCTGCCCGGCATCGGATTCGACCTGGCTGAAGTCGGGATTGATCGTTCCGTCCAGGATGAGCTGGGAGGTCAGGCCGTATTTGCCCGTCAAGCTGAGCTCGCGCTTGGCCTTTTCGGGCCGGAGCGATCCTTGGTCGATCAAGCTCGTCCTTCCATAGGTGAATGCCGGGAGAATCTCGAGGAGGGTGTAATGCTTGATATCGGTGAAATGGAGCGGCCGCGTTTGGGTCAGAAAATCGAAGCCCCTCTCTGGAGCGAGTGCCGGATAGGTCCCGGATTCGGAAAGCCGGCTGATGTTCCGTTCGAAGATGATTCCCATCTCGACGGGTTCGCGCTGCCGGTAGCGGATGCTCTTGAAAGGGATCCTCACCTCGATGGCATAGCCCTCGGCGTCTATCCGGCCCGCCGAAAACCAGACGACGTCGATCGTGTAGTCCTCCACACCACCTTCGAACCTGGAGTCGCCCTGGATGCCCAGAGGATTAACATAGAGCGCATAAAGAGATTGCTGGTCATTGAAAGTATCGAGATTGAGGCAGACCCAGTCGTCCTGAGTGATGGTATCGCGGGCCGAGACCGAAGCCTTAATCTTGGACGGCTCGCGGTCGTAGCAGCGGTAGGCGAAGTAGAGATTTTCCCGGTCATAGGCGTAGTAGACCACCGTTTTTTCGTGCATGTCCTTGCCGAAGTCAGGCCGCCAGGTTATAAACCCCGTCTCCGACGGCGCTTGCGTCCAGACCGGATCGTCGAGAACGCCGTCGATGACAGGCGGAGTGTTCGTGCGCAGGGGTTTCAGGGGCTGGAGTTTTTCATTCCCGGCCGCGCGGCCAGGCCACACGGCGAGGGCGAATAGGAGCCAGCCCCATATCGGCAAATGATGTCCTCGATTCATGTTGATGTCCTCCGTTTATCGCGAATCCGGACGATGAGCGCAGAAGGATTCGTCGGGATTATCTCGTCAAGCGGGTTTGACGCAAAGGGCAAATCGACGAGAGATCGCCGCGCTCGATTAGCGGCGAAACGACGCGAGGTTCGGCGAATTCGGCCGGGGTTTGGTCTAATTTCAGCCCAACCTTTCCTTCAGCCTGGTGGCATACCGGCGGCTTATCAAATAAGGCTCTTCGATTCCTTTGAGATAGACCTTGAAGGAGAAGTTGAACCACTCCTCGACCCGGTCGATAAATTCCATGTTGATGATGGTTGAACGGTGGATCCGGACAAAGTGCTGAGTCGGAAGCCGCGTCTCCCACTCCTTCATGGATTTAAGAGTCAATCCCCTGTGTCCATCTGAGGTCAGGACTTCCGAGTAATCGCCGGCCGCGCTGATGTTAAGGATCGTCTTGACCGTTAAAAACTTGAAATGTCTGCCGAGCAATAAGAACAGCCGATCATCATAGTTGAGCCTTCGGGCTTTCACGGGTATTTCTTGTTCATGAAGCTCCAGCTTCTCGAGGGCTTTGGCCAATCGATCGGGATTGACGGGCTTGAGCAGATAATCCAGGGCGTTGACTTCAAAGGCCCGGATGGCGTATTCGTCGTAGGCCGTGACGAAGATGATGCGGGCCTCCACCTCCGTTTTTTCCAGCAGGTCGAACCCGGATTCTCCGGGCATCTGAATATCCAGAAAGATGACGTCCGGACTCAGCCTCTCGATGGCTTTGACCGCCGAAGGAACATCATCGGCCTCTCCGACGACCGTGATGTTGTCGTGAGCGCCGAGAAGGGAGATCAAATCCTTGCGGGCCAGCCGTTCATCGTCGATGACGAGGGCGTTATAGGGCTTTTTCATCCGACGTCCCTTGCGCTTTTCCGATCTCCAATTGTATCCGAACGCGTCCTCCCTTTTCAACGATTTCGAGCCGGTGGCGGTTAGGAAAAGCGTTTTCCAGCCGGCGGCGCACATTATCCAGACCTGTTCCCGTGCCGGCGCTTATCTCATCCTCGTGATGGGCCGGTTCGACCCAGCGGCCCGTGTTGCTGACTTCTATTATGAGCGCGCCGTCCCTGATTTTTGCCGCGAGATGAACGGTAAGAGGCATCGGGCTGGTGCGCATTCCATATTTAACGGCGTTTTCGACAAGAGGATGGATCAAAAAACTCAAGACCGGATACTCGCCGGCCTGAGGTTCGATATCATAGACGACTTCGAGCTTGTCTTCGTATCGTTTCTTCTGGATGGCGAAATATTGCTGAATGGCCTCGATTTCATGCTTGAGCGGAACATTGGAATAGTCTTTGCTGTCCAGCGAATAGCGCAAAAATTCGGAGAGCTCGGTGATCATCTCCCGGGCTTTTATTTCATCCTCATCGATCAGCGCCCTGATCGAGTTCATCGAATTAAAGAGGAAATGGGGATTGAGCTGGTAGCGAAGCATTTGAAGCTGCGCCGTCTGGGCCAGGGCATTGGCCTTTTCGGTCCTCTGCTCCTGCTGCTTCCATTCCCTCCGGATTTTTATTCCCAGATACAGGAATGTCCATCCCAGAAGCGGTATTCCTCTCCTGAGTATAAACGTCAGATAAACCTGTCTGAACGCTAGGGGAGGCATCACATAGGGCATTTGACGGATGAAGAGGCTGATTATTAAATCTATCCCCAGCCAGATATTGGCCGCAACAAATGAAGCGGCGGTTCCGGTCAGCAGCGAATATTTTAAGGGCCATTCTTGAAATCGGATTCTCTTGAAGAAAAAGCGAAGGGGGAGGCAGGTCAGAAACGCGACCAAATAAGGAATCAAAAAAGGAGCCAAGCGAGGGATATCTGTCCATTTTCCCTGGTAAGCATAAAAGGCCGTAGCCGCGGCAAAAACCAGCCAGCCCGATATGTGCAAGGCCCAAAACGAAGCTTTTTGGGTTTCGAGCCTGCTCGAATCCATGGTCCTTATCTCCGGATATCCTTTCCGATGATCAGCCGGACATGAACAGAATCCTCCTTTTTGAATATTTCAAAATGATGTTTCCCTGGATAAGCCTCTGCCAGGCGCCGGCGTACGTTGTCCAAACCCATGCCGATGACGCTATCTCCTTTATGATCTGAAGGTTCGACCCACGCGCCGGAATTGATGACGTCAATTTGGAGAATACCTTGATGGGCCTGGGCGCTGATTTGGATCTTGAGAGGCAGGGGGCTGGTGCGCATTCCGTGTTTTAGAGCATTTTCCACCAGGGGATGGAGGAGAAAGCTGGCGACGGGATACTCCTCAGCCGCGGAGTCAACATCAAACGAGACATCCAGTTTGTTTTCATACCTCATTTTCTGGATGACGAAATAATGGCGAACGGATTCTATCTCGTCTTTGAGAGGCACGTTTTCGTAGTTTTTACTCACCAGCGAATAACGCAAATATTCGGAAAGCTCGGTGATCATGCTTTTAGCGGAAGCTTTATCTTCGGATATCAGGGCCCGGATGGAGTTGAGTGTGTTGAACAGAAAATGCGGGTTCATCCTGTACCGGAGCAGTTGAAGCTGGGCTGTTTGGGCCAGGGCATCGGCTTTGTCCGCCTTGTCCTTCTGGATCATCCATTCCTGCCAGAATTTTATACCGAAGTAGAGCGCGCTCCATCCGATCAGGGGAATGGTCCACGAGACGAGGGCGGCAAGATAGCTTTTGAAGGTAAAGTCGGCGCCGTGGGATTGCATTCCGAGTAATGAATTCTCGAGAAGAGTCGATACCCAGACGGTGATATTGCCGCCCAGGAAGGTCAAAACGAAGGCTCTGACGGAGAGCGAAAAGACGGAATGGTCCTGGATTTTAATTTTTCTATACAAGAGGCGGAGGAAGAGAGTCACTAAAAAACTGATGGCTATGGACGATGCGTATCCTCTAAAAACCTCTGCCGTCAGGTTTCCCCTGGCCCAATAGGTTATGAGGATGAGTCCGAGATACAGAACCCAACCTGATGTTTGGAGAATCCAAAACAGAGAGGACCTGCTCCTTAGATCGATCAACGTTTTGGCTCTCCTAGGTCATCCTTTTCTATCGCATAGAATAACAAATTTCCTATTCATTGTAATGAGCTTTCAGGCTTCGATCCTTCCTCTTTATTCTCGTAGACTGATATACATGATGTTCGATCATATGAAAAGCCGGAATATATAAGCGGCTAGAGGGTTCGACAAGCGGTCGCGGACTGCGTCTCCGGGGATTCAGCCGGGGGGGAGAAGATAAAGAGGTTTCGTCCATGAAGACGTCATAGTACGGCTCCATCCAGGGCTACAACGCTGCGATGACCAAGAAAAAGACCTCAAGATCCCAATCGAAGAGGTCACGTTCTTTTACGTAGATTACAAATTCTTTACGGTCGGGATCGAGGTCAAATACCGGCCCTGATTCTGACCGGCGCTTATTTAAGTATTGATTCTGAGGCGAGGACCGGGACGGAAAATCCGCGAATATGAAAATTGTCCGTATGAAGTCGTGGGTCCCCGGAATTATTCAAATATATTGTTTGACGCGGGGCCAGACGTCCCTTATCGGGAGCTTGGGGCGGCGGCAGACAAAGACAGGCAAGTTTCTCTCGTAAGGCATCGCGTAGTCGGCATCGATCCGGGCGACCTCGATGACATCCGAGTCATGATCCCCGTAGTCCTCCGCGTCGCCGCCGACGATGATGATGATGGAACCCGACTTCTCGCCCGGTCCCCACAGCCAGTAATTGTTATGCCCGCAGACGGCGGGCGGAAGACCTTGCCTGCGGCCGAAAAAATTGATGGCCGAGGCCTCGCCATAGTTCTGAGTGAAGATCGCGCATTCCTTTCTGTCCGCCTCGGGCAAATCGCGATAGACGCGTGCGACACTCTCCGCCATTTCCGCCCAGCCGAACTGGTCCGCATAGTGCTGGGGTAGAGATCCCATTGTCTGGCGCTCGGCGGGGACCGGCGCTACGCCGAGGAAGCGGCTGTAAGCGACGAATTTTTCGACGGGAAGGACGGGCAGGGCGAATGGCACTCCCGGTCCAGCGGTCGCGATGAGCAGGACGATAACCACCAATCTGAGCCGGCGGATGCCCGGCTTGAGTGAGAAACGCTCCAGGGCCAGCGCGCCCGCCGCAAGCATGACCGGATAGACCGGAGCCATGTCATAGGGTTTTCCGCCCGAGAAAACGAATAGGGCCAGAAGGACGAGATAAGCCCAGCCGAGAGCCCGGAGGGGCTTCAACCCGGGGGCGAACAGCAGGAAGAGAAGCCCGGCCAGGATGATGAGAAAATTGGGGGGAGCCGCCTCCATCACCTGGCTTCCCAGGAACTCAAAGGGCGAAAGAACAATCTCGCTCAGGAGCCCCGCCCGCGAGAGGATATTTTTCACTTTGTCCTCTTCCCGCATATTAATATGCGGGGGCGGTCCAAATCAACTCAACCACGAATAAAGAATGACCCAAATATTTTACTAACGATAGAAACAAGCTTCTAACCGGACTTATTCATAAAAATGCCGATGCGTGGTTTAACTCAAGCGATATCTGCGATATCTCTGATAAACAGATTTCTCATTCGGTTTCCGAAAGTTCGTCTCAAAAAACCGGCATTTTTACCCTCCGGGCGAGCCGATCCGGCCGCATCCGTTTTGTTGCGAAGGGTTCGCAGTACCGGGCGTACAGCTTCACCCTCCGCGCCTCGCATCCGCAGCCGCCTCGACTCGTGAATATGCCAGGCTAAGAATGTCGGCATGAACATTGAAATGATCTTTAGAAAAGCTCTTAGTAAGTTGACTCGCTCAACGAACGGCGCTAATGTCTATGTGCAGACCCGCCCTTGACGTATGCGGGCCGGTCGCGGGGAACGTTTCGCTCATAACGAAAGGAGTATCACTCATGGAGAGCAGGAACCGCCCGTTGTCATGCCGGCAAACTGCTTGTAATGTCTCCATATTCCTGGCTCTATTCCTTCTGGCGGCCCGCGCCGCGTCCGGCTGCACGATCGTCATGGCAGCCAAGAACGGCCTCGTGCTGGTGGGGAACAACGAAGACCGGAGGCATCTTCAAACCGTTGTGACCTTCATGCCCGCGACCGAGAGGTGGCACGGCCGGATCATCTTCGGCTACGACGACGCGCCCGTCCAGGGCGGCATGAACGACCAGGGCTTGTTCATCGACGGCAACGCCCTCCGCCCGACCGGCTGGACGCCCGAACCCGGCAAGCCGGCCTTCAAGGGCCACCTCATGATCTATATCCTGGGGACGTGTTCTACGGTGGACGAGGTCCAAGCCTTCTTCGAGAAATACAACCACCCCGGCCTCGGCAACGGCCGGTTCCCTGTGGCCGACAGGACCGGGGCTTCGATGGTTGTGGAATACGGACAGGGCCGGGTCCAATTCGTCAAAAGCGAGACCTGGTACCAGATCGCCACGAATTTCGTGATCTCCAACGTCACGGACGGGAACTATCCCTGCGAGCGCTACAGGGCCGCCGATAAGATCCTCTCCAAAGCGCGCGAACTGGGTCTGGACCTCATCCGGAGCGTTCTCGACGCGACCCACCAGGAAGATGACGGCCTCACGGTCTATTCCAACATCTACGACCTTAAAAACGGGATCATTCACCTCTACAACCTCCGCAACTTTGAGGACG
>Ga0315291_10001635_pt1 | contig 29884 bp, 20 predicted proteins | sample YL17G12_20_MG_FD_203070 | JGI IMG/M metagenome (GOLD analysis project Ga0315291, IMG submission 203070) | Sediment microbial communities from Yellowstone Lake, YNP, Wyoming, USA - YL17G12_20 | ecosystem: Environmental > Aquatic > Freshwater > Lake > Sediment | place: USA: Wyoming | collected...
TGGCATTGGTGGGTGTTTGAAGAGCCGTATCATCAAGAGTAAAAGGTATGGCTCCGGAGGTAGTTCCGTCGTCAAAGATAATATCATCAGCTGCTGTTATGGTTATATCATTTCCTGCCCCTGTTGATGTTATTGAGGTTATTGCTCCCTGAAGAGTAAGGTTTTGGGTAGTAACACCAACAGTTAAGGCTCCTCCTGGAGTAATATTAAGTGCTCCTGTACTTGTAATATCCCCACCATTGACAGCTAAGTCACCAGAGGTTGTCAGATTTCCTGTCCTTGCAAGCTGAAAAACAGTTGTTCCGGAAGCAGAAGCACTCAAGATATTCTGATCCCCGGTTTCATTGAATATTGTTAAAGCTTTTCCGGTAACTGCCCCTGAAACATCTAATTTCCCAACAGGTGAAGTATTCCCGATGCCGACATTACCAGTGCTATCAATTCTCATCCTTTCATTACTGCTGTTTGTGTTGAAAATAAGTGCACCAGGAGTATCTAAAGTAAGATTGCCTCCACCAGCACTATTTTGAAGAGTAAGGGAACTTCCCCCTGAGGTAGCGGCATCAAATCCCAAGTATCCCCGTATGTCTCCATTGCTTCCTCTACGGAAAGCAATTCTACCAGACTGGCCAGAAGTACCAATAGTTATTTGACCATTAGCCCAAGTACCTGAAGTAACATCTAAAGCGGTAGTTGGACTAGTCGTCCCGATGCCGATTCTATTATTTAGGGCATCAATCGAGAGGGTATCTGTATCAAAAGCCAGGGCATTGGCAACATTATTGAGAGTTACTCCTACAGACTGGGTAGAAAGGTCGATGGTTGAATCATCAATGTCAATGGTATTTCCGGTTGAATTAAGGACCAAGTTTCCCGCAGCTCCTAGTGTTAGATTCCCCGTTGAGGTATCGATGGTTGAGGCTTGTTTGAATTGAAGGTTTCCCGCATTGGTTAGTGCCAGTCGGGGAGTACCGGATGCAGAGGCTGTTATGATATCTTCTGATTCGGTTTGGTTGAAGATGGCGACTGCTTTTCCGGTCAGGGTGGAGGTATTGGATACATACAGCTTGGAAATAATGTCGGCGGTGGTTACCGTGCCAATCCCGACTCTATACGTTGCCGAGTCGGGGTAGAGGTAGGGATCAGAGAGGGTCCAGGGTCCTATTGAGCCTCCGGTGGTGATATCACTCCAGTTGGTTGTGCCTGCCCCGTCGGTGGTTAAAGCATATCCGGAAGAACCGGCAGTGGAAGGAAGGGTCAAAAGAAGGTTGGAGGAAAGAGCCGGAGCCTGAAAGCCGGTGTAATTTGAGTTATCGGCATCATACAGTCTCAAATCTCCCTGGCCTTTGAGTTCTAAGTCTCCTGTCCTTGTCAAGTTTGCAACCGTAGTCCCCGAAGCCGAGGCGGTTAAGATATTCTGGTCACCGGTTTCATTGAATATTGTCAAAGATTTTCCGGTAACTGCTCCGGAAACATCCAATTTACCTACAGGTGAAATATTCCCAATGCCAAGCCTTCCGTTAATGCCTACGATGTCTGAAGAGAAATCCCCATAAATAAGCGGGGACGACGAATTGGAGTTCTCAATGTAGAGTTTATTGGAGCCGGTTTCGCTATAACCTGCTTGATAACCAATAAATATGTTTCCGGAAGCAGAGTAATTGCCGGTATTACTACCAGCGGCGTTTCCAATCATTACGTTTGTTGTTCCCGCTTGGTTGTATAACCCGGCACTCTCGCCGATATAAATATTGCTGCCCCCAGTTGTTCCGTATCTGTTTGCGCCGTAGCCAATTGCGGTGTTGGAGTTGGCCGTCGAAGTTGCAAGTGCTAATTGACCAACAGCGGTGTTTTGGCCGAACACAGTGCCTGTGGAAAGCGCACTGCCTCCTATGGCAACGTTGTTTGATCCGAGAGTTAGGGCCGAAAGCGTGTTGAACCCGATCCCAACGTTGTAGGTTCCGGTTGTATTGTTTGCCAGGGATAGGTATCCAATGGCAGTGTTATAATTGCCGCTCAAGTTTTTGTATAAGGCACTGCCTCCTATGGCCAGATTTGCATTACCGGAAACATTGGCGGCCAAAGCATTGGCTCCGATGGCAATGGTATTGGAGCCGTACACGTTGTAGGCTAGAGCATTTACTCCAAATCCCAGATTGCTTTTCCCGCTGCCACCCGTTCTTGATTCGACTGCAACAGTTCCATCACTATTCTTAGTTACCAAAACAGGGGTAGACGCCGCCGTCACTTGCCTAACGGATACATTATCGATTTTTCCGTTATATGTTGATGACGGAGTTATCGTTAAAGCAAGGGACCCTGTGGCACTGGGCACAATTGTATCTTTATTATCTGAGTCCCAGTAGAAGATAGTTCTACCGCTGACCGATCCGATGCTAAATGTAATAGAACCGGCAGTAGCACCTGCTTGCGTAAGTGAGATGTAATATTTTTGCCCGGATATTACGGAGATATTCTGCGATAGCGTGTCAGTATTACCGGTTCCGTGAAGAGCTGCCGCCGAAGGGTCCCATGTCCACCCGCTACCGGTACCACCAATAGTCCATCCGGATAAATCAGTATCAAAAGTTCCATTAGTTACTAGTTCTGATCCCAGGGTTGCGTCCGTGTTTCCTCCTTTAAGAATTAAGTTTTGGGTGGTATCGGAACTGTTAATTTCAAGTTTAGCCCCTGGAGTAGTTGTGCCGATGCCAACCCTGTTATTTAAAGCATCTATTGAGAGGGTATCGGTGTCAAAGGCTAGGGCATTGGCAACATTATTTAGAGTTACTCCTACGGCCTGAGTAGAAAGGTCTATTGTTGAATCGTCTATATCAATAGTATTGCCGGTTGAGTTTAGGACCAGGTTCCCCGCAGCCCCCAAGGTAAGGTTCCCGGTTAAGGTATCTATAGTTGAGGCTTGTTTGAACTGTAAGTTTCCGGCATTGGTTAGTGCCAGTCGGGGAGTGCCGGAAGCCGAGGCTGTTATGATATCTTCTGATTCGGTTTGATTGAAGATGGCGACTGCTTTTCCTGTCAGGGTGGCATTACCGGTTACGAAGAGCTTCGAGATGATATTAGCCGGTGTGGTTGTCCCTATACCAACCCTGTCTCCCAAAGTTGTCGGGTAGACCGTACCGGTGCCTGCATCCCTGGTCCAGACACTGCCGGCTCCTCCGATGGCCGCATTATATGCCTCATTAATGGCATCAACTATGGCATTGGTAGGTGTTTGCAGAGCCGTATCATCAAAAGTAAAAGGTATGGCTCCGGAGGTTGTCCCATCGTCAAAGATAATATCATCGGCGGCCGTAATGGTTACATCATTTCCTGCACCTGTCGAGGTTATTGAGGTTACAGCCCCCTGAAGAGTTAAGTTTTGAGTTGTTGCCCCAACCGTCAAGGCTCCTCCTGGAGTTATATTCAAAACTCCAGTTGAGGTAATATCCCCGCCATTGACAGCCAAATCACCAGAGGTTGTTATATTTCCGGTTGACGGGACAACCGTAAAGTTTGTTCCCCCCACTGTTAAGTTGGCCGTTGTTACATCCAGTCCATTGGTGGCATCTACATTGCCTGCAAGAGTAATTTGTCCCGTTCCTGTTGTGATTGCACCGTTGCTTGTTGTATTAAGGTTTAGAGTTCCGGTGCCATTAGCATTTATTGAAAGAGTTGAATTTGTGGCTGTTGCCGATATAGTCGGATTTGTACCCGAAAGCTGAATGGTGGCATCAGCCAGAACCAGGTTACTGGCGGCATTGATTGTTAGGTCTCCGGCTGTATTTGATATTGTTGCAGATGTTCCTGAAAGGGAGAGGCTGATTGCTCCCGAGTCAGCTCCCAAGGCGATTGTGCCGTCGGTTTGATTTGATATGGTTTCCGCATTTTCAAGGACAATCTCGGTTGTAAAGTCTGCAGCGTCAAAATTGATTCCGTAGGTAAAGTCGGGAGTTGAAGCTCCACCTAAACCAAAGAGAATTCCATTGGTTACTACTTCATTTGCGTCATTGTTTTCCAAAGCAAGAAGGGCCTCCGTTGTTCCTGTTGAGCCTGCTTCATTGGCATTACTAAGGACAAGAAGCCTTTGGCTGGTGGTATCGGTGCCTAAATCATTGGTGATTGCCATTGAGAAGTAGTCTCTGGCAGCGTCAGAGGCCGTATCCCAGGAGAATGATGTTCTCCAGTCTGCGTGGGAGAGAGAAAGGTCTCCAATGGGAACGGTCAGGGCACTCCAGGCAGAGCCCGAACCGGCTCCGCAGGCTGCGTCTGTTTTATTGCAGACCTCCTTCCAGTTTCCGTTTTCATTAATCATGAATTTGTCGGAGGAGTTGATAAAGAGAGCACCGGTTGTTCCGGTGGGATTGCCGGAATCAGTTTTCTTGTCAACCACCAGTAAATCGGGGGTGGCTGAGCCGCCTGTACCTATTTGGACATTGGCCGTGGTCCCCGTTCCCGCCGGCTGAAGGGTTAAGTTGCCGGTTGTGGTTAAAATTGATTGAGCTCCGACAAATGATATGTCGTCGTCAATTGAAACTGCGGAATCGTTTATATCTATTAATAATCCGGCTGTATCTACCCTCAGGCCGTTTGCGCCACCAATATCAACCGTATCGTCCAATACCAAATTTCCCGTTGAGTTTGAAACATTTCCTCTAAGATCGCTTGTCCCGACTACTGTGAGATTTGTGCCTACAGAAAGGCTATCGTCTGTCGCAAGTGTATTTGTTCCCGAACGGTACAGGTTTGTGTCGGTCGAGAAGGTGATTATTCCCGAGTCATTAACAAAGAAGGGTGCGGTCGAGTCGGTTCCTCCGATTGCCAAATCATCCGTTGTGGTTAGGGGAGAAATGATGCCTGCTATTCTTTGCCAAATTGATGAGCCTGCTCCTGCCCCTACCTCTGTCCAGGCAGAACCGTTCCAGAAGTAAATTTTGTTGTCCGTCGAATTATAGACGATGGAGCCCGTGCCTATGGCATCAGGGTTTGTGGCGAATCTTCCAAGCCTTAGTTGGCCGTCGAATTGAGCGTTTCCCTCATCTACAAGAAGAGCCATAGCCTCGATTGCGCCGTCATAACGCTTTAGGGTCAGAGTAGAGTAGATTGAATTGCTTTTTCCTCGCTCATCCAAAGTAAGGGTTAAAAGATCAGAAAGGGCGGATGCCTTCTTGGTTATGGTTGCCGCATCCCCTTCGCCTTGGTTTATAGAGAAGCTACCGGAAGTCTGGGTATAGCCGGCAATATTTGTCAAGGCTCCAGAAGAGGTTAGGCGTTGGGTATTAGAGGTTAGTAAATTTCCCCCGAGATTTGTGTTGCCCGAAGCGTCGACGGAAAAGCGGGTGATAGGATTTGAGCCACTTTGAAGTCTTATGAGGTCATAGCCGGTGGCGCTGTTAGCCACAACGCCATAGAAAAGAGAGCCGGAAGTGAGATTGGGGGCCTGGGCATTTAAGAAATTCTGGCCTGTGCCTTCAAAGAGAAAATGGGCAATTCCCGAGCCGTCGGGGTTAATAGTAATATCTCCGTCCGAAGCGGTTGGCGTTGTGATTGTAACTGCTTGGCCTTCGATAAGTAAATTCCCCGTTTTGGCCTTAATAGCCGGAGCTTCAGATGCCAGAACCAGAGCGCCTTCCTCATTAATGACAGGTATAGTATTCGGTCCGGCTTCTTTTTCAGGAAAGTATCCTTGAAGATTGGAGGCTACGTTGGCGGTTGAGACAGGAATCCTTTCCGAAGGCTCTCCGGCAGCGGTTACGGGAGCAAGATATAGCTTTTCATTCTCAAAGAAAAGTTCTGTGGGAACATCATTTAAAGATATCAAAGTATCTCCGTTTACATCAGGGATAACTGTTTTGGGCTCGGAGGTCCAAAGTGGCTGAGTGTCGGTTTCGGTTCTATATATCCTGAAAGTGATTGTCTGGCTGGCCGTGAGAGGATTTCCTGTTGAATCTGTTAGATTCATTTTTGCGTAAATGGTCCAAGGAGAAAGGAGAACAGCTCCAGCCTGCGGAGGTGGGGGGGTGATAGTTGGGATCTGCCCGGATCCCGTTTCCGAGGCTGGAGCAGGCAAGAAAGGAATAGGGAACTTGACTTTTCTAGCCAAAAGAAAGACTAGAATAACAAGAACTACCGGGATTCCCAATTTGAGCATATTTGCGGGTCTAAAGCGGGATTTGGGAATAATAATTATGTTTTCCTGAACAGGATTTGCGGAGATATACCCTTCCTTGTGTGCCCAGCCGAAGAAGCGCTTAAGGGCCGCCATTCTTCTTTTTGCGGTGGCCGGACTAGCCTGCAAGTTTATTTGTCTTTGATATTCTCGTAAAAGTTCGGGTGATATATATGGCAGGTTGGACATAGTGCTTAGTTTTGTGCGACGGCTGATTTGTTGCTCTCAAGCCAGTTGATGAAATGTCTAATATCGGAAACGTAGTTTTTGACGGTATTTTCAGATACCTTTTCGGCCTCAAGTTTCTTTTTAAACTCAGCCAAGAGGGGATGAATTGAAGTAGAATCGTTGGTTACGGTACTAATGTTCGAAATTCCGTTCATAAAGTCGAAATTTACAATTTGAGACAAAAGAAGAAACCGCGCCAGATGTCTAAGGGTAGAGAGCCTGCGATTAATGGTTTTAAAAGGAACATGATTCTGAACAAGAAAATGCCTGTATTCCTGAGCCAGCTTGTTGTTGATGAATGGAATGATTTCATTCACCGTCTCTGCAAAAATTCCCCAGCTGCGAACCTTAAACATCATCCAGCCGGTGAAATGAGAAAGATCCGATTTATAAAATTTAAGGGTATTAGACGAGATACCTCCCTTAGTGAGGTATTCAAAAAAACTTTTTAAGAACTTGTCAGAATTTAGTGAAATATCCATGGCAGTTTGAAGCTAGATTATATAAATTATACAAGTTATACCATTGTTAAAAGGGTTACCGATTGTGTCAATAGCCATTTAGTCTGAGAAATAAGATCTGGAATATTCTTATTTTCACTAATATCTATAATAGAATTTCCGCAGAGATATTTGTCAACGTATTCGTATCAATCCATATTAGGTATATTACCAATAAGTGAAGAATATCTCTAAAAAACCTGTGAAAAATGAAGCTAGCCCCTTATTTGCGGAATTCTGCGGAAAACATCTTTATTATTACACTTTTGCGGTTTATGTACCTGTACTTGATTAAATCCGGAGAATAGCACTTTCTCATTACATCTGCTAGGAATTATTTGTCCCCTTTTTTTCCGAGGGTTCGGCATTTATATGGCGTTTAGTCTTCTTTTCTCTATCCGGTGTTCATCGAGCGATTTTGCTGTACCTTTAAGGGCTAAGTTGAATTTGATATATTATGTTTTGGTTTTTTTTGCCTATTGATGTTGCTAGGTTAAACTAGCTGTATAATCGATTTATGTCAAGAAATAAAAAATACGATAGTGGGGCGGTAGAGACCAAATGGCAGAGGGAATGGGAGAAGGCAAAGCTTTATTTTCCTTCTATTGAAAAGGCTAAAAAACCTTTTTACAACCTGATGATGTTTCCTTATCCGTCCGCAGAGGGCCTACACGTAGGAAATATGTACGCCTTCACCGGCGCCGATATTTACGGTAGGTTCATGCGAATGAAGGGCCGTGATGTATTTGAGCCTATTGGACTTGACGGTTTCGGAATTCACTCTGAAAACTATGCAATAAAGATAGGCGAGCACCCGGCCAAGCTTGCAAAAAAGACTCAAGAACGCTTCTATAAACAGCTTCACGCAACCGGAAATTCCTATGATTGGAGCAAGACCCTGGAAACCTATGATCCTGAATATTACAAATGGACTCAATGGATTTTTGTGAAGATGTTTAAGGCTGGCCTGGCATATAGAGCCAAGGCTCCTGTTAATTGGTGCCCATCCTGTAAAACCGTCTTGGCCGATGAACAGGTAATCACAGGGAAATGCGAACGTTGTGGAAGTGAGGTTCAAACCAGGCAGCTTGAACAATGGTTCTTCAGGCTCGCGTCGGGGAAAAGGCCGGATGGCAGCCTTTATGCCGAGTCTCTCCTTGCAAACATAGAAAAAATAGATTGGAGCGAGAAGGTCAAAATCGCACAAAGAAATTGGATAGGCAAGTCCAAAGGAATGATGATTAGGTTTAAAGTAGCAGATTCAGAGATAGAGGTTTTTACAACCCGCCCCGATACTCTCAATGGCGCAACCTTCCTTGTGCTTTCCCCGGATTCGGAATGGGTAGATAAAGTTACCTCTAAAGAAAACAAAAGAAATGTATCAAAATATATCGAGAAGTATCAGGCTTCAGGCTCTATGGGCCAAACGGAGAAGGAAAAAACCGGCGTGTTTACCGGTTCTTACGCTATAAATCCTTTAACCGAGAAGGAAATTCCCATTTGGGTAGCCGATTATGTTGTTGGGGGTTATGCATCTGGAGCAATTATGGGTGTTCCGGCTCATGATGAGAGGGACAAAGAATTTGCCGAAAAGTTTGGGATAGAGATTATAAAAAAGGAACCCGATGAAGGACTTTGGGATCTAATTGAAGAGGAAAGCTGGGGAATAAGGCACACAAACTACCACCTTCGAGACTGGTTAATTTCAAGACAGCGCTACTGGGGGCCCCCAATACCCATGATTTACTGCGAAAAGTGTGCCAAGGAAGGAAAGGGAGAAAGGAGCGAGATGCCTGGCTGGTATCCGGTTGTCGAAGAAGACCTTCTGGTTAAGCTTCCGTTTATTAAAGATTATCGGCCCAAGGGAACCGGAGTTTCTCCTTTGGCAACCGAGCCTAAATTCTACGAGGTCAAGTGTCCAAATTGTGGAGGCAATGCTCGAAGGGAAACCGATGTTTCTGATACATTTTTAGACAGTGCGTGGTATTACCTTCGCTATCCCAGTGTTGGTGTCAAAAAGGCGGCATGGGATCCTAAAATAAGCAAAAAATGGCTTCCCGTTGCGATGTATATAGGCGGTGCCGAGCACGCGGTTTTGCATCTTTTTTACTCCCGATTTATGGCTATGGCCTTCAAGGATATGGGACTTTTGGACTTTGAAGAGCCTTTTACCAGATTTTATGCGCACGGTCTTCTTATCAAGGATGGGGCCAAAATGAGTAAATCCAAGGGTAACATTGTGGTTCCGGATGAATATATCAAAAAGTTTGGAGCCGACACCCTTAGAGCCTACCTGATGTTTTTGGGACCCTTTGATGCGGGAGGAGACTTTAGAGATACCGGGATTGAGGGGATGAGAAGGTTTATAGACAGGGTCTGGAATCTTTATTCACTCCATAAAAATACCGTTTTAAGAGAGGAAAAAGACAGCCGTGAAGTCCAGGTCAAAATGCATCAAACTATAAAAAAGGTTACCGAAGATTTGGAAAACTTAAGGTATAACACGGCAATTTCGGCCTTAATGGAGTTTGTAAATCTTTTGAGGGACAAAACCGAGGCTGAAGTCAAGAAAGCTAAAGGGAATATCCGCTGTGCAGAGTGGAACGAGGCCTTAAGAACTTTAGCGCTTCTTTTTGCGCCTTTTGCTCCGCATATGGCCGAAGAAGCCTGGGTAAAGGTTCTGAATCAAAAATTCTCGGTTCACCTTGCACCCTGGCCCAAATATAATCCTGCCTTCCTTGAAGTTAGGGAAATTGAAATGGTCGTGCAGGTGGACGGGAAGCTAAGAGCAACACTCTTAATTCCCGCTGACGAGGCTAAAAACCAGGAAAAAGTAGTAAAATTAGCCAAATCAGATGCTAAAGTAGCCAAGTGGTTGGGGAAGGGAGCAAAAAAGACGGTTTTCGTACCAGGGAGACTCATAAACTTCGTTACAGGGTAATAATGCTAAAACTGCCCGATAATATAGACGATTTTTTCTTCAGATTTAGATATGCCATTTTGATATTTCTTCTGGGAGTCATCCTAACGGGCGTAGGACTCTTTATTAGTCAAAATGAGAAAGACGGGGATACGGACCAGGTTGAAATTCTTACGGGGGCGTCAGAGGCCCGAGATGAGGGTTCAGAAATCGTCGTGGAAATTGCGGGAGAAGTCGAAAAACCGGGAGTCTATAAACTTCCTAAAAATTCTCGGGTGGAGGAGCTGCTCATTGCATCAGGAGGAATTTCAGAGGGGGCCGATAGAGACTGGATGGAGAAATCTCTAAATAGGGCGGCAAGACTTTCCGACGGACAAAAAATTTATATCCTGGGGGCTAACGAGCAGGGGTCAAACCCCTCCGGCGAAAGTTGGGGGAGTGGTGGGACGGGGCTAATAAATATTAATTCCGCGAGTCAAAAGGAGCTGGAGTCACTCCCTGGAATTGGCCCTGTTTACGCCCAAAACATCATTGAACACCGTTCTTACTCAAATGTCGAGGAGTTGTCAACAAAAGGGGTTTTAAAGAAAAGTACTTACGAAGAAATAAAAGATCTTGTAACGGTTTACTAAATGCGTTTTCTTTTTTGGGGGACGTTAGTTCTTCTAGTTATTATCAGAATTTTTTCGGTTAGTACCAATTATCCGGAAGGAAAAAGAATCAGAATAACAACAAGAGTTAGGGGACAACCGACAAGATATCGCCACTACCAAAAAATAAATTTCAGGGATTTAAAAATTTATCTTCCTCTTTATCCGGAAATTTCTTACGGAGATAAAATTGTTGTGGAAGGCATTATCAAAGAAGGAAAATTGGAAAAAGCAACTTTGACAAAACTCGAGAAAAGTCAGGGAATTTTGACAACTCTGCGAGAAAAAATCATCGGCTTTTACATCAGTTCCCTTCCAGAGCCCCACGCAAGTCTTATTGCAGGAATAACTTTGGGGTCAAAATCCGAAATTCCAGAAGATTTTTGGAAATTACTTACCAAAACCGGGGTTGCACACGTAGTGGTTGCTTCGGGTTCCAATGTTTCGTTGGTGGCGGGGTTTTTGGTGGGAATTTTGACTCTATTTTTTACCAGAGGTAAGGCAATTCCTTTGATTTTGGTTGGTATTTGGCTTTATGCGGCCTTGGCGGGGCTTGATGCTCCTATTATCCGGGCCGCCATAATGGGCAGTATAGCCTTCGGCGCCCAGCAACTTGGGAAGCTTTCTTCGGCCTGGAGAGCCTTGGTGCTTGCGGCCATACTTATGTTAATCATTAACCCCGAATGGGTGGGCGATATAGGTTTTATTCTTTCCTTTGTTGCAACGGCTTCCATGATGCTGTTTCAGGCACGGGTTGAGAGGTTTTTAAAAGCGGTTCCGGGGATTTTAAGAGAGGGCTTCTCAACATCTCTTGCTGCTCAAATTGGAGTTACTCCGATACTTTTTGTCACGTTTGGACAGTTTAATCTCCTTTCTCCGGTTGCTAATGCCTTGGTTCTTTGGACCGTGCCCCTGATAATGGTAATTTCCGGAGTTTCAGGCCTTTTGGCCCTTGTTTTCCCAAACTTGGCGAGGCTCACTTTGTATTTATCTTATCCTTTAACTAGCTGGTTTATATTCATTGTCAAACTTTTTGCTTATTAGTTATTCAATGAGAGCCTGGAAATATTTACTGGGAGCTTTACTGCTATCTGCCATTTCCATTTGGTCAGCCCTCTTATCCCCTAAAGACAATAATCTGCACTTAATTGCTTGCGATGTAGGCCAAGGAGACGCAATTTTGGCAATTTATGGGAAATTCCAGATTCTCACGGACGGAGGTCCTGATAATTCGGTTCTAACCTGCCTCGAAAAATACATACCTTTCTGGGACAGGGAAATAGAATTGGTTATCCTAACTCACACTCAACTCGACCACTATGGAGGACTAATTGAAGTCTTTAGCCGCTATAAAGTAGGAACTTTTCTGACAAACGATTTTGATGCTGGCACTTACGGACTGGAAGCGCTAAAAAATGCCATGGGGGGTGCCATGACACGGGTAGTAAAACCCGCAGTAGGTACCAGACTCAGGTTAGGAATGATATATTTAGATATACTTCACTCGGCAGATGGCCTTAATTCGACAAAGATAAATGATTACTCGATTGTGACAAGACTTACTTTCGCAGATTTCGAGGCTCTTTTGACGGGTGACATAGGCGCTTCAGTTACGGAAGAAATTATTTCTCGGGGGCGCATGGAAGACGTTGACTATATCAAAATACCTCATCATGGCTCGAAAAATGGTCTCACGCCTGCACTTCTTGAGGAAAGTAGACCAGAAATTGCTGTTATATCGGTTGGTAAAAATAACTTTTACGGACACCCTCATGAAGAAACTTTAGAGATGTTAAAAAATAGGGGAATTAAGATATTAAGAACCGATGAAGTGGGGGATGTTGAGATTGTTACTGATGGAAAAACATATTGGCAGAAAAGCAATTAGGATTTCCTTAAAATGTCAATGTAATCAATCTTCCCGTCAAGAATATTCTGGCATTCCTCGAGAAATAAAGAATCTCTCAAAATTCTTACGGTCATACGGTTTAGGGTCTCAATCATTTCTGGTGTACCAGAACGCAAGGTTCCAAGGAACTCTTCGGGGGTTTTCCCTACCTTATTTGCAGACCTTAAGATATGTATTACCGACTTTTGGTGAAGCCGGCACGTCATTGGGCAGTTTTTTCTAATATCCACCAGGCAGGGATATTGAAAACCAGTTTTTCTTTCCATGGCTGCGCTATTTTATCAAAACGGGTGTAAAAATCAAAAATAAGTTGTAGAATCGATATTATGAGGAAAGTAATTCTTGAAGCCCTTAGAAAAGTAACCGACAAGAGTGAAATTGAGCTTGAATTTCCGGAATTATCTGCTTACGGAGACTATTCAACCAATGTAGCACTCGTTCTCTCCAACGAAAAAGGGACAAACCCCAAAATACTAGCAGGCAAGATAGCGGATAAGGTTAGAGCCGATGCGAGCCTAAAAGAATATATTTCCAAAATAGAGGTAGCCGGACCCGGCTTTATTAACTTCTTTTTGAGCGAAAAAGCTTTGCTAGATGAGCTTGTTAGTATCGAAAAACAGCAAGAAAAGTATGGAACGAGTGATTTAGGCAGGGGCAAGACCGTTATTGTCGATTACTCCTCCCCGAATATAGCAAAACGCTTCGGAATAGGGCATTTACGCTCAACAGTAATCGGCCAGTCTCTTTATAATCTCTACCGATTTTTGGGCTATAAAGTCATTGGCGATAACCACCTGGGAGACTGGGGAACCCAGTTCGGAACTCTTCTTTACCAAATCGATTCTAAGGGGCTAAATGCTTCCGAGCTGACTATTGATGAGTTGGAAAAACTATATGTGGAGTTTAATTCCGAGGCCCAGGAAAACGAAAAACTTTGGGATATGGCCCGGGCTTGGTTCAAAAAATTGGAAGAAAAAGACGCAAGGGCCCGAGAAATTTGGAAGAAGGTTGTCGACACTTCCCTTAAGGAATTTGAAAGAATCTATAACATTTTGGGAGTCAAAATCGATTATGCATATGGCGAGAGCTTCTATGTAGATAAAATGCCGGCAGTGATTACAGAGGTAAGAGAAAAAGGTCTCGCCAAGAAAAGCGAGGGAGCAGAAATCATGGAATTTAAAGGTTTGCCTCCAGCGATGCTTGTCAAGAGTGACGGAACGACGACTTACTTTACGAGGGACTTGGCAACCGTAAAATTTAGGATTGAAGAGTGGGATCCCAAACTAATTATTTACGAGGTGGGTAGCGACCAAACTCTTCATCTTAGACAGCTATTTGAGGCGGCAAGACTTCTGGGGTGGGTTAAAGATAGGGATTTTGTTCATGTAAATCACGGTTTGATACGGTTTATTCATGGAAAAATGTCGACCCGCAAGGGCGACACGATAAAACTTGAGGATGTGATAAGTGAAGCAATAGCCAGGGCAAGAAAAATAAAAGATGATGTACAAATTGCAACGGCTGTTGGGATAGGAGCCGTAAAATACTTTGACCTTATGCATCACCCCTCAACCGACATTATTTTTGATTGGGAGAAGATTTTTATTTTGGAAGGCAATAGCGCCCCTTATCTTCAGTACACGGTCGCAAGAGCCAATAGTGTCTTAGAAAAAGGGAGAAAGTCACCCCCAAAAGGTAAAATCGCCCTGAATCTGGAAGAGTTGGGAATACTTCGCAGTTTAATCAGATTTTCCGAGATAATAGTAATTGCCGCCAAAAGTTACTCTCCCAATCTTTTGGCAAACTATTTATTCGATTTGGCTCAAAAATTTAATAATTTCTATAGCCAGCACAGGATAATTGAGGGTGAGAACGAAGAATTAAGGCTGGTTTTGACTTCCGGCGTAGTTCAGGTCCTCAAAAACGGTCTTACAATTTTAGGGATTGATACCCCCGAGAGAATGTAGCTTTACAATCGTCTAATAATCGTCTACAATTTGACTGATGTTCTCTCCAAAATATACGATTACAGATAAGCTCCTTGCCAATATCAAGCGAATCAACGCTCTCGTAACAGAGCTTAACAATAGAAGATTCCCTCGGGTCGTCCTGGTGGAGCTCGAGAAAGCTGCTCGTGCAGTTTCGAGTTATGCCTCAACCAGCATTGAGGGTAATCCTCTTGGGCTTACGGAAGTTAAAAAAATACTTAAATCAACACCTGCTCATATCCGCGTGAGTGAAAAAGAAGTTCTCAACTACAACGAGGCACTTAACAACCTGAATAAAAAATTAGAAGAAAGCAAAGTTGCTCTTTCTTTCGATCTTATCCTAAAAATTCACAGACAAATTACAAAAGGATTACTTCCGGATTTTGACTCAGGGGCATTACGAAAAAAACCGGTTATCGTCAATGATCCGCGAACCGGTCAAGTAGTATACATGCCTCCCGATGTGGAAAATGTAAAGCCGCTTCTTAGTGATCTTATTATTTTCATTAACAACAATAGAAATAGAATAGATTTACTAATCTTAGCGGGTATCTTTCATAAACAAATGGTTTTGATTCATCCTTTTATGGATGGGAATGGCAGAGCAACTCGCCTGGCAACTAAAGTACTCCTTGCAGAAATGGGGTTAAATACCTTCAATTTATTTAGTTTTGAAAATTATTACAATAAAAACGTTACTCGTTATTTTGAGACTGTTGGAGAGCGAGGAAATTATTACGAACTAAAAGATAATATAGATTTTAGCGATTGGCTTGAATACTTTACCGAGGGTATAATTGACGAACTATTGCGAATACAAAAGGTCTTACCAGAAATGGGAATAAGTCCCCAAACCCAATTGCAGCCACGCCACCATAAAATTTTAAGGTTCATAGGGAAAAAAGGATTTATCAGCGACCGAGATTATGCAAAGATGGTAGATCGGGCAAGAGCGACAAGAGCACTGGATTTTCAAAAACTTGTTAATATGGGTTTAATTGAAAGGAAAGGCAAAGGAAAAGCTACCTATTACGTCCTGAAAGGAAGATGAGATTTTCCAAAAACACACTTAAGAACGGACTTAGAGTAATAAGCGTTCCCCTTTCTAATCTAGAATCCGCAACCGTTACGGTTTGGGTTAAAACCGGCTCCAGAATGGAAGATGATAAAGTTGCCGGTATCAGCCACTTCTTGGAGCACATGGTCTTTAAAGGCAGCAAAAAACGCCCCACGGCCAAGGAGATTGCCGAGGAAGTCGACGGCCTGGGGGGGGAGTTTAACGCGACCACCAATAAAGATTGGACAAACTTTTACATAAAAGCCAGGGCGGGAAACTTAGGGACCGCTTTTGATGTTTTAGCCGATATGGTGCTTAACCCCATCTTGGCCGAGAAGGAAATAGAAAGGGAAAAGGGGGTCATTGTCGAAGAACTCAGGATGTATGAAGATACACCCATGTTTAGGATAGGGGATGTTTATGAACAACTGGTTTTTGGCGGGACACCTTTGGGAAGAGACATCATAGGAAGCGAAAAAACGGTTACTGGGGTAAAAAGAGATGACTTTGTTCGATATAGAAATATATATTACTATCCTGAAAATATGCTTTTAACCGTTGCCGGAGGAGTAAGTGAAAAAGAGGTTCTAAATCTTGCAGGGCAGCATATGGACCAACTTAAAAAGGCCGCCAAGTCCGCTTCCAAACCAATGCTTTTTAAGAAAAAACAGAAGAAACCCCAGGTAAAACTTCATGCAAAGAAAAAAGAGCAGGCGCATTTTATTTTGGGATTTTTGGGTGAAGGCAGGAATTATAAAGGAAAACTGGTTCAGGCAGTTGCCGCCGCTATATTGGGAGGGGGTATGAGCTCAAGACTTTTTAGCGAGGTTAGGGAAAGAAGAGGTTTGGCGTACTCCATAAGAACCAGTATAGAAAGGTATGAAGACACGGGTTACATCGGAACTTACGCAGGTGTTGACGTAAAAAGAATAGACGAGGCCATTAAAGTGGTTCTTGATGAGCACTATAAATTGGCAAACGGGGATACCCCCATATCCGCTCGTGAGCTTAAAAAAGCCAAAGAGTTTATCAAAGGACATTTAGCCTTATCTTTGGAGGATACGAAAGACATAAACTATTTTTTTGCCGACCAGGAGCTCTATCTTAGCAAAATTGAAACACCGGAAGATATATTTAGGGGGATTGACAAAGTAACGATTGAAGAAGTCATTGCCGAAGCAAAAAAAGTGTTTAGGCCCGAGAAATTGAATTTAGCCTTAATCGGGCCTTATGAAGATCCTGAACGCTTTGAAAAACTAATTAAATGAGAGGATTAGAATTTCCAATAATAGGCACCAAAATTCCCCATCTTTCGAAAAAGTTCGACCTTACAAGCCCTGGTGGCAGAGAAGAATATTTCAATGTCAAGGCGGGAGAAGAAATTAGAACTATTAGGAAATACTTGAAGGAATCAAGCTTTATAGCATACCTCATAGGCAAGAAAAATTCAGGCAAGGGAACGTATGCCAAGTTATTTAGCGAAATATTTGGCGAGGAAAAAGTTACACACCTTTCGGTAGGGGATTTGGTTCGCGAATATAGCGCAAGTTGGGAGAATTTCGTTCAAACTTCGAGTTTCGCAAAACTCAAAAATTTATACAGAGGCTATGTTTCTTTTGACGAGGCAGTAAAAAGACTTTTAAATAGAAGCACTCAGACCCTTTTGCCTACGGAATTTGTTCTTGCCCTTCTAAAATTGAGAATAGGAGAGCTCAAAGGAAAAAGTATCTTTATCGACGGTCTGCCGAGGGATCTTGACCAGGTATCGTATTCTCTTTTCTTTAGAGACTTGGCAGGCTACACCGATGCCCCAGATTTTTTCGTCTTAATAGATATTCCTGAATCCGTAATCGATGAAAGAATTAAGTACCGAGTTGTTTGTCCGCTGTGCAACACCTCAAGAAACACCAAGCTTTTAATTACAAGTAAAGTTAGCTACGATCCTAAGAAAAGGGATTTTTATCTTCTCTGTGATAACCCAGATTGTGAAGGGGCCAGGATGGAGAAAAAAGAGGGTGACGAGCTTGGACTAGAACCAATAAGACCCAGGCTGGCCAAAGACGAGGAGGTTCTAAAATCAGTCTTTTCTTTGCACGGAATTGGAAAGATTTTACTGAGAAACCACGTTCCGGTGTCCCAAGCCAGCAAATATTTTGACGAATATGAGCTTACCCCCGAATATAAGTTTAGCTGGGATCGGAAAAAGAAGAGGGTAGAAATAATTGAGAAACAATGGACGCTCAAAGATGATAATGATAGTCCCTGCTATAGCCTACTGGCGCCACCGGTCGTTGTCAGTTTGCTAAAGCAGCTAGTCGAAGTTCTAAATGCTTAGCCTAAAACCCTGGTCGGAGTGCTGGATCTAGTGTTCGAAAGAGAGGCGGGCTAAAAAGTAAGATAATAATGATTCAGCCCCCTGGTTCAGATTGACTCCTTCTTCCTCCAATCCGTCGTATACTCCACCCGTATTCTGATCAACCATTTTAGTCCCCAAAATATTTCTCCCATGATACCAATCGAGAGCTTTTTTCGCCCAATCTAAATATTTTTTTTCTTTTGTAACGAAAAATGCTTCTGTGCAAGCCTCTACCACCGAACCTGCCTCAATCGGTTGTTGCCCGAAAATAGATTTATTACCGTTTTTTTCAAACCACCCCCGATAACCCGGAAAAGAAAAACAGTCTAATTTTTCGTCATAAATCTGTTCCAGTAAAAAATCCAAAGATTCCCTGGCAATATTCAAATATTTTATATCGCCAAAAACCGAGTAGGCCCAAAACAAAGCCCATGGTAATCTCCCAATGTCGTATGTAACCTTATCTTCAAACCATCTCCACGAAATACCAGAATTTTTTTCGTAGCTTGTTATTAATTCTTCGGATAACCTTTTTGCTATTTTTTTAAAGTCATATTTACTCATCTGTCCAATTTTCTTTTGGGAGATTTTGACCTTTATATAATTTTCTAACACCGATTCCAGTTTGGGGCTACACTGATCTCTCACCAACAGACCATAAATCAACCATGCCTTGCTCCTAATAGGTTCTACTTTTCCAATATATTTTACGTATAGGTCAAATAAGAACATGCCTGTCAGTTTTTGGTCGTCCCTTAATCCCAGTTTTGCGGTATCCGCCAATCCCGCCATTGCCCGGCCAAAATTTTCCCCCAATCCTTCATTTTCCCAAACCAAATTCTGATTCAAATCATTCTTAAACTCCTTCTCTCCCGCAGCTGCCACTAAAAATTTAAGATAAGTATCTATTAATTTTTCTTCTCCCAACCTCAATGCTACCCGCAAGGCCCTGGCATTATCATCGACACAATATCCTTCCCTCAAATCAGGCGTGGCTATTAGCGAATGCTCCAAAATTCCAACACTATCAGTCATTCTAAATAAATGATCCAATTTTATTCCCAAATTTGTTTTATTTTTCATTTGCCGCTTTTAAAAATAATTTTATATATTGTTTGGCTACATTAAACCATATCATATTTCTACCGTATTTATAGGCCTTTTCGCCAATCTTTTCCATAACTCTCCGATTTTTTAACAGTCTTATTACTGCCGTCTCTATCGCTGTCGAATCCAGCCACGGCACTATCACTCCTCTGCCATCACCTAAAAGCTCTCTTGCATAATTATACGGGGTCGAAATACAAACTTTTCCTGCTACGACAGCATAAGCCAACGATCCGGAACTACTCTGTTCCGGCGGTCTGTATGGTGTGATAAAAATATCTGTTGCTTTAATAAAATCTATTAATTCTTTTATGGGGACATACCTATTCTCAAATTTTACCGTACCCCGTAGATCTAAATTGGCAACCAATTGAGTTATTTCTTCCCGATAAGGATACGGTTGCTCTACGTCTTGTGGATCTCTTCCCACTACCAAATAAGTTAAGTTAGGAAAAATTTTAATTATTTTCGGGAGCGCTTTTATTACTAAATCTATCCCCCGACTGGCTCTGATAATATTTATTGACGTTAGTACTATTCTGTTGTTTTTTATTCCTAGCCTAATTTTCGCCGAATCGGCATCATCCCGACTAATATCTGGTGCTCCATGAAGAATTACTTTTATTTTTTCTTGGTCAACTTGATATGAAGTCTTTAAACTTTCGGCCGCAATTTTAGTCATTACCACCACATACTGGCTGTAATTAACCAATGTTTTAGTAATCTCAATCTGACTAGTTGTGGCTTCTTCAATCGGAGAGATCATATGGAATGTTGTTACCAGTGGTTTTTTTAAAGCTTTTACTAAACTGACAATATCTTCACCCATATCACCACCATAAAGTCCATATTCGTGTTGTAGTGAGACGATATCAAAATCTGACTGATTTAAATACTCTGCTGCCTTAAGATATTCTTCCTGTTTATTATCGTCAAAGCTATAAACTACCTCTGGCCCATAATTTGCATGTTCGCCCCTGTTAATGGCAATCACTTTACTTTCTCCAACCTCCTCGATCTCATTATTGGCCAATATCAAATCCCTGGTGAACGACCCAATTCCACACACTCTTGGGGCAAATGACGAAATATAAACTATCTTAATTTTTCTTTTCATTTTTCTTTTTCATTCTTATCACTTTTTCAAAAAGGTCCAAGTGTTGTAGGGCCACACTCGACCAAGTCATCAACCTTCCGTATTTATACGCCCTTGCCTCCATCTGATTTTTCTCATTTGGATTTCTTTCCAGTCCGATTATTGCTTTTGCGATAGCCTTGGGATCTTTAAACGGTACCAACATTCCACGACCCTTTGATAAAACTTCGTTAGCATATAAATACGGGGTTGAGATACATAATTTTCCCGCTCCTATGGCATAAGCTAAAGCCCCAGAAGATATTTGAGAAGGATCCAAATATGGCGTCACGTAATAATCGATCAATTTCAACCATTCCAATAATTCTTCCAAACTCACATATCTATTTACAAATTTTACATTTTGTACAATACCCATCTTCTTGACCATCAACTTTAGACGGTTCCGGTATTTTTCCCCCTCATAACGCAGTGTGTCAGGATGTGTCTGCCCCACGATAAGGCATAAAACATTAGGGTATACTTTAGCGATTTCTGCCGTCGCTTCAATTGAATATTCGATTCCTTTTGCCGGTGACATTAAATTAATATTCCCCAAAATTATTCTGTTCTTATACCTCTTTTTAAAACTACTTACTGCTTTAAAAGGTAAATCCAGTGTTCCGTGGGGGATAACAGCAATCTTTTCTTTGGGCAGCATGTACTTCTGGACTAACTCATCGGCACTTTGGTGCATTATAACCACTATCGTGTCAGCCGCGGAAACTATTCTTTTTAAAACATTTCCCGATTCGCCGTTCGGATCATCAACAATTGTATGGCAAGTTACCACTAATGGTTTTTTTATTTGTTCTACAAAAGGGACAATATATTCTCCGCCAGGTCCGCCACATAAACCAAATTCATGTTCTAGCATTACCACATCGGCCCCTGATCGGTTTATATACTCCGCCGCCTGCAAATAAGAATTTAAATCATTTTGATTAATTTTGTATTTTACTTCCCACGGATAATTCAACATTTCTTCGGGCCTCCGTAGCACCATGATTTCAGCCAAAGCATAAGGATTCAACATATTTACGGCATTGGTTAAATCTTTTGTAAAAGTGGCAATTCCGCACTTTCTTGGGATATAAGACGATACATATATTGCCCTAATTGTCTTTCTTTTAATTGATATTGTCCCGTTTTTTACCATATTTACTTAATGTAATTTAATAACTCCGATGCTATTTTCTCCGGAGTAAATTTACTCACAGCCCATTGCCTCGCCTTATTTCCCATCGCCCTTCTCAATTCTTCACTGGTCAATACTCTTTTCAATACTTTAGATAGATCTTCTACGTCTGCCCTTGGGCCTTTTTCTGTTATTACCGATTGGCAGAATAGACCTCCCACTCCATCTTCCACCACCTCTTGAGTTGATGTTGCTTTCATTGTTACAACCGGCTTGCCGCACAACTGTGCCTCCACCAAAGGCAAACCAAAACCTTCACTTCTTGAGCAGGCCACATAAATGTCACAAACATTCATCAAATTTCTTATAAATTCTTTTGAAAATTCGCCGGAGAAATATCTAACTTTTTCCCACATTCCTCCTTTAATTGCAATCTGGAGTTCTTCTGCCGACCTTCTAAAACTTCCGGGAGACGGCCAAGTCTTAATAATATATAGCCATGGTATTTTCTGGTCCAACAAAGCCAATGCTTTTAAAATCTCTTGAGCGCCTTTATTAGTCGCATCACCGCCGGTAGTAAATAAAATCGGTATCCTTTTTTGTTTTATCTTTATCAAATCATAATTTGGGGGTATTTCTATTCCTTCCTCCCTGATCGATATAAGATTCAAGAAATTATCAAGATCATTGCTCGGAATTTCCTTCCAAAAGTCAGTGTCGACAGCTTCATACAAAATATTCATTTTTTCCTGTTTAACCCCGGATTTCACAAATACGTTTCGACAATGGTTACTGGTTGTCAGGAAAAAATTTAAATCGTTTAATTCTTCAACAAAATTATCAACCCTATCGTCAGAAACCAGCCATGGCAAAATCCTAAAACCTAATTGTTGAGGACGTTTCACCAACTCAGGATATGAATGCCACGATCCTACTCCCACTACTACCGAAGGCTCGTATTTCAATATTTCCTCCTCCGGATATTTTTTGGTTACCCTGATCACTCTATTTTGCACTTCCAATTTATCTAATCCTTTCGATAAAGCTTTCGCTTGGTTAACGAAACCATATCCATCTTTAGCCGCTAATAATAATATTTTAATATCTGCCATTTTATACTCTATTAACTTTTAATTCATCCAATAATTCGGATAAAAACAACGATTTTGCCCCGATTGTTTTGTCGGCAGCCCCATAATAAATATAAAGTCTTTTATCTCTTACTACTGCTCCGGTAGGAAAGACAATATTATTCTTAACGCCGCTTTTTTCCCAGGGAGCCCTTGGGGAAAACAGAGGTTCTTTTAATCGCCCCAAAACTTTCAGGGGGTTATTAAGATCAAGAAGGGCAGCAGCGGCATGATAGATTTTTCCCAAAGGAGTATCCTCCACTGTATGATAAATAATGAGCCATCCGTCTTTTGTTTCGATAGGCGGGCAACCGCCGCCGACATTGCGGCTTTCAAACCAAAAAAGAGGGTCAAGCACAATAAAATTACCGAGATTCTTGAAATAATCGCGCCAGCGATTGTCAGTAAGTTCGGAGAAATTGTCAAAGTAAATAATTTGGATCCCGGGTAAGATTCGGTGGAGAAGAGCAAATTTATTATTTATTTTTTGGGGAAAAAGAGAGGCATCCTTTTCAAAAAGCAGGACGTCCCTACCTTCTCTTTGCTTAAAAAGCATCTCGAACATTGTATATCTCTCTCTGATTCCCGATCCACGAAAAATATCCTCCGCTTCATCGTAAGAGATTTCCGGTGAGATAATACCTTGTTTGGTGAAATGGACAAGATCGTGACTTGTGGCATAAGAAATAAGGGCATTTTTACCGTCATAGGCAGTGTAGAGAAGGTAGTATGTTCCTTCTAAAAGAGTAATTCTTGGATCTTCTACACCCTTTTCCTCATAATCAAATTCAGGAAAAAGAACCGGTTCCTTAAGTCTTTTTACAACTTTATTATCTTTCAGCTGGCAATAACCTATGGAAGAAATATCATTATGGTTAACCGCCCGATAGAACATGTGAGTAATGTCATCCACCTGGATGCAGGCCGGGTTCAAAACAGCCTTATTTTCAAATTCCAGCTCTGTTTTCTCTAAAATTATTCCCTCGTTTTTAACTGCGATCATAATTTAATTCCTTGGTCGGGGTGCTGGGAATTGAACCCAGTGCCTCCGCGTCCCGAACGCGGCGGTCTACCGATGACCTACACCCCGAAAGTGAGTGCCCCTGGCCAGAATTGAACTGACATCTTACCCTTAGGACGGGTCTGCTCTATCCGTTGAGCTACAGGGGCTTCGTAGGCAGTATTATAACAGAAATTGTCTTACTTAAGAGTCAGGGAATAGAGGTTAGGAGTGGTATCTGCCCCCAAGTTTGTAAGAATTAAGAGTCTTGATGTTGAACCGAAGGGATAGGCATGGGGAGAGACGTAGGAGCCAGAATAGACAAGCTGTTTATTTGTTCCGTCATAATCAATTATTGTTATTTTTCCGGCTTCAGAAAGAACCAGGTGTTTTGAAGTAGGAAACCAAGAGAGACGCTTTGTGACCTCCGGGACCGCGCCTTCGTCTATAAGAAAATTTCTATCCTCTTTGATGTCATAGATATAGGTACGACCCTCTTTGATATCCCTCTCCTCTTTCTGGCTGGAAGAGCCAGGAAGAGATTTAATTAGATTTTCCCTTATTGTGGCCGAACCCGAAGCCGTATAGAGAATTTTTGTTTCGTCTGGGGAAAAAACTATTGAGCTTACTTTTCTTTCCAAAATGTCGACGAGTTCATCTGGCAGGATTTTAATCTGAGAGGAAAGGCGAGTACCCCTCTCTTCTTCCCATTCAGCCAGCATTATTTCTTTCCTGGCCGCCACGTTTACCCGCCTTGCCTGGGGAGTAAAGGTTGAGGAATCGAGTAAAAATACGCTTTGACCGACACTTAGTAGTATTTCTCTTCCATCTGGAGAAAACTGCCAATCGGCCGCGGTTAAATCTCCATCCGTTACTCGTCTTGGGTCTCTGGCAAAACCGAGGGGAAGATTCACCGTTTCTATTATCCAAAGACCTCCTTTTTCAGGATCCTCGCGGGACGGGGGAGTAGCGTATGCAATTCGGGTTCCGTCCGCAGATAAAACAGGACTAACTGCCCCGGAGAATGTAACCGAGGAAAGGGAAGGAGCCACTCTAAATAAGCTCGCAAAGGCTTCCGTTACTACCTCTTTTTCTATAACCAGTCTTTTATTCCAAATGTGGAAACCCTCTTTTCTGATTGAAACATCATAGGTTCCCGGAGCCAGGGAAATAGTCGTGTCCGTTGCGGTTGAGAGCTCTCTGTTTACAAAAACTTGGGCTCCCGAGGGGTCCGACTTAACTACAAGAAGACCACTCGGCTTAAATCTTAATGTTTGCCTATCGAATCTATAGCCGCGGGCGTAAAGAGACACCAAAAGGCTAAGGATTCCGACAACAAATAAGGTCAAAAGACCCAGAAGCACCCTTAGCCTGGTCATGGCCCAATTATACCCCAAGAAACCTCTTGTAGGAAGTAAATTAAGTCAATATAATGCGGAAGTTGACGCATTGTTGAAAACATCATAACGTGTCAAAGTGTATTAATTCTTTGGAATTTCGATGTTTAGAAAAAACATAGCCATAGATTTAGGGACAGCCAATACCCTTGTTTGGGTGGAAGGTGTGGGACTGGTTGCAAATGAGCCGACGGTTGTAGTAATTTCTTCGGAAGACAATAAGGTTGTTGCAGTGGGGGAAGATGCTAAAAAAATGCTTGGCCGAACTCCGGAATCTTTGATAGCCTCTCGTCCGATGCGTGAAGGCGTAATTGCCGACTATCAGGTGACCGAGGCAATGCTTCGATATTTTATCAGCAAGGTTACGGGAAGATTTCAGTTTATAAAGCCAGACGTGATGATATGCGTACCCGCAGGCTGCACTCAGGTTGAGAGGCGTGCGGCACTTGATGCGACACTCTCGGCCGGCGCAGCCCATGCCTACCTTATTGACGAGCCTTTGGCAGCCGCAATTGGTGCCGGTATCCCGGTTTCGGCACCTTCCGGGCACATGATTGTAGATATCGGAGGGGGTGCGACGGAAGCTGCCGTGATTTCACTAGGAGGGGTTGTGGCCCATAAGTCCGTGCGGGTTGCGGGTAATAAGATTGATGAGGCAATCCAAAATTATTTGAAAAAGAAACACAATCTTATCGTAGGGGACCAGACTGCTGAGGATATAAAGATAAAAATAGGTTCGGCAACATCCTTGGCAAAAGAAGAGAAACTGGAAATATCCGGCCGCGACCTCGTATTTGGCCTCCCGCGAAGCCTAACCATGGTTTCCGCAGATATTACCGAAGCTATACGACCCACACTTCTTACAATAATCGGTACAGTCAAAGCGGTTCTTGAGGATACGCCGCCTGAGCTTGCAGCCGATATAATAGATAAAGGCATTGTTATGAGTGGAGGAAGTAGCCTCCTCACGAATTTTGACAAGCTTATGACCGAAGAAACCGGTGTGCCTGCACACGTTGCGGAAGAGCCTCTACTTTGTGTTGTCAGGGGCACGGGTCTGGTTATGGAGAACATTGAACTCTGGAAAAGGTCGGTAACAACGAAGGGATAAAGGCGTTATAGTTTACTAATCCTAGCCGATAGTATATGTATCTAAGGTGGATTCTTTTGAGGATACATTGAGGATAAATGAGAATGTATCGAGCGTATAAAACGAGGGTATTTATTATACAAAGAGTTACTTTAAGAATCGTTAAAGAATTCGAAAATTAACCTGTAGTTAGGCCCAGTTTAAAAAAACCTTTTTTCTGTCAATTTTAAATCCTATAAGTTGAATATAAAATGCTAAATATCGATTTTTTATACCCCAAAACGGAGCGAAAATACGGGAAAATCTTTAATATAGGGCTAAATAGCACTTCCATAACTAAAGTGCTAGCCTTTGTACGCGACAGCCTGGGGAGAAACAGAAAATTTAGCATTGTTACCCCCAATCCGGAGATAATACTGGCGGCCGAGGGGGACAAGAACTTGGCGTTAGCTTTAAATAAAGCAAGTCTGGCGATCCCAGACGGAATCGGCTTATCACAGGCCGCAAGATTTTTGAGCCTTCCCGCGCCTAGAAACATATTATTCAGAGCTCCTGTTTGTTTTCTTCAGGGGCTTTGGGTAGGCCTGGCAACATTTTTGGCAAGAAGTTGGGTCCAAGAAGCCCTTCCCACCATTAAAGGCAGGAAGCTTTTTATGGAACTTATTAAGTTATCCAACAAAAAGGGATGGAGGGTGTTTTTCTTGGGAGGAGAGAAAGGGGAAGCAAGAGGCGCAGGGGAGAGGCTTAGAAGAAGTTTTAAACGCGTGAGAATTGCATACTTTCAAGGACCCATGCTCAATGCTGATGCCGTCCCGGCGAGAGAAGCGGATAAAGATATCCAAAGAGACGCCATAGAGCAGATCAACGAATTTAAACCAGACATCCTTTTTGTGGGTTTTGGAGCTTCAAAGCAAGAAAAATGGCTAATGAAGTGGCTTGCCTCGCTTGACGTGGGGGGAGGAATGGTAGTCGGGGGCACTTTCAGGTATTTTTCCGGAGATGCCAAGCTTCCTCCTACATGGATGGAAGAATTCGGCCTTGAGTGGGCCTGGAGGCTAATAACAGAACCCTGGAGGATTAAAAGGGTCTTGACAGCTTTCCCGGTTTTTCCTGCTAAAGTCTTCCTTTTTCGGTTAAAGTCTAGAGGTACTTGACAGCCGATTGAATATCTTCTAGTCTTTTTTATATAGACTATATTTATAAATGAGAAGAAAGCCTGCCCTAGTTATAACTGTTGTATTGGCCTTCATTTTATATTTTGCTTCCGCCTCCGACGTAAAAGCCCAAGAAACCTATAAGAACCAAACTAGTGAGATTGGAAGCGGTCCGTCCGGCATTCTTTTTCTACAGGCCGAGCCAGGAAATTCCCCAGGTCAGGTGGTTCTTCGCTGGAAGCATTATTTTTCTGATGTTCAAAATTATCACATCCTCTACGGTACAGAGCCTGGTAAATTCCAATATGGAGCTTTAAATATTGGCAAAGAAACCTCCTATACGGTCAATTTTCTTTCTCCGGGCCAAAAATATTATTTTGCAATTTCCCCCGTTAGAGCCGGTAAGGCTCAATTCGTAAGCTTTCAGGTGGGAAGCTTGCCAGCTCCGGGCCTGGTTACCCTGCCTTCGCAGGCTCAAAAACCACCGGGGCCGACACCTTCTACCTCGCTGAGTACAATTCCCTCCGATGATGTATTTTCAAATCAACCCAAGGATTCAATAAGATCTAAAGGCGTGGGAAGGCACCAGCTTTCTGCCGAGAAGGGTGAAAAGCCAGGAGAGGTCAAACTTACTTGGAACCATGCTTTTAATAATGTAGACAATTATAACATTGTCTACGGTATAGAACCTGGTAAATTCCAATATGGAGCTTTAAATATTGGTAAAACCACAAGCTTTACAGTTAGGAACTTAACTCCGGGGCAAAACTACTTTTTCGCTTTAGTGCCGACCAAGGGAGGTAAAGCTCAATATATAACCGCCCAAGCTACCCAAGAATCCACTCCTGGCAGGGTTGAGGCGCCGTCGGTTCCGACAGCGGCAGCACCGACCGGGCCATTACCGGTCCTGACAGGTCAGAATGCCCAAGACAGTGCTATTAATCAGCCAAAGGATGCTATTAAATCTAAAGGGGTCGGACTTCATCAGCTTTCGGTAAAACCGGGAAGTAATAAAGGAGAAGTAGTCTTGGAGTGGAAACCTGCCTTTGGTAATGTGACCAATTATGACATTGTCTATGGTACAGAGCCTGGTAAATTCCAATATGGAGCTCTAAACGTTGGTAACACAACCTCTTATACAGTAAAGGCACTCAAACCTGGAGAGAAATACTACTTTGCTTTGGTGCCGGTTAAAGATGGGAAGGCACAATACATAACTGCCCAGGTAAGCGGGGAAGCACCGCCGGAAGAAAAACTCACAAGCCAGGAGGCCGGTCAGCAGGCGGCACCCTCTTCGGGCCAGCCAGGTGGCTCAAGCGGCCAAGGAACAGGTGCCCAGCCCGGTGCTACCGTTCCCGCACAGACGGGAGGATCAGGCGGATCCCAGCAAAGCACAACAAAAAAGGATGACTCCTCCAAACCCAGTGAGTCTAAAAAACAAGAGAAATCGAAGAAAAAGAGCGTTAAGGGAGCAAAAAGCTTCCAAGGCGGTCTTCTAGACTGGTTTTTAAAATTCTTCACTAAATAGAGCAGGGCTGATGAGAGTAAATACCCCTTGACACCCCTGAACCCCTTTGATATCTTCTGACTAAGAAAGTTAGAGCTTAGGCTCGTAACTATCTCAAAAGCGGTACAAATAGCTTACAAGTTGTCTCAAGACCACTTGTACAGGTACCCTGTAAAATAATATGGACGAGAAACCAAAAAAAAGAGTACACTTAGAAGACCTTCCGGATTTACTTACAGTTCGGGAAGTATCCGAGCTTCTTAGAGTATCTCCTTTAACCATAAAAAGATGGGGCAAAAGAGGAAAACTTCCGGCAATTAGGATTAACTCCCGCGGTGACCGTAGGTACAAAAAGGAAGCCGTCCTCTGGCTTCTGGGTATGCAGGAAAAGACCGAATAACCGGCTTCGTTATTTTTTATTCTAATTCCGTGATAATTTTACACTTTCGTGATAAAATTTCGCAATGAAAGTTTATTTGGTTAGGCACGGGCAATCTAAAGGCAACCCAGAGGGGCAATTTCAGGCTCCCGACAACCCGCTTTCTGATATTGGCAAGAAACAGGCAAAGACCCTTGCCGGAAGGCTCAAGGGAATATCGTTTAATGTTATTTATTCAAGCCCACTTGCTAGAGCCCGCCAGACTTCAGAAATTATTTCTAAAGAGGTGAGAAGACCTATTGAGGTGTGGGAAGACATACAGGAGACGAGAAATCCCAAAGAGGTAATTGCACTTTCAAGGTCTAGCCCTAAGGCAAGGAAAATAAAAAAACTTATCAGTAAGAATTACCACAAAGGAGATTGGAGATATTCGGATGAAGAGACCTTTAATGAGCTAAATGAAAGAGGGAAAAAAGTTATTGCACACCTTTTAAAGCACCATAAAGGGCAAAACGTTCTCTGTGTTACCCACGCAGGGATGATTAAAATGATTTTGGCAAGAATGATTTTTGAAGACAGCCTAACGCCGGAAATATATTGGAATTTTAAATACCATTTGTGGTCCAAAAATACAGGAATAACCGTTTGTGACTATAGCAAAGAATATAGATGGGTCTTGGAGACCTGGAACGACACAACCCACCTATAAGGCCTCGGAAGCGGTTCTTTCGGACACACTTCTGCTAATAAATACCAGACCCAGAAAGGAGTAAACAAGACAAGTATTAAAGGGGTAAGCGAAGTTAGCGATGTTGCGAGCCAACTAACGAAGGTTGTAGTAAAATACTTAAGATGCGCCGGTCTTCCAAAGGTAATAAATGTGCTCGCTAAAGGCCTCTCAGATCTGTATCCACAAGAATTAGATTTAACCAAAGTTCCTCGATTTTAGTAAGCACAATCCCCGCATCGGCCTTAGCCCGTAACTCTTCTCTTTTTCGAAGGACCTGCTCCGGCGTTTTTACGCCCCAGAGAAGCTCCCATCCGGCGCCGACTATTGCCCACTCGTTCTTTCC
>Ga0315291_10001636_pt1 | contig 29870 bp, 30 predicted proteins | sample YL17G12_20_MG_FD_203070 | JGI IMG/M metagenome (GOLD analysis project Ga0315291, IMG submission 203070) | Sediment microbial communities from Yellowstone Lake, YNP, Wyoming, USA - YL17G12_20 | ecosystem: Environmental > Aquatic > Freshwater > Lake > Sediment | place: USA: Wyoming | collected...
GAGACTTTCGCTATATGCTCCCCACTGAATTAAACACTTATGAGATTATCCTCTAGTCTTATTTTCCAGAACTTGTTTCTATACTAATTTGCCAAATCGCAATAATCCGTCACTGTAAAAAATGTGGGAACTAGTGATGAGTGTTTGTTGTGACAATTGGGCTTTGAAAGAATGAGAGCTACACCACAAATAATCACGAGTGCCATGCAACTCTACTTCACAGGAGAATCCCTGAGAAACGTACAGAAATTCCTCAAGCTTCAAGGCGTTAAGGTTAGCCATGTTGCAGTTCTCAAGTGGATAAAGAAGTACGTCACATTGATGAGTGAATATCTGGAAAAGATCAAGCCTAATGTTTCGGACACTTGGAGAGCGGATGAACTATATGTGAAGATTAAGGGTGACATGAAGTATCTGTTTGCGTTGATGGATGATGAAACTCGCTTTTGGATTGCTCAAGAAATTGCCGACTCGAAATATACGCATGACGCAAGAACGCTTTTCAAAGCTGGTGTGAAAGTTGCTGGAAAGAAGCCTATGACCATTATTACTGATGGCTTGCCAGCTTATCACGATGCATATTTGAAGGAATACTGGACTCTGAAAAAGGCAACACGGACTGAGCACATTAGGCACATCACGATCAGAGGCGATCACAATAACAACAAGATGGAAAGAATGAACGGAGAGGTCAGAGACAGAGAGAAGACTATGAGAGGGCTAAAGAAGGTTGATACACCAATACTCACAGGCTATCAGATATTCCACAACTACATAAGAGAGCATGAAGGGTTAGAGGGCAAGACACCAGCAGAAGCTTGCGGAATTGAGGTAAAAGGAGAAAATAAGTGGATAACTCTCATTCAGAATGCAAGCAAAAGCAGAATTGACAAACACTGAAGATATGTAGGCTGAAACAAAGTGCCATAAATTTTAAAAGGACTATGAGGCTAATTGGTGAGTGAAGGGGAAAGCAAATCGTTCATAGCTTCATGATCGACTTCTGTAGAGTGCATCAAAGAAACTACTGAGTTGCATTCCATACATGATTTGCACCCTTCAAGAGCGCAGGAAAGGAGAGAATGTATGAAAAGAACAATGGAGATAGTATTGTGTCTCCTAGTAGTGCTGGTGTTCGCTGAATTTTCTCAAATCGCTCCAATGCAACAAGTTTCTGCTACCTCAGAGTTCAGTGGCTATGCTACATTGGTAATCAAACAAAAAAGTGACGGCGTAGTGCTTGCTAGTTCCTCTCCTCAGTGGTTTGAGACAGATCCTGTCTGGATCTGGGTCGCTGTGGTAGCAATAGTAGCTTTTACAGCGGTAGCTGTTGTTGCTATTTTGAAAAAAGACGTGAACAAAGGACAAGGTTACATACAGGCAGATCTAAAAGTTACAAAGGCCAACGGAGATAAAGTTGAAGCCAGTGTAAAGGCCGGGTCTGAGACTATAATTGCTGAAATCCCTATTACAAGCATGTCACAAGAAGGACATTGGACATTTGAATTGGCAGGTATACCCTATAAGAGCGTCGTCGGGGGCATCGTTATTTCTGTTGATAAGTTTGGTTTGTTGGCTCCCTACATTGGTTTAGCCTCAACAGCTATTATCGGAGCAGTTGCAACAGCAGTCTATGTCAAGCGTGCTAAGCGTAGAAAAGAGAAGCAATGAACACCATTCAATCTCCCTTTTTTTACACTAAGCACAGCACATAGTCTATAGGTTCCTAAAAGACTAGAAAGAATAGTCATCCCACGACAGTTAACACGTCAGTCAATCCCATGACAAGTTAACAGAACCCTGCATAGCAAGAGATATAAGATACTGATTGATTCGTGACATTTACGTGTATTTACAATGAGTATCTGGAAACTCCGTTTATCTATGGTAGGCACCTTAGCCATCATAATCGGGCTTTCAACATTGGTGTTCGGAGTAGTTCTGACACTGTTCAGTACTTTCGATCTGGTGACGCTGGGCGTTCTGGTTGTCGCCTTCAACATTTTCCAATGGCTGATGTCACCGTATTTGATTGGTGCTCTTTATCATACGAAAGAGCTATCGCGAGATGAGAATCCGAAACTCCATGAAGTGGTTGAGGAGCTTAGCAGGAAGAGTGGAATAAAGAAGCCGAAGCTGATGCTTGCACAGATCCCGATTCCGAATGCATTCGCGTATGGGTCGCCGGTCGCAGGCAACCGAATTGCCGTCACTGACGGAATGCTGAAAACGCTTAATCCAGGCGAAGTTGAAGCCGTCATCGGACATGAACTCGGGCATCTGAAACACAGAGATGTTCAAGTGATGATGTTTGTTTCGCTCTTGCCCGCTTTGTTCACGTACGTCGGCTATTCCCTAATGCTCTCAGGTTCGTATGGCAGACAAAGAGACCAAGGCAGTGGCGGAGCAGCGGTAGGCATTGCTCTCATGGCCTTCTCTTATGTTCTAACAATATTCACACTTTACCTAAGCCGAACTCGAGAGTACTACGCAGACAGACACAGCGCCAGCACAGTTGAGGGCGGCTCGCAAAAACTATCAACTGGACTTGCAAAGATCGTCCAAGCGAGCAAGAGTATGGGAAGGAATAGAAAGGGAAAACAGAGTCTGACTTCCTTCAAAGCTCTTTTCATCACTGACCCCGATCGCGCAGAAATAGATTCCATAAGCATTTCAGCTGCTGCATCGTCCAACGACCAAGCCCTCGTACAGGAAATCCTTTCGAAAGGAGTTTCAACGCCGGACCGAATTGCGGAAGTCTTTTCAACACACCCCAACATCGTCAAAAGACTGAAAGCGCTTTCAGAACTCGATTAATAAACAACGAAGCACCTTCAGTCGCTCCTCACATTAACAAAACTGTTAAACATGACCAGCTCAATTCCTATAGCAAAGGCTACACGTGACCCAAATGCAGAACCAATCAATCTTCTCCCAAATCGAGAAACAAACGAATCAAATGATAGAAGCTCTCAAAGAACTCATCCGCATTCCAGCAATAGCTCCAGAAAGCGGCGGAGAGGGCGAGCTGAAGAAAGCTGAAAAACTAGTACAATTGCTGACCGCCATGAAGTTCGACAGAATAGAGCATTTTGACGCAAGAGATGAAAGAGTCCCATCGAAAAAGAGACCGAACATAGTCGCATACTACGATGGAGAAGACAATCAAGAAAGGCTGTGGATAATCACACATCTGGACATAGTCCCGCCTGGAGAAGAATCATCATGGACAATAACGAAGCCCTATGAACCCGTCGTGAAAGATGAACGAATCTACGGTCGCGGCAGCGAAGATAACATGCAATCAATGATAGCGTCCATATTCGCCATCAAGACTCTGCAGGATTTGGGCATCAGACCGAAAAGAACGGTAGCCTTGGCATTCGTAGCTGACGAGGAACAAGGAAGCGAGTATGGAATCCAACACCTCATAAAACAAGGACTTTTCAGAAAAACCGACCTAATCGTAGTGCCGGACAGCGGTAGAGAGGATGGAAGCTTCATAGAGATCGCTGAGAAGAGCGCTATCTGGTTCAGAATAAGAACAACAGGAAAACAAGCTCATGCAAGCATGCCTGCAAAGGGCCTGAACGCTCATCGAATAGGAATGAAATTCGCGCTGGCTCTAGACGAGATGTTGCACAGAAAGTACTTGAAGAGAAACGAGTATTTTGACCCACCTGAAAGCACGATTGAGCCAACGAAGAAAGACAAGAACGTCGAAGCCATCAACATCATTCCAGGGGAAGACTTCGTCTACTTTGATTGCCGAATACTTCCTGACTACGACATAAGCGAGGTTGAAGCCGACATCAGAGAATTTGCTAAAGAGTTCGCGAAAAAGACGAATGCCAAAATAGACTTCGAATTATTGCACGAGAGTGTTGCCCCTAAGCCAACAGACCCAGACGCAAAAATAGTTCTAATGATAAAGGACGCAATCAAGGAAGTCCGAGCCGTTACGCCAAAGGTCGGAGGAATAGGCGGGGGAACATGTGGAGCGTACTTCAGAGAAGCAGGGATTCCGGCAGTCGTCTGGAGCACAATAGATGAGATAGCACATCAACCAAACGAGTACGCCAAAATCAAAAACCTTGTCAGTGACGCGAAAGTGTACGCATTACTCGCGGTATCCTAGATAGCCTATGTTCAAGTGTTCATATAGTCGTAGCCAATAGCCCTTTACAATCTGCTTCCGGGACTCGAAAAGGTTATATGGATGGATAATCCATCCAACACTGATGAACACCAGAAACCTTGCGGTAATAGCCATTCTAGCTGCTCTCTCGATAGGAACCAACTACGCCATGATCTCGCTGTACAACATCAAGTTGATGGATCTGATAGTGTTCATAGGAGGATTCTGCTTTGGCCCTTTGGTCGGCGCTTTGATTGGTATTATCTCATGGGTGGTCTATGGAACCCTGAATCCGCTAGGTTTCTCAATGAACATATGGTTGGCAGCGATGCTTTCTGAATCGATCTATGGTATTGTGGGAGGCCTCGTGAGGAAAGCTCTGAGCTCATATGAAATCGCTAGTCCTACACATGAACGAATCAACACGTATGTTTTCTTCGGAGCCGTCGGAGTGCTGCTAACACTTACGTATGATGTCATCACAAACATCGTGTTCGGGTACGCATTTGACCTTCCTCTCCTCTTTGCCATACTATCAGGGTTCGTGCCTTTCGGACTCATTCACGTGATGAGCAATGCTGTATTCTTCGGGTTCGGGTGCGTTCCTGCAATTAATGCGATATCAAGTCTAACTGGAGGCAAAAAAAATGGCGTTTCTAAGAAATAAGTGGGCGATCTGCGCCTTTCTGTTCGCAAGCTGGGCCATGACTACAACATTCTTGGCTGGTTACTATTGGCTGCAATACTCAAGCGCGCTCCAGACAACGAGTGGCATCTTGATCCAAGTTAATGTTGGAGTAGACTATGGCAATGGCAACAGAACATGGAACAATGGCACAAAAACATTAACAGGCGTTACTCTATTTGACATATCGAAGCAAGTCTTCAACTTGACATACAACGTTGGTGTCTATGGCACCGAGGTAACCTCGATCAATAATGTCCAAAAACAAGGCTCATACGCGTGGACATATTGGACGTGGAACAACACACGTCTTGAATGGTCAATAGTCTGGGAAAATGCGGACTCGTACAGAGTCAACGATGGAGAGACTATTATCTGGTACTATGAAAATGCTTTCGATCCTCCACCATGAGTCTCACGAGACCAGCAAGACGCAATAGAGTGATTTCACGGCCAACACAGCAAAATGATTTTAAGTCAATCCGAGCCATACATGAATAAATCATCGGGGAGTCAAAACCTTGGAAGAGACTTCGCGCATACTGCTGCAAGCTTGCAGAGAGGGCAGAAAAACCTTGCTGGAAACCGAAGCAAAAGCAGTGTGCCAGGAATATGGTATTCCAGTTACAAAGTTTGAGCTATCAAAAAGTGAAAATGAATCAGCAAGATTCGCCGAAAAAATCGGATACCCTGTAGTCCTGAAAATAGTGTCCCCCGACATCATCCACAAATCAGACGTAGGCGGCGTAATAGTCGATCTAAAAAATGCAGACGAAGTAAAAGCCGCCCACAAAAAAATAATCGAAAACGTCAGAAAACACAAGCTCAAAGCCAGAATAGTCGGCATACTAGTACAAGAAATGGCGCCATCCTCAACTGAGATCATCATCGGCTCAACCAAGGATCCACAATTCGGCCCAGCAATAATGTTTGGGCTGGGCGGTGTATTTGTCGAGATTATGAAGGACGTAACCTTCAGAATTGCTCCCATAAAAGAAGATGAAGCCTGCGAAATGATCACAGAAGTTCGAGCCTACCCTCTCCTAACAGGCTACAGAAACTCCCCTCCAGCAGACATAGATGCCATAGTCAAAATACTCATGAACGTCTCTAGGCTAGTCACAGAGCATCAAGAAATCAAAGAACTCGACTTGAACCCGATAATGGTCTATCCGAAAGGCGCCAAAACGGTTGACGCGCGAATAATACTGGAATGACGAAGTACATCCTGATCGTTCATGCTACCATGGAAAAGTTGTTGGAGCCTCAATCGAGAGAAGACCCAATCAAACAGGTTCCTTAGTGGACAAAGAGGAAAACAATGTTGTCGGAAAAACAGAAAATCGAAGAGCTAAATAAGCGACTCTCAATTTTGAAGGAAGAGAAAGCCAAAATCGACGCGGAAGCAAACGAACTGGGCGAAAAACGTGACAAGCTCAACCAGCAATTTCAGGGAATGCGCATTGATGCTCAGAAGCTTAGGGATGGAAGAGATGGAGCCAACGAAGAAGTCAGGAAACTCAAAGAAGAACGCAATGAAATGAAGACGGGAATACATGAGAAAATCCAAGAGTCAAGAGGGCTACGCGAAGAAACCTGGTCCATGGCCCAAAGGAAGCCTCCAAGAAGCCTTCAGTCACTACAAGAAGAGTTTGAAAGTATCGAGTGGAAGATACAGACCACGCATTTGAGTCTTGAAGACGAGAAAATCCTTATCGAGCAGGTCAAGCAAATAGAGACACAAATAAACGTTCACAAAAAGCTCGGACAAATCAATCAAAAAATCGCTGACCTGCACGCCCAGATCAAGACGTTTGAAGCCCGAAGCGAGCTTTGCCATGAAACGCTAACAGCTATAGCTCGAAAAGGCCAAGAAAACCATCAGAAAATGCTGGCAAAAATCGAAGAGTCACGAAAAACCAAGGCAACTGCTGATGCAGTGCACCAATCACTTATGCAAGCAAGGGAGAAAGCAAAGTGGATCCGCGAGGATATTGTTGAGACTGTGAAACAGACGCGCTGCTTGAAAGATAAAATAAGTCAGGAAGAGAGCATAGAGAAAACACAGAACGAAGAAACAATACGAAAAGAAATAGAGAAACAGGCAAGAGCGAAGCTTAAACACGGCGAGAAACTGAGCTGGGAAGAATTTCAAATACTGGCAGAAAAAGGAATGGGAACACAAGATTAAAGTTAGACACGCCTAGAATGATTTGGAGAATAGAGAAAGAGAATGGTCAACGCAAAAAATGAAGAAAAGCAAAAAAGAATTCTCATCTTGTGTGTGGACAGAGACGACGATTTAGAGAAAAAGGCAGGCGTCAAGACACCAGTAATTGGTAGAAAAAAGAACCTTGAAGCCGCAATCAAGCTGGCTCTAAGTGATCCCGAAGAACCAGATGCAAATGCGATGTTTGAGGCAATGCGAACATATGACAAATTGAAGAATGAAAGCAAGCCTGAAGAAGACTTCGAGATTGCCGCCATTTCAGGATCTGAGATCGGCGGCGTCACTGCAGACAGAAAAATAGCTGCAGAGCTGGAACAGTTACTGGATACTTTTTCTGCAACGGAGATCATCTTGGTCGTGGATGGATACTCTGATGAGGCTGTTCTGCCTCTCATACAATCTCGCGTGCCAGTGACGTCGGTTAGCAGAATAATCATAAAACACAGCGAATCAATAGAAGAAACAGCCGCGCTCTTCTCACGATACCTCAAGATGATCTGGGAAAACCCTCGCTTCTCACGTCTACTCCTAGGTGTACCCGGGTTGCTAATTCTTGTCGCAGGGATACTTTCCATTTTCAACTTTCTCTCCATTTTTTGGATATTCTTCGTACTAATCCTAAGCACAGTGATGGTCGTAAGGGGCTTCGGCGCCGACAAAGCAGCTAAAAGCTTCTACAGGTGGGTCAAAGAGTACTCTCCTCCACCTCTCCGCGTTCAGATTTCAGGGTTCTCAACAGGCGCAGGAGCGCTATGTATAGTAATAGGCGCATATCTGGGGTGGACAAATGCTTCTATTGCCTTGCCTCAGCTGGGGTCACCATCTGACTTTGCGGGATGGCTCTCGGTCCTACCTCCGATCACTGGTCACTTCATTCAGGGATCTATGGATCTTTTGGTCGTAGGCGTTTGCGTAGCCTTGCTCGGAAGAGCTATCCGCGGGTATCTTGAGCACGACGCGAGGTTACTGCGCAATGCAGCTCTGATGGTTACTGTCGCTTGGTCAAGACAAATACTCGATGGCACTTCTGTCGTGCTGACCGGAGGCAACTACGATGGGCTTGTCTTTTCCGTAATCGTGGGCATTCTAATAGGAGTAGCTTCAGTCCTTGTGATATTCGTAATCCACAGATCTTCTGAGGGATTCTTCAAGGACACTGAAGAGCGGGGTGAGGAGTTTGGAGAAGACTGAAATTGGAATTGCCAGAGAGATAGGTCTCAAGAAGCTTTTTGAAAGCGCGAGGTCTGATTGATGTTTAAGACGATTCTTTCAGCTGCAGGCGTTTACAAGGCTTATGAGAAGTGGCTGTGGCGACAGGTCAAAAACGGTGTGAAACCTGAGCACATAGCCATAATTCTGGATGGAAATCGGAGATGGGCGACAGATAAAGCTCTTAACCCATGGACTGGTCACGCAAAGGGCGCTGAGAAAGTTGAGAAGCTGGTTGATTGGTGTCTCAGATTGGATGTCAAGTCAATTACACTGTACACTTTTTCGACGGAGAATTTCCAGCGCTCAAAAGGCGAAGTTGAGGAGATAATGCGCATTGCAGGCGAGAACTTTCGGAATCTCCTAACAGATGAGCGTATACACAGTAACAAAGTTCGCGTCAAAGTCATCGGCCGATTAGGCATGTTACCGCCAGAGCTGCAGCAACGCATAATCGACGTTGAAAATGCAACACAGAATTATGATGAGCATTTTCTGAACTTCGCCTTTGCATACGGGGGAAGAGCTGAGATTGTTGACGCTGCAAAGAAAATCGCAGAAGAAGTGCACGCGGGCAAAATGAAGCCTGAAGAAGTTGATGAGAAAACGTTCGAAAAATACCTGTACACTTCGCATCTTCCCAAGCAAGACCCGGATCTGATCATAAGAACCTCCGGCGAAGAGAGGCTGAGTGGGTTCTTGCTTTGGCAGTCTGCCTACAGCGAACTCTGCTTCTTAGACGTGTACTGGCCCGATTTCCGCTTGATAGACCTCTTGCGGGCTGTTCGCACTTTCCAAAACCGCAAGAGACGATTCGGCGCGTGACGTCAGGCTCTTCTGTGGGCGCTCACTATTGACAGGACATCCCTGTCCTTCAACAAGTAATCTTCTCCGACTCTCTTCTTTTCCCTCGCTTCAACCGCGTAGATGAAGCCTTGTCCAAGCTCGGTGTGGATCAGATAGGCAAGTTGCCGAGCGGTTGTTCCGTACGGTACGAGGTAAGCGTCTGGCAAAACCTTTCCGTCGTGGTTAGACAAGTGTTCAAGATCTTCAACTGGAAAGACTGTGATCATGTTCAGGAGCTTGTAGAACGCTGTGTTCACGGCTTCCTGGACGCCAGTGGACCCGTTTTTCAGAAGAATCTTCTCCCTTATTGTCTCCAAAGCCTTGGTCTGCGTGTCGCTGAGCGTTTCAGGTTTCAATACTTTGAAGTTGCAGTCTCCGGGCTTATAATCTATTAACTGCTTTTCTGCTGCTCTTCTCAATGCAAGTTCCGCTTCTGCACAACAAGGAACAACGATGTGCCCTGACTTTTTCAGCTTTTCTAGGTTGTCTTCGGCAGATGGCAGATCCATCTTGTTCGCACCAATTATCATTGGCTTGGCAATCTGCCTCAACGTATCGACAAATTTCAGAAATTCCTTCTCGTTCCAACTGGTAACTTTTTCGGTGAGCCCAGTTTTTCTAATTGCTTCAAGAAGGTGGTTTCGCTTTATTGATAGGCCACTTAGGCGTTCCTCTAGCATTGAAAACAAGTCTTTTGATTCAGCTTCGACGGTTCTGGCGATCTTGGGCCAATCTTTTTTTATTATGTTTGCCATCCACATTGTTATCTCGTGTTCTAGGAACTCCACATCTTCCATCGGATCATGTTCACCTGGCTTGCAAAGTCTTCCTTCGCAGTCAGTTCCCCCAGAAGCGTCAACGATGTGAATCAGCGCATCTGCTCTCCTGATCTCGTCTAGAAATTGGTTGCCTAGCCCTCTTCCTTCCCATGCACCCGGCACTAGACCCGCGCAGTCTATGAACTCTATAGGAATGAGTCTCACTCCATCAAGGCAGAGCGAATTGGACGGGTTGTCTTTGACGCCAAATTCCTCATGGACGCATGGCGTTCGAACGTACCCGATTCCCCTGTTGGGCTTAATGGTTGTGAAAGGGTAGTTGGCAATCTCAGCGGGCGCTAATGTTGATGCACTGAAAAACGTTGATTTGCCAGTGTTGGGTTTTCCGACTATTCCGAGCAATCGTGAGTAGGATTTTTGCATTTGCGGTCCCCAAAATGTGGGCGTCAGTCTCGTTATCCAATAATTCTCTCGAGTTCTATATTGTTTTTGCTACCAAGTTTGTGTCATCTCGATCGTCTTGCGAGGAAAACCAACGTGCAAACCATAATGACAATAAGAATACTGACGTATGTGGCCATCGTCTTAACCACGACCATCCACGCTGTTCGCGCGGCAGCTTCAGCTTCTTGGGTTGAGTCTAAGAGTTTTGAGACCTCAGAGTTTTCAATTCCTTCGACAAGCGCCATTTTGCTTTCAAGAAATGATTGCTCCGATCCATCTGTCTCGGGGCGAAAAATCAAGGCGCCTCCAAGCAATTTAGCGGCTGAAATGGCGACTTGTGCTTGTCTCATTTTCTGAACTGTTTTCAGAACGTCTTGCATGAACGTATTGCCGTTCAATTCACTGGCCGAGCAAGATCTCAGATAGACCGTTTGTGTGTCTTCAATTTCTGAATCCTGAGTGCTGTTAAAGACGTAGTTTGCGTATGACATCATTTCAGGCTTTCCTTGGATTGACGCGAAATGTCTGCAGTCAATTGAGTTGAACAGTCGCCATGTGGCATCAACTGGCACCCAACCATAATTTTCCAAGAAATACTCAGACCACATATGCCCATCTTCTGTGCTTTCGCCCACGTAGTGGAAGACGAAGCCTGCTTCAATCCTTGCTGGTATACCCACCGCTCTGCACAGTGCAACGAACAAGCAAGAGTATTCAGAGCAATCGCCCACTCCATTCTCAAAAGCCCATAAGGCTCCCCGCTCCTCATCTTGGACAGCATAATGCAGATGCTTAATTACGAAGTCATATATTCCAACCACTTTATCATAGGCACTCGTGCATCCACTTGTGATGCTCTGGGCTTCTGCAGCTATGTTTGGGTTGCCTGACTCGATCAAGGGCTCCGGCTGAGTATATGTTCTGTACAGTTCTGAGTCTCTGCTGTAGCTGCCTGTCTGGTTCGGGTCGATTATGTAGTTGGAACTGAAAGAAAGAACTTGATAGTCTACTTCCATCGTAATGCTGTCTCGCGGACTTATTCTTATGTTCTCCCAGAACGCATACGTGTTGTTTGAGCTGTCACTTAGGATTGTGGGTTGCCCGAAGGTGGATGAAACCTCTTGAATAGCGGTGTATTGGTGTGCTGTCTTGTTTCCAATTAATGGAACTGTGAGTCGCCCATCGGTTATCGCCTGGGATGTGGGGTTACGAATCTGAATATTGTGCTGAATGCAACCCGCGAAAGCGTCGGTTACTTCATACTTCAGGAAGGTCGAACTTGTGGCTTGACCGACCAACGAATATTGCAGGCCAAAAGGAGTGCAAAGCATGAGGCCTGCAACCAGACATGTGAGAACCTGGTTCTTGTGTGCAGATTTCGGTAGCATCCTTCTCTTCATCTTTCGGGAATCATAAACTAATATAAAAGCGTCTGGGTCTATAACGACTGAAACGAAAAGGCTCTTGGAAGTGAAGGCGAGTGACATTAGATTTGCCCAAACAAAAACTTGCTGAAATGCTCAGAAAAATGGTTGAGATTCGCTTTTTTGAGGAGAAAGTTTTCGAGTTATATGGCCAAAATCTCGTCCCAGGCACTATTCACCTGTATGCAGGAGAAGAAGCTGTGGCGGTTGGAGTCTGCAGCGTTCTTGAAAAAACGGATTACTTAACAAGCACCCATAGAGGGCATGGCCACTGCATAGCCAAAGGAGCTGATCTAAGTCGGACAATGGCTGAAATTTTGGGGAAGCAAACTGGCTACTGCAAAGGCAAAGGCGGATCTATGCACATCGCGGACTTCGCTATCGGAATGTTGGGAGCTACAGCGGTCGTCGGAGCTGGATTGCCCATAGCCGTGGGCGCCGGTTTGTCAGCAAAACTGAGGGGAACGAAGCAAGTTGTGGCTTGCTTTTTCGGCGAGGGTGCTTCAAATCAAGGGACCTTTCATGAGAGTTTGAATATTGCTTCTGTGTGGGGATTGCCAGTTGTTTTTGTGTGTGAAAACAACCTGTATGCCATGGGGACACGGCAATCAAGAGTTATGAATATCGAGAATATTGCTGATCGCGCATCAGCTTATGGGTTTCCGGGCATGATGGTTGACGGGAATGATGTTGTTGCAGTCTACGAAGCATCTGCTATTGCTGTGGAAAGAGCCAGAAGATGCGAGGGGCCGACGCTGATCGAATGCAAAACGTATAGACGCAGGGGGCACTCGCGGGTTGACCCTGCCAAGTATAGACCAAAGGATGAGGTGCAAGAATGGCTTGGCAAGGATCCAATCAAACTTTTCAAGGAACGACTCATTCAAGGGAACATCTTTTCAGAAGGCGAGATCGTCAGTGTCGAGAAAGAGGTTGAAACCAGAATCGAAGAAGCCGTTAGATTTGCTTTGGATAGCCCTTTTCCAATGCCGACAGAGGCGTTGCAGGATGTTTATGCTTAAACGGGAGGTTTGGATATGCGAAAGATAACCTATCGAGAAGCGATTCGTGAAGCACTGAGGGAGGAGATGCGAAAGGATTCAAGCGTGTTCCTGCTAGGTGAGGACATAGGGAGGTTCTGGGGTGGAGCGTTTAAGGTTACAGAGGGGTTGGCAGAAGAATTCGGAGATGATCGAGTCAGGGATACTCCGATATCCGAATCGGCAATAGTCGGAGTTGGGGTTGGAGCCGCAATTACGGGCATGCGCCCCGTTGCGGAGATCATGTTCGGAGATTTGACGGCACTAGCGATGGATCAGATCGCAAATCAAGCAGCAAAGATAAGATACATGTTTGGTGGGCAGGCAAAGTGCCCGCTCGTAGTCAGAACACCTTTTGGGGCTGGCGTAAACATTGCTTCACACCATTCGCAAAGTCTTGAAGCATGGTTCATGCACGTTCCAGGCCTATTTGTGGCGATTCCCTCGACGCCTCAAGATGCTAAAGGTCTTTTGAAAACAGCCATAAGAGGGAATAACCCAGTCTTCTTCTGCGAACACAAGCTTCTATATCCTGTTGAAGGCGAGGTTCCTGAGCACGATTATACGATACCTTTCGGTGAAGCTGTTACGAGGCGAGAAGGCTCAGATGCCACAATCGTTGCCACCTCATACATGGTCCACAAAGCCCTTGCTGCCGCTGCCATGCTTGAGAAAGAGGGCTTAAGCGTGGAAGTCGTTGATCCCAGAACCTTAACGCCATTAGACAAGCAAGCTTTAGTTAGATCAGTCAAGAAAACTGGACGATTGATTATTGTAACTGAAGACTGCAAGACCGCAGGTGTGAGTGCTGAGATAGCAGCGGTAGTAGCCGAAGAAGCCTTGGACTATTTGGATGCACCTATACGCCGTTTGGCTGAACCAGACACGCCGATACCATTCAGTCCACCACTTGAGCAGTATGTGATACCTGATGAGAAATCTATCGTCAAAGCAGTCAAGGAAGTTGTGTAGCATGGTCACTAACGTTGTGATGCCCAAGCTGAGTCTAACGATGAAAGATGGCATGGTTGGCAAATGGTACAAGAAAGAAGGTGAAATTGTAGACAAAAACGAGCCAATCGCCGAGATAGTTTCTGAGAAGGCCACCTACGATTTAGAAGCACCAGTTCAGGGAGTTCTGCGAAAAATCATTGTCGAACAAGGCTCCAATGCTCTTGTCAACCAAACTTTGGCTGTCATCACAAACCCCGACGAAGGTCTTTCAGATGCAGACTTGAAAACGGAGGTGCCACAAGCAGACACCGAGACTGAAAGGATACCAGCTTCGCCTGCCGCTAGACGTTTAGCTAGAGAACGCGGGATTGATCTATCACTGGTAAAAGGCACCGGGCCAGAGAACAGAATTTCAGAGCAGGATGTTGAAGGCTTTATCAGTCAAAGCTTTGGAGTGCTACCGAAGATTAAGGAGACAATTCCCCTAACTGGTTTGAGAAAGACATCTGCTGAAAGAGTTTCTGCAAGTTTCAGAACAGCTCCACACAGCACGATAGTGATGGAAGTTAACGTTTCAAAAGCGTTGGCATTACGTGATAGGCTTCAAGTTTCCTATACTGCAATACTCGTAAAGATTGCGGCACATGCGCTAGCCGAAAAAAGAATTGTTAACTCGTCACTCGAAGGTGAAACGATAAGGGTCTTTGAAACCGTGAATGTGGGCGTAGCAGTTGCTACAGAAAACGGTCTGATAGTGCCGGTCGTAAAAGATGCTGACAAGAAATCTATCAAAGAGATAGACGCGACCGTGAAGGAGTTGACCATAAGAGCCAGAGAAGGAAAGCTATCAAAGGAAGAAATTTCAAGCGGCACCTTCACGATCACAAATCTAGGTATGTATGGAGTCGATTTTTTCACGCCAATAATCAACCCGCCCGAAGCTGCCATTTTGGGTGTTGGAACTGTCAAGGAAAGAGCAACTGTGGTGAGCGGAAAGGTTGAGAGCAAACCTACAATGATGTTGAGTCTGTCATATGATCACCGAATTATAGATGGGGCACCGGCAGCTGAATTTCTGCAAGCGATCAAAGAGAGACTTGAGAAAATCGATACTGAGTAAGAAATTGTGGTGTACATGGATCTATTTGGTCTATGAGCGGTCAACGCGGCAGTTTCTGGAGGCCGGTCAAAACTTCGCCGGTGTCTTCTGCTTGGCTTGGAAAGTTTTAAGTGTCTGTTGATTGACAAACGATTGAACTATAATGAAGGTCGCGAAGTACTACAACCAACGAGACGTAAGAATTGAAGAAATGCCTGTGCCTGACATCGGGGAAAATGAAGCGTTAGTGGAGATGAGGGCATGCGGCATATGTGGCTCAGACCTTATGGAATGGTATCTCAAACCCCGTGCACCCTTAGTCCTTGGACACGAGCCTGCAGGTGTAATCTCTAAGCTCGGAAGCAGAGTGAAGGGTTTCAAAGTTGGCGACAGGGTTTTTGTGCATCACCACGTGGCTGACCTAACGTGTCACTTCTGCAAGCATGGAGACTATACTCTCTGCAAGCAGTTTCACGAAACGAACATACACCCAGGCGGTTTTGCACAATATTTCAAGGCTCCAGCTCCGAACTTACAGTTGGACACCCTAATAATCCCAGACAACGTGTCTTTTGATGAAGCGACCTTCATAGAGCCAGTTGGCTGCTGCCTAAGAGGCATTAAGAAGTGTGAGATGCAGTGGGGAGACACGGTGGTCATAATTGGAGTCGGAGCCACAGGATTGATCCATGTTGCACTATCCAAGATATACGGAGCCGCAAAGACTCTTGCAAGCGACTTCTTTGACCATCGATTGAGTGTTGCAAGAAAAATGGGCGCTGACGTTGCAATCAACCCTGAAAAAGGCGATTTTGTGGAAACTGTAAAAAACGAAACTGACGGTAGAGGCGCGGACATATCGATCGTAACTGCACCAAGCGTAGAAGCTTACAAAACTGCTTTGAGTGTTTGCCGCAAAGGCGGTAAAATCTGCGTTTTTGCGCCGACAACTCCTGGCAGTTCTCTTCAAGTAAGCCCAAACGAACTTTTCTTCACTGAAATTAAGATAATTCCCTCCTATTCAACGTCACATGTCGAAACCAGAACCGCTCTGGAACTCATAGCGTCTGGAAAATTGAACGTAAAGACGCTGATAACGCACCGTTTCAAGCTTACTGAGGCTTCGGAAGCGTTCAAGACGGCAATAGAAAGCAAAGATTGCTTGAAAGTTGTGATTCACAACGAGTGATAGACAATGAAGGCAGCCATGCTCTACGGAGTAAAGGACTTGCGGGTTGAAGATGTCGATGTGCCAGATGTCGGGACAGGGGAAGTTCTCGTCAAGATCAAGGCGGCTACGACATGCGGGACTGACGTTAAAATATACCAGAGAGGTTACGTTGAGAAAATCATAAAGCTTCCCACGATATTCGGCCATGAGTGGGCAGGGGAAGTTGTCGAAGTCGGAGACGATTTGGACTGGCCAAAAAAGGGAATGAGAGTTCGCGCCGGAAACAGTGCACCTTGTCTACATTGTAACATGTGCCAGAAGGGCAAGTATAACCTATGTGAGAACATGATTTGGCTTTGGGGAGCTTACGCTGGGTACATCAAAGTTCCTGCACGCACAGTTCTGGTGAACATGCAGGAGATTCCTTCGCATATTTCGTTTGAAGAAGCAGCCATAACAGAACCCTTGGCCTGCGTGTTGCATGGCGTTGAAGAAGCAAACGTGAAGCTAGGCGACACAGTTGCAATCATAGGTGCCGGACCAATAGGTTTGCTTCATCTTTTGACTGTGAAGAAAATGGGCGCTGAGAAAATTGTGGTGATAGATCTAGTTGACGAAAGATTGAGCGTGGCAAAAGAGCTAGGTGCAGATGAAACAATCAACGCTGGAAAGGAGAATGCGGTCGAGAAAGTGCGACAACTAACAGGTGGGTATGGCGCTGACATCGTGATCGAGGCAATAGGATCACCTGCTACGTGGGAGCAAGCGTTGAAGCTTGCCAGAAAAGGCGGCACCGTGCTTGAGTTTGGCGGTTGTCCACCGGAAACAGAAATTAGGCTCAACACGGAGATGCTTCATTACGGTGAGTTGACTGTTCTTGGAGCGTTTCACACGACTCCCCTGCATTTCAGAAAAGCGTTGAACCTCATAACGTCCAGATCAGTTGATGTGAGACCACTTGTTACAAAGAGAATGAGGCTTGAAGACATCAAGCAAGCTTTTGAAATTCTTTCGACATCCAAAAACGAGATTAAAATCGCGATTGCCCCATGACTTTTCATTTTCTCTCGCATTAACAGAGTCCCTTGTTCATACAAAAAGACGCGTTGATTGTGCGAGGGAATCGTTACCTACGTTCTTATTAACCATAGATCCATAACCAAGAATTGGGGTATCCAATAGTGCGTGCCGAAGGTTACGTTTTAAGAATCGCAAGCAAGACTTGGGTTGATCACGTTTTCGACATGGCAATCTACTACACCAATCTTTGCAGAAAATGGGAAGCCGGACAAGCTGCAATACTCGTGCATAAAGTGGAGCACGGTGACGCCATAATAGGCTATGGCATAGTAGAAAGTGCATGTGAAAGGGAAAGACTTCCGGAAGAAGAAAAAGGCAAACACCTAGAGCACGATTGGAAGAAGGCTATAACCTTCAAATACGTCGTCCGACTCAACAGGCCCTTGCCAGTTAGAGAAACGTTCCTTGGGGATCCAAGGTATAGGGGAAGATACTGCCACGGTTTGGAGCTGAGCAGGCGACAAGTGGATACGCTTATTTCTCAAGCTGAGTCGCTACAGCATTGATGTAACCAAAAGACTTAAAACGACTCCTCGATAATGGGTGAAAGAGTGAATATCATGGTGTATTGCGTCAAGTGTGGAACCCGGAATTCCGACGATGCTGAAGCATGCGTCAAATGCGGTGCACAGTTGAACCTTACAGGTGAGAACAGGCACTACAGACGAGTGGAAGGCGAGTGTTTCGGAATTCCAAGAGGCGGAACATTCGTGGGTTTGGCCATTGGCGTGATCATAATGCTGTGGGGAGCCATATGGTTCCTGCAGCAAGCGGGTTACGTCGCTACTAACATCGAGGTATGGCCCTTCGCTGTCATAATTTTCGGCGCGTTGATGATCATCGGGGCTCTCTACGGATTACGCCGTAGATATTGACAGCATCCTAACCCTCTTTCATTGAGCAACTGAACCTGCATTCACGGCAGATTCTACTGTGATCCCATTGAGAAAGCAACACCCTAGTTAGAAGCCAAAACAAAATCAGCATGAGAACGAACAGATCGATAGAGAAACTCGCCAGATGGTCAATTCCTGCAAGAATCGAAAAACCCCCGAAAACAAACAGCGTATTCAAGAACAGACGAGCAACACCTTTGAATTTCAACTCGAAAAATCCCAGAACCAGGCTTGTGGCTCCGACCAAAACCAAATGGAAGCCCACTAGACCAGTTCCTAAGCCTGCAAAGAAATATAGAGCTGTTCCAAATAGAGCGAGGACTGCACCTAGAAACAAGCCTGAACAAGCAGCGCATAAGACATGCGTATTCAGACCTATGACGTGAGCTGCAAATGCTTCACAGTCTGGATGATGACCTTTTATTTCAGTTTGTTTCTGACCGTTTCCACTCTGGATGGCCGGCGTTTTAGTTCTTCCCTCGAAATGGAGTGAGGTTGAGCATCGCCTGGGCATGATAGCAGCCGCTATTCCGAAGACGCATATCAGAGCGAAAAGCGAACCAACAATGTATCTTCGCAAAGCGAAGCCTTCTAGGACTGTTGGTGAACGTAACGCCAGCACGAGCGTTGTAGATAGTCCGAAAACAGAAACCAGTATGAAAAAAAGCAGGCTCTTGGGCATTCGTGCCCCTCTAGAAAAGCGTTCTAAGTTGTTGAACTATTCCTTTGCGTGCCATGTGCCATGAAAGTCTCCTCCTCATCTCGTTGCTGGAAAACATCGAATGCAGCCTTCGGTTCCATGACCCGTAGAAACTTCGATAACACTCGTATAGTTCTTCCTGCACTTCATGTGTTGACAGCGTCTCGGTAGGCATCACTGCGTGAACCATATCATAGTGTGACCAGTTGAAATCCTCGATCCATCCGTTAATCTTCGCTTCATCGTAGATCTCATTTCCTGGGAACGGTGTCAGAATCGCGAATATGGCGAAGTCAGGGTTCAAATCGTTCGCAAATTCTCTTAGCCTTGCTATTGACTTGGTCGTGTCTTTCCTATTGCCTATGATGAACATTGCGTGGGCGAAAATGTCGTTATCCTTCAACAGCCTCACCGCTTCTTTAGAATCTTCGGGTGAAATGCCTTTCTTGAAGTCCGCAAGTGCGGATGGCTCGGAATTCTCCACTCCGAGAAGAACCCAGTTTAACCCTGATTTTCGCATTCTTGGCAAAACTTCCTTGTGCCTTATGATATCGTCACATCTCGCCTGAACAAACCATGCCAGTTCTGGCATGTCACGCTCAAGAATCTGATCAGCAATCTCTCTTGCTCTAGTACCCGCCCCAAGATTGTCATCCGTGAGCCAGACAAACCTGCCGCCAAAATTGCGATAACAATACTCTATCTCGTCAGCAACTCGTTTAGGCGACTTCGATCTCCACTTTCCTTGCCAATGTCTCCACTGCGTGCAGAAAGTGCACTCATGTGGGCATCCACGTGCGCCTTCAACCAACTGGTAGGGCGCATCGCGCCCAGCCATTGCAGCAAAGTGGTATTTGTGGATTACATCCTTGACCAAGTGATACCCCGGAAAAGGCAGTTCATCCAAGCTTTCAATCAACGGTCTTGGTGGGTTGTGAACGATCTTTCCTTTGTTTCTGAACGAGATGCCATTGGTGTCTTTGAAGGTTGATTTGTTGCTTGTGTTCTTGACAAGTTCTGTGAGCGTTTGCTCCCCTTCTCCGCGCACGATGACATCAATCTCGGGATACTCTTCTAAGCTTTCTTGGGCGGTAGCAGTAAAATGTTGGCCACCTGTGACAGTCAAGATGTGAGGGTCTACCTTTTTGGCAGTTTCAAGTGTTCTTGCCACGACATAAGTGTTGCATGTGGCTAACGAGCTTGACGCCACAATGTCAGGATCAGAAGCTGCAATGTGTTTTCCCATATCTTTCCAATCTACGTGAGAAGCGTTGCAGTCCAAGACTTCGATTTCAACATTTTTGACTTCTCTTTCAAGATAAGCCCCAAGTTGGATGATGCCGTATGGTGGAGGAAGATAGTCTCCCATTACAAACCAAGTGTCTTTGGGAGGCTCCACGAAGAGGACTTTCATCCTTGGTTTTCTCCGTCGGACTAGGTTATGTTAGTTTGTCTTTTAAGAGTGTCCGTAAGAAGAGTGCCTCGTTTTGAGGCGACCATATTTCACATGATTGACCCAGCGCTGAGCAGCAGTTAGAATAAATTTAAATGCCGACTTTGATGTATGGGGTTGGTATTGCGGGGCATGAGGTAGCATGGTGAAGTACATTTTTGTCACGGGCGGTGTCTTAAGTTCGGTTGGCAAGGGTATTCTGACGTCTTCCATAGGCAAAATGCTTCAAACGAGGGGGTTGAAAGTTACTGTTGTGAAGATTGATCCCTACGTGAACGTTGACGCTGGAACCATGAACCCCTACATGCATGGGGAGGTTTATGTTACAGATGACGGCGGCGAGACCGACCTAGACTTAGGCTGGTATGAACGTTTCTTGGACTTGAACCTGAAAACGGAGAACAATCTCACAACTGGAATGGTGTACAAGGCGGTTATTGAAAAGGAAAGGAAGGGAGATTTCCTAGGCCGATGCGTGCAAATAATCCCGCATATTACAAACGAGATCAAGCATCGCATACGCAGTGTCGCGAAAAACTCCGAGGCTGACGTGATTCTGACTGAGGTTGGCGGTACCGTTGGCGACATCGAAGGCTTACCGTTTCTGGAGGCAATTCGCCAGATGCGCTTGGAAGAAGGGTTCGAAAGCACGTTGTACGTGCACGTGGCCTTGGTTCCAGTCTTGGATGTTACAAACGAGATGAAGACTAAGCCTCTGCAGCACAGCGTGAATGAGCTGAGACGTATTGGTATTCAGCCAGACGTTATTGTGGCAAGAAGCCCGGAAATGATTGATTCGGAAGCTCGGCGCAAGATTGCATTGTTCGGTACGATACCTGAAGATGCTGTTTTCTGTTCATTTAACGCTAAGACAGTATATCAGGTTCCGCTTATTCTTGATCAGCAGGGCATGGGAGCGTTCATCTGTAAGAGGCTCGGGTTCAATGATTCTAAGAAGGATTTCGTGGAGTGGCAGGAATTTGTGGATGCCATCGTGAAGCCTGAGCATGAGGTAAGAGTCGCTTTGGTTGGGAAGTATGCTGGGTTGACAGATAGCTACGTGAGCATGAACGAAGCATTACGCCACGCTGGCGCTGCATGCAAGACAAAGGTCTGCATAAGCTACATTGAAGCGGAAAAGCTAGAGCAAAACCCGAAAGCAGTAGAATCCCTAGGCGAGTTCGACGGTGTTTTTGTGCCGTATGGCTTTGGTCCAAGAGGCACCGAGGGAAAGATCTCGACGATTCAGTTTGCGAGAGAGAATAATGTTCCATTTTTGGGGATCTGCTACGGTTTCCAGCTTGCGGTGGTGGAGTTTGCACGTCACGTGTGTGGCTTGAGTGAAGCGAACAGTACGGAAATCAGTCCGTCTTCACCTGATCCTGTTATTGATCTTATGCCTGAGCAGAGGGGGGTGGAGATTAAGGGAGCTACGATGCGGTTGGGGGCTCACAAGATAGTGATAAGGCCTCGCACTTTGGCTTCTAGTCTTTATGGGTGTCAGGAGATTTATGAGCGTCATCGTCATAGGTTTGAGGTTAACATGGATTACTTGGAGAAGCTTGAGAAGAATGGCCTTGTGTTTTCTGGGAAGAATACGGATGGGAGGAGAATGGAGATTCTGGAGTTGCCGGATCTGGCTTTCTTTTTTGCTTCTCAATTTCACGGCGAGTTTAAGAGTCGGCCTGGCAGGCCTGATCCGGAGTATTATGGGTTCATTAAGGCTTGCCTGGATAGGAAGCTGGGCAAGTCGCAACTCGAGGCGAAAAAGTAGCCCCTGCGTCAGGGCGTGTTTGAGGCTTTTTTTGTTTTTTCACGATTCTACAGTACAGTTTATATCTTGTTTGGTGAGTACAGGGTCAACGGTGAAGATGCGTGGTTAAGACGGTTGACAATTTGAAGAATGCAATTGCTGGTGAGTCGCAGGCGAATCGTCGCTATCTGGCCTTTGCACAGAAGGCAGAAGAAGAGGGTTTCTCGCAAGTCGCAAAACTCTTCAGAGCCGCTGGCGAAGCAGAGACGGTTCACGCTCTAAATCACCTTGGGATTGGTGGAGAAGTGAAGTCAACACCTGAAAACTTGGAGGCTGCTGTCGCAGGAGAGACTTTTGAGTACAAGAAAATGTATCCTGAGTATATCTCTGTCGCCAAACAGGAGAAGAATCAGCAAGCAGTCTGGAGTTTCGATGTCGCAAACAAGGTTGAGCAAGTCCACGCTGGTCTTTTTGCCAAAGCTGTACAAGCGCTCAAGAACAAGAAGGAACTGGCACAAGTTGACTACTACGTTTGTAGAACCTGCGGAAACACTGTTGAAGGTGAAGCACCTGAAAAGTGCCCAATATGTGGGTCTCCGAAATCCCGGTTCTTCAAAGTAGCCTAGTGAAGCACAGATGCCCAGCGACAATTCTTCGGCAGTTGCTGACTTGACTACACGCTTGGACAAAGCTGCAAGCTACGGAGAAGTCTGGGAAATCGTCAAAGACACAGTCACGTCTTCCTTGCACAGGAAGCGAAGCGGCATGATGCTTTTCCTTGATGATCTGCCAATTCAGCTGGGGGCATACCATTCCATTGGCACAAACAACATTGTTCTAAACAGAGTCTTGGTCGAGATCGTTGAGGCCAAGCTGGAGTCAAAACGCGTAGTCAACGCTTTGATATACAACCTGCTCTTGCATGAGTATCTGCATGCGCTAGGCGAGTATTCTGAAATTGACGTGAGAAGAATGGTTTATGAAATAGCGAAGAGGAGTTTCGGAGAAAATCATGTGGCAACTTCGCTCGCGAAGAAAAGCCCTTGGGCTTTACTCAAGGATATCCCGTTGGGAAGAGTTAGCATACCGAAACGTGTCATAGAGATTGTGAAGGATTTTGAGAAGACGGACAAATACATAGTCTAGCAATACAAATCCAATGATCCAGGCCAGATTTGTCTTTGTCTTGTCAGATTATTCATGATTCGAAATGCTTTTTACGTAGGAGCGTCAAATGTGGACTACGAAAGAAAGACTAATCATGGAATTTCATGGTAGCAAAACTGAGAAAAACTTGCTTGCTGCGTTTGCAGGCGAATCCCAAGCTAGGACAAGATACACCTTTTTCTCAAGTGAAGCGAAGAAGCAAGGCTTTGAGCAGATATCAGCAATCTTTCAAGAAACATCAGATAACGAGAAGGAGCACGCCCAATTATTCTTCAAACTTCTAAAAGGCGGAGCTGTGGAGATAACAGCGGCGTATCCTAGCGGAATCATAGGGTCCACTACTGAAAATCTGTTGGCAGCGGCTGAAGGAGAGAAACTTGAGTGGGGAAAATTGTATCCAGATTCTGCTGACATAGCTGAGAAAGAAGGCTTTGCTGAGCCAGCCAAGACATTTCGCATGGTGGCAAAAGTAGAAGCTTACCATGAAAGGCGGTATCGAAAGCTGCTGGCAAATCTGGAACAGGGAAAAGTGTTCAAGAAAGATACGCCCATTAAGTGGAAGTGCAGGAATTGCGGATACGTGTTTGAAGGTTCCGAAGTTCCCGAAAAATGCCCTGTATGCGACCATCCGCGGAGCTACTTTGAAGCCTGGTGTGAAAACTACTAGAGTCGGTCCACCCATCGCATATTGTCACAACATCTGCGACCACAGCACACAGTTAACTCAGTCTCGAAATGGTCACTAGTAGGAAAGTGATCTTGGCACGGTTCCATCAAGCGTTTTCAAGAAATTCCAAGGCTTTTTTGATAATGATCTCATACAAGTTGCTTCTGTTCTCGAACGTAACGACGATTGTTTCAGCATCTTCTCTTGTCCTAAGCACGTCTATCAATTTGTCCTTTGCTTTTCCGTGGACGACACCAATCACGAGCCTCCTGCTTTCAACTGCTTTTTCAACAGCTTCCTTGAATCTCGATGAAAACAATTCCATTGGCCCGATCTCGTCAATCACGATGACACCTTCGCGCTTAACAGCATCATTTATGGCTTTAGCGCCTACGTTTTCAAGATCACCCAAACTCACGTGATACTTGCCCAATCGCGGACCGTTTCGTTGTTTCACGTGAGCCAACCACCCACGTTTTCCGCTGGCCAAATCAAGCACTTCAAAGCCGATCCTGCCCTTGGCGCCACGAATTTCGCGGCTTATCATCCCACCAACACTATAGCCTTTGGCTCTAAGAGTTTCAACAGTTTTCATTAGGACAGTGGTTTTGCCAATGCATGGATCGCCAGTCAAGAAAAGTAAGCGTTTCATCAGGGCAAACTCCCTAGTCAGTCAAGAGAGGGATCATACAAATACTGTTTGCGCAATAGCTGTGACGATTTGTTACGTGTTGCATAATGTCTAACCAAAACCTTTCGTTAGTTGCCGTCCGTGTAACTCTGATATTTCATCTGATCGTCAACCTAATGCCTTTTCATCATCCGGCAAGAAGGAATAGAAGAGCCGAAAATAAAAGTGTTCTTGGGGAGGAAGTGAATTGTTGCTCTGTTTTGGCTGGCAGCTTAGAGAATGGCGACTGCTATGCTGAAGCATTGAAAAAGGTGCTATGTTGAACCATTCATCTTTGGCATTGTTCTCGTTATCTAGTATTCCTTTCTGTCTTCGGAGAAGTTGATACTAACTCGGGATTTTCGCTTATGGCCCTTACTGTCACTTTCAGCTTCTCCAGACGCTTTTGCAGGCTCAAAGTTCTGAAGACTGCTTCACCCCTTTCTGTGATAGCAAACAGTCTTTTCTTGCCAATCAATCGTTTTTCAACTAGTCTGTTCTCTATAAGAAAACCTAGCCGCTCCTTAATGATACCGCAGTTTCCGCTGAGCTTATATGATAGACTATCGATCTCCAAAGGTTTCTCAGACAGAGCTTCCAGAATAGCCTCATACGATTCGAGCTTCGATTTTCGCATTTAACCTCACAGTTCTCAAGAGTTTCACTTTTAGATGATAAATCCTTTATGAATTCTGAATCTGTATCAAAAACCCATACTGGAATATCATGTTAAATCAAGTCCGCTCAATCATTGGTTATTGGGTTGCCAATAGGATCGTATACAAAAGCATCAACAGAATACGTGCTTTTGATCTTTGCATTCGACATGAAGTCTTTGGCAGTATTCTTTGCTGGGCTTCTGTTCGTAAATGAAGTCTGCAAACATGGAGGGATGTATCTGCTTTGATCCGGCGAACTCCAAGCAGTCCGCATCGTCCTTCGACAGTCAGCGATTGACTCTAATGACTTGTGGTTCCATTTGCGTCTGTGACTTGAGGAGGATCTTGATCCCGAATAAGAATAGTCACTTGTGCATAAGTTTTCCATAATGAAGTTCTGAACGTGGATTCTGAATCCAGATTTCAGCTAACAGTGGAGACTTCTCCCGCGCAATTCCTCTTTTTTTGTTTTCCAAGGACAAAGGCACTGAGAAGGGAATAAGTTGGCTCCCGTAAGGCGCGCGCGGTGGTGGACTGGAAGATTGTTTCATAAGGCTTATTTAAGGGAAGAACCGATAGAGGATCGTTGGAAGAGGGGAGAGTCTAGCATTTCTTTCATAGGCCTCAAATGTTGATGCCACCTGTCTAGAGGCTTTTCTCTTCCAGACAAGTCGAAAAGTATGAAGAAAGGAGAAACGATGAAGACGCGAAAAGAAATATCACACACGCCAATAGCACTTCTGCTGATACTAGTTGTTTCAATGTTTACAGCGATTCCAGTGAGTGCCTTCATACACCCAGACGGAACGGTAGACACTAGTTCCGAGCTTTTCGGCCCGCACGTGGACCAAATCCAGTTCAAGATGTACCATAGCACGGACCCTATGTGGACGGCGATGGATCTGGGCTTAATTGATCTATGTGACTGGCCGCTGACAACTGCTTGGCGTCAGCAATTCGCTTTGAACCCTGACGTTAACGTGGTGAGTGCAGGCGGCGAAGCTGGCATGTTCCTGATCGACTTCAACCATGACCCCTATGCGATCGTTCCAGAGAGCACTAGGCCCGGGTATGAAAACCCAGTGTACACTAAGCCGTCGGGAGGCTACACGCTTGGCATCCCGCCGATAAGCTGCAATTACCACTTCAGGTGGGCATGCTTGTACCTGTTCAACAGAACCTTGTTCAACCAAGTCCTAGGACCAGCAGGCTTCCCAATATTGACTCCTGTGCCATCCTTCATGGGTGGTTGCATATGGTCAGCACCACCACCAGCACCAGCACCCAACTACGCTGCTGCAATAGCGGAGTTGAACGCTGGCGGCATAAAGAACAATACTGGAGTATGGTACTGGGACTACAACAATGACGGCACTCCACAGCAGAATGAAGTAGACGCAGCCAAAATAGTGATGACTTGGAGGCTGGACGCGTACAGGCAGCAAGCCGGCGTACAACTCTACACTGAACTACAAAAACTTGGCTTCACCGTCGACGGTGCAGGATTGACTGGTGGAATGAACTATCATCGGGTCATGTTGGACAAGAACTACCACATTACCACTCTGGGCTGGATCAACATCGGACCCGACCAAGACTACCTGTACGACCTTTACCACGTGACAGCCTTCTATGACGACCCAGAAAGCAGCTGCCCGAACACGGCAGACCTCAACGACACGGTGCTGAACGATGAGGCAGAAGCAATCAAATTCGCGCTCACGCAGGCTGAGGAAGTCACGCACGCCATGGTGTTCCAGCAGAGGTTCTATGCAATATGCGCCCAAATACCTTTGTACAGCTCAGCACGTTACATGGCCAGTTCGAAGTACTACACGGGCGGCAACGACGGCGTTAAGAAGCTCACAGACGATGGAGAAAACCAGTACAGGCTCAAGGACCAGTCGGATCCCACCAGTCGGCGTGAGTGGCTTGGATTCGCCAACGCGGCAGGAATCGGGAGCAACAACTGGTTCACCGAGACAAATGCCTATCCAAACTGCACCCCATACGGCAACAACGACGCCATGACCCTACGCTACGGCTGGAGCTCGATGGATCATCCGATGCACATCAACCCATTCTACTCGGAATGGTACTGGGACAGCATGGTCCTAGGTGTGCTGTACGACTCAATGGGCTACAGAGACCCGTATGACCTGTCACAGTGGAAGCCGGATCTAGTCAAGAACTGGACCGTGGGCTTATGGCTTGACCGAGTAAGCGGAACGAACAAGTCCAAAGTGTCAGTCACTTTGAGGCCTGACGTGTACTGGAGCGACGGCACACCCATGACGATCGCGGACGTGGTCTTCAGCCTCGTAGAATCAACACCGATGCTCATTGCGTACGGCAACTCGCCGCCATGGTGGTGGCCAACAGCGGAACTCGTGAAATCACTGGCCATAATCGACGCCTACACCGTTGAAATCCTATACGACGTCCAAAGCTTTTTCGCCCTAGATTGGACCATCGGAGGCTTCTACATCGTCCCAGAGCACATATGGAAACCACTGATAATGTCAGGCGCCCCCATGAACGCGTTCGCCCCAGACCCGAACTTTATCAATTCAGGGCCATTCAGATACCTGCAATTCACTCCACAGTCAAGCCTTGTAGTGGTCGCAAACACGGCTGGTCGTACCATAACGACAGACCGCGCAGGCGCGGTACCGATAACCTCAACCAAGGGATACCACAACTACTGCCCAGTGTACTTGAATGTCCACGCCGACGATTACAGAGCAAGGTTTAACCTGCCCACGCGGGACCAAGATTGGATGCTGGTCAATTTGACCGTCACGCTACTTAACAAGTGGCTCAATAGTAGCGGCTATTCCACGAATCTGAACGTCAACAAGAACGTGACTATCGACGGAACCCTGCTCGTACAAGACGTTCCAGAGGTCCTTGCACCAGGAGTACCTAATGTCGAAGTGTTCAATGGACAGAACTTGAACGTGGGTCTCCACAACGTAACAGCTACCGCCATAATCACAGGACCAGCGTACATTGACCCGATTCACTTGAACCCGTGGATCGGACAAGTCATAACAGTCACGCTCCGACTTTACGTCACAATCAAAGAGGACATAGCTGGCAGCACATTCTACGACGACATAGGTGATCCGGCATACCCGTACAAGTCGGAACTGCCGACGCCAGACTTCCAAGTAGACAGCTACGATCTTAATCGTGCAACATACGCATTCCATAGTCTCCCAGGCTACCCAAAATGGGACTCAATCTGCGACATCAACCGCAACTACGAAGTCGATGGCACAGACATAGCGTACATTTCTAAGGCATTCGGGTGGAGCCATGGTCAATGGCCTCCGCCGCAACCAGTTCAGCTAATAGCAGATACGAACGGAAAGACGATAGTATGCATGAACCACAACGTCACAGTGAACGTTAGGATAGTCGACGTCATCAACCTTACGGAGTCCGAGATAAGAGTGAGCTATGACAACACTCGCCTTGAATTTGCGGGATACAGAATCACCTCACCATTTGAGGGCTATGTTGACGTAAACCAGGCGTATATAGCAATCACCGTAACGGGAAATGGGGAGACTTGGCCATTCTCAGGAAATGCAACAATAGCTCAGCTAGATTTCACGGGCAGCGCAAAGGGAAACGTCACTCTAGACCCCGCGCAGAGCGACCTGCTGTGCTTATCTGGAGGCTCGATCGAGCTCATTTTCTTCACACCAGTCCCAAGCCTAGTCAACGTAACCATGGAAGGAGACATAACTGGCGGCTCTGCTGATCCTTGGGATTTTGTTCCCGACGGAAAGGTTTCGGGCATAGACGTTTCAGTGGTTGCCAGGTGCTTCGGCTCCTCGCCTACAACGCAGCCGCCCATGCGGTGGGAGCCGAACTGCGACATAAACAACAACGGCCATGTGGACGGAACAGACGTAGCCACAGTGGCAAGGCACTTCGGCGAATCAGACCCCTAACTCCCCCCTTTTTGTTTTCGCATGCGCTGACCACTTAGTCTAGTGCTGATCTTGATTGTCAGATTTGACAAACCCCCACAAGTTATGCGAGAAAGACGGATTAATGTTCTTCAGGAAGCGAAAATGAATTGAAAATACTGGAAATGGATCTCTAATCCAGATTAGCGATTCATAAGATAGTTAAGTGTATGTGACCTATTCCCGCACTGGAAATGGTTGGTGAACACGTTTGAAAAGGTTGACACTTAAACGAAGAAGCGAATTGGAAACAGAAATGGCCAACGTTTTCAATGAAAACATCAGGGAACTCTCAACCGAGTTGCAAAGAATATTGATAGACGATTTGGTCACGGCATTCCAAAATAGAATGAAAGTGTTAATGCTAGCCCAAGAAAAGAGCTGCTACCAGTGGAGCCGAAGCAAAAAGAACGTGGAGTTCAAATCCATAAAAGCTTTATATATAGACAGTAGAATAGGGCAGAAAGAGGCATGGCAATGAGAAGATCAAAGCTTGAAATGTATATCGACATACTAAAAGTGCTAGCGCATCGCGGACCGCTTAAACTTACTCACATAATGTACAAGGCAAACGTTAACTGCAGTGTACTCAAAGAACACTTGGACTTCTTAATAAAACAAAACTTAGTGGAAGAACGGACTGTCGAAAAGCGCAGAATCGTTTACGCAGTGACCCAGAGAGGCATAACCGTACTTAAGTACTTCCATGAGTTGAAGCAGGTTCTTCCAATAGTCGAAGAAGCCAGAAATGGCGCGATGGTGCCATTCTAGCTCAGTCCCTTATTTTTTGAACAACCAACTCCCAGTTTGTTGAGTCACAATA
>Ga0315291_10001637_pt1 | contig 29864 bp, 28 predicted proteins | sample YL17G12_20_MG_FD_203070 | JGI IMG/M metagenome (GOLD analysis project Ga0315291, IMG submission 203070) | Sediment microbial communities from Yellowstone Lake, YNP, Wyoming, USA - YL17G12_20 | ecosystem: Environmental > Aquatic > Freshwater > Lake > Sediment | place: USA: Wyoming | collected...
TGAGGGAGTTCACCCAGGCAGAGGCCCAGTTCTTCCTAGACCCCGAGAACAAGACAATACATCCAAAGTTCAGCAGCGTGAAGAACATGAAGCTTACAGTTCTCACCAAGCACGACCAGGTAAAGGGAAGGCCGCAGAATGTCATGAAGGTCGCGGACCTCGTCTGTGAGAAGCTGACGACGGAGTGGATAGCCTACTACCTTGCCGTGTCGGTGGGCCTTTTCATGAAAATGGGCATGGAAGGCGGGAAGCTCAGGTGCAGGCAACATAAGGACGACGAGAGGAGCTTCTACTCTTCGGACACGTGGGACGTGGAGTACATGTCCGATACCTACGGAAAAATCGAGCTTGTGGGAATCGCTGACAGGACTGACTATGACCTGGGCAGGCACCAGGAGTTCAGCAGGACCGACATGACCGTCAACATAGACGGCAGGAAGTTCGTTCCGCATGTCACAGAGGTCGCCTACGGCATAGACAGGCCGGTCTACTGCATACTCGAGTCCTCGCTGAAAAAGGACGGTGACAGGGTCTACTTCTCGTTCCCGCCGACCGTTTCGCCGTACCAGGTGGCGGTCTTCCCGCTGGTGAAGAAGGATGGCCTTCCGGAGAAGGCCAGGCAGGTGTACGACCTGCTGAGGGATGCGGGCTTCTACGCGCTCTACGACGAGGGCTTCATCGGCAGGCTCTATTACAGGCAGGACGAGGCCGGGACGCCGTTCTGCGTTACAATAGATTACGACACGAAAAAAGGTAGCGACGTCACTCTGAGAAACAGGGATGACCAGAAGCAGGTGAGGGTAAAGATAAAAGACCTGCCGGATGCCCTGATGCAGGTAATGAAGGGAAAGCTGAAGTTCGAAAAGGCAGGAAAGCCGATAAAACAAAAATAAACTGTTTTTTAAAATTTTCCGCCAAGAATTCAGATGGGCAGATATTCTCAGGGAGTGATGACTGACCGGATGATATGGCAGATGATTGAGCAGGGGCAGATACGCTCGGACACCGGCATTCTCGACTCGCAGGTGCAGCCCTCCCAGCTCGACCTGACTGTACTTAGGGATGGGCCGCTTATTCTGTTGCCGGGGGACCAGGCTGTCATGCCACTGAATGAACAGATAAGCCTGCCAGAGGGCGTTTACGCCAGGGCAGACGCGCGCAGCCATATAGCCAAAGGCAACATTTCGGTTACTATTGTCCCGGAACATTCAGGCAAGCTTTACGCCCACATCGAGACGCACACTTTTCCAGCGGTTCTGAATCCGCGAGACTCGATAGCCCATTTAAGGTTCTTCCGCGGCGAACCGGAAGAATCGCGGATAAGCCCACGGGTATATGCTGAAAACATTATGCCCGGATGCGGCCGGGAATGTTACGACGCAGATGGCAAATTGAAGATGCATCTTACACTGCAAGGTAACGGTAAAATAGCCGGGTATAAAGCGGGGCCTTTTGGAATGCATCTGGAATCGAGAAGGCTTCTTGACCTGTCCGGGGGCAACAACCTGGCAGACTTTTTCGAGGAGCTTCACCCGATGGACGTGCTCCGTATTAACCCGGGGGAGTTCTACCTGCTTGAAACCATGGAAAGCATCGCCATGGGGCCTTGCGGCGACATGCACGCTGTCGCTGAAATGCGGTGCGTGAACGATGACGGGCTCAGGGTCAACCGGGCAGGGTTCATCGAGTACGGCTCCGGGCCGAGCAGGCAGGTTCTGGAAATAGCACCGGAAGAAAGCGGCGTCCTGCATCACGGCCAGCCCGTTTGCGGCGTCGTCCTGTACAGGATGTGCGAAGCGCCTGCAAGAAGCTACGGTCAGGCCGGAAACGGGAACCTTGACAGCATTCCAGGTAAACTATTTACATCCTGAAATTCTTGCCTTATCGGACAATCCGTCTGGTTTTCAAAGAAGCGATTTATCGTACAATCTCGTATCCGACCCGGCCAAGTCCATGCATCCTGAGATTCGCAGAAATCGCGTCAGCAGCATCCTGACCAAGGACCTCGTAGACGTGCCTGCCTTTATCAAATCCTCTGTATTCAGCATGCGGGGGGTTGCCTTCAACTCTGGCCGATTCTATGCACGATTCTATCTCTGCGCGTCCTCCTTCCGCAGCCAAAAGATAGCGATCCGTGTGGCTCGTGTTGGTCCGGCCTTCATCTGACCGCGAACGTCTCCCCCAAATCCTCATAGAATTTTCTTGGAGAAAAAATTTTAAAAGGTGCACAAGCCAGGCTATCTGACAGGGGCGCTGATCTGTCAGGCAGCCGTCGAGCGCACCGGGGGGTCTCTTTTTACACGAGCAGCTTCAGCACATATGGTGCGACGTAGCTTTCCAGGGCGGCGCCAATGATTACCAGAAAAAGCGAAAGCCATAATACCAGCAGGGACTTTTTGATGATAGCCTCGAACCTCTTGGACCTTACATTTTCGCTGCCGGCGGCCTTAGAGACAACGCCGCCTGATATGCCTGCAAGGAAATAGGCTGAAGCCTCTATCAGCAGGTACGGGGCGACAGCCATCGTCAGCACCAGTAAGTATACACCGGGGTCGTAGGAAGCTGCGGAATTCTTTATTATGGTCCCGAAAATGGTACCCCAGACAGATGCATTCCAGGATATTACAAGTATGGCACCGGCGCCGAAGAAGAACGCTGCCAGGTAGCATACTATCACGACCTTTATGTTGTTGCCCATGATTTCGTAGAAGTTGCCGAAGTTCAGGGACGACGGGTCTGTATAAAGGCCAAGAGTCAGCGCGGCCTGGTTCTCGAACAGGTGATTTATGACTATGCTGGGCGTTATTATGGTGAGCACGCAGAATGTGATGCTGACGCCCAGGAATATGTAGAGATAAATCTGTAATATGCCTGCATGGTCTTTAAGCAGGCTTCTCATCCTTAACCGTTCTCTTCTGGCCTCAAGGTCCTTTTCCCTTTCAAGCAGGTTGTTTATCAGCGGTAGGAACAGCAAGGAGTTGAAGGCTATGGAAAAAATCATGTAGTTCTGCGGGAAAAGGTAAACCGAAAGGATGATGGAAAGCGCGGAATAAAGAATCCCGAGAGGAAGATAGTATACCTTTCTCTTTCTGACCTTTTCGACCGAGAATATGGCGCGCAGCAGATTCATATATATAATAATTTACCCGAATAAAATAATAGGTGTTTTTCTGAAGAAGGACCATCTCGGCCGATACAAATGGCACTTCCTTACATTTCTTGTAATAGGCATCCTCCTGGGATACATAGTTGCGGTCGGTATCGAGACTCTTGGACTTGGAATACCAAGAAACTGGACACGAGTTCCGTGCACAGATACGGATGGCGGCCAGAACTATGATGTCAGGGGCAGGGTTACCACAGGCCTGGGGGCCTATGATGACTACTGCGCGAGCGGCACGACCCTTGTAGAATTCTACTGCTCGGGAAGCTCGGCGAACTCCGTGCGGAAATCATGCAGCTACGTGTGCGCCGCCGGCGCCTGCCTAGGTGCGTCCCCCAACTGGACATCCGCGATAAGGGGCATGAGGTTCGACCCCTCCTACTACTACGGAAAAGGATACACTGCTAGAACACTGGCGCAGTACATCGCTGACCAGGCATACACCAATGGTGTGAACACCATATTCGTGATGGCCTATAGCCCCGCATACGGCGCTTTTTACCCGACAACATATGCTGACACGGCCGTGGAAGGCGGTTTCGGACAGGGCAACATACTCGGGGAGCTGATAACGGCAGCCCACGCAAAAAAGATAAAGGTCGTTGCATGGCTGCCTGTCAATAACTTCAAGAAGGTCTGGGACAACCACCCGGACTGGAGAAGCAAGAAAAAGGACGGCAGCGACTACCTGCCTGTAGCCAACACGTATTTTCTCAGCTGCTGGCATGACTCGTTCCAGTCGTGGTACCGGGGCTTCCTGGAGGATCTTCTCGCCAGATATCCGAACCTGGACGGCATCGAGGCCGGCGAGGGGATTGTGGACTGGTACTGGAATTACGAGGCCGACTACAACTTGGCAGCCAGCCAGAAATATCTTCAGCAGTATCCCGGCGGGACTCTGGGTGACGCCAACTGGAAGCTTTACAGGGCAAAAGGCATGACCAGGCTGCATGAGATTCTCATATCCGTGGCGCATTCCAGAGGCGTGGGCGCCTACGTTGTCCAGACATGGACAGCGAAGCCTGATGGCCATCTGATGACATCCGCCGAAATCGCGGACGGGTCGGGATTCGATTTCGACGGGATAATGAGCCTCGCGGACAAGCCTGACTATTTAATGGCGGAGCTGATGTGGCAGCAGTGGGCAGCAGAGTACAGCAACCCGACGACATTCAATCCTGACTGGACAGCAACTGCAAGGAACGAGTTTATCAGCAAGGTCAATGGCAGGGTAAAGGCCCTCGTTCACGTTGAGCTTTCCGCATTCGGGTCATATGCCCCCACACCAATCCAGCTGGAGACATCTCTCAGGTACGCAGCAACGGGCACCGCGGGCGTGGACTTCTATGACCACTACCAAGTCGCCGGAAGCGGCGCCATGCAGAACGTGAAGAATGTGTATTCAGCAGCGTAGAACGGTAATGTATATTAGCTTTCGGTGGTAAAATAACATACCGGTGTTTTTATTTGAACAAAAAGCTGATTAAATACAAATGGCACCTTGCGCTGCTTCTTATAGTGGCAATAGCAGTTGGCTATGTGGCAATTGCCGGTGCATCTGTACTCGGAGGGGCGTATCCAAAGCCTTCCACCTGCAAAGACACGGATGGGGGCATCGTCCCTGGTGTCAAGGGCAGGGTGTACGGCTTCAAGCCCGGTGTGGGCAATTACTCCTACAGCGACGTCTGTGTCACATACCAGAACTCAACGACGACACTGAAGGAGTGGAACTGCAACGGCACTTTACCTGTTTCCGGTAACGTCAATTGTTTGAGGTACGCAAACTACACGAGATGCTCGAGCGGCGCGTGCATCTAGAAATGTTCCGTAAAGGCAAATAAGGTTTGCAAGTCGTGTCTGGTCCAGTTTGCTCAATGTCAGAAGTAGTCCTTGTGCGATATCATTTTTTCATGCTTTCTTTTGACTTCCCTCTCAAATATCACAAGGACGCCCTTCACGGCCTTCATCAGGTCCCAGTCGAAATCGTCGGCGAAGAAGTCGCCTCTTTCTGTTATCAGCCTTCCATGCACAGAGTACTTGCTCCTTGTGCCGCCCTTGCTGTACTTCCTCACATGAAGCACCAGGTATGACAATGGTATGGTCTTCCCGAGCTTTTTGACGGCGTTCTCTATCTCCCCGTGGACCGCGGTCTTTACGAAGTCATCCTCGTCATGGATGCCCGAAACTGTCACGCGCACTCCGCTGACTTCTTTCCCGACAAGCTTCAGTATGTCCTTGACCGTGACCATGCCCGCGAACTTACCATCACTCTCCACAATGATCTCGGGGATTCCGCTCTCAATCATCTGCCCCACGGCATCAGCCAACGGGCTGTCCGGCTCTGCCTTTGTAAAAACCTTGGTCTCGAGTGATTTCACCGGAAAATCTTCAAGCTTTATCTTTTCATCGCCATCAAAGCTCATGGACGCCCTCTCCTTTGAGATTATGGTCCTGAGCATGACCAGTGTGTCAACGACGCCTTCTGCCCTGCCGCCCTTGTCGATGACGACCAGCCGGCACACGTTCATGTCCCTCATTATGGCCCTCGCGGAGCCTATGTTATCATCCGGGCTCAGCGTATATGGGAAATTCATGACATCGCCAATAGACCTGTCCCCCATATTAAGCTCCTTTCTCAGGAAGCCCAGCAGGCCGAGCTTGCTTACCATGTAGATTTTTCCGTCCTTGTCTACAGGAAAAGACATGCAGTCGTTGATTAGTATCGTGTTGAGGACTTCACTGGTGTCAGCGCCGTACTTTATTGGCTTCTCCTGCCTGACGAAGCTCTCGATTGTCCTCTCGGACGGGTTTGTTGGGGCGGCCTTTACAAGGTCAGCAGAGGAAAGAACCCCCAGAAAAATGCCGTCCTTCATGACGGCCGCCTCGTATTTGCCGTGCTCAAGCATCTGCGAAACAGCCTTGGATATGCTCGAATCTGCGCCTAATACCAATGGCTCTTCCAGTATGCCTTCCATCAATATCACTCATTGCTGCTATCCTTGGCTGCCTTCTCCATTTCCTTGGTTATGTAGCCTGCGACTATGTTCCTTATCTTCTTTGACTCTATGTCCCTCAGTGCACTTACTATCTTCTTGTTCTTTTCGAAGTCCGTGGTCAGCTTATCCCTGTGCTCGCTGATTATTTCCTTCGCAAGATTTTTTACCGGGGTGGTCTTAATCCTTCCCATGAAATCACCTATATCTATTATGGCCTCATCCTTAAAACCTCATAGTACGTGACGTTGTCCTCGTTGTCGACAACCGCCCACAGCATCCTCGCCCTGATGGAGTGCGCCAGCCTTACTGCCCTGCTGAGCTCCTGGAAGGCGCACGTGTAGTCCTCAGGGACCACGTGAACTATCCATCTGGTATGCTCGCCCGGGGCCTTGGGGCCCTTCTTCACGCCAACGCCCCTCTTGTAGACCCGGAAGTCGCAGCCGAACTTGAAGCCCGTCTTCACGACGAGCCCCCTGTCCCTCAGGTCTGCGTAGACCACGTATTTTTCGTGCAGCCTCATGTCAAGCTTAAGGCCTTCGGACATGAGACTACTGAAACCAACTTTTTTATTATTTTTCTTCAGAGTTATTTTTCCCCTTTCCAGCAGGTAGAGGGTTTCCACCAGAGACAGCTCAAGCCTGCTGCCAACAGCCTTTCCGTAGGCCCTCTCATCAAGTCCCTGGAAGCCCCTGTCAACCACGGCCTTGTTCACCAGCAGCCTTGCGGCCGGCAATGCCCTGCCTTCATCCTTTCCGGACATTTTCTTTATTTTAATCACCATTCAAATCTGCCAAAAATAATGGGGCGGGCGTGGTTTGAACACGCGACACCTCGGTCTTCAGCCGAGTGCTCTCCCAGGCTGAGCTACCGCCCCCTTATAAGAGTAGATTTGCGTCATCGTTCTTTTATTCTTTCAGCGCCTCGGGAAGGACTCGAACCTTCGACCTTCCGGTTTCTGCCATAAAGCTTCTTTCCTGAAAAAGCCTTGATAACAGCCGGGCGCTCTACCTGTTGCCCGTCCTTTCTGAAGTATCTACTACAGAAGGAACTCTGAGCTACCGAGGCAATATGTTCCTTAACTCGTTCAAATTGTTTATTGTATATCTTTTTATAATTTTATATTCTTTATTTAGCTCTTTTGGTACAATGACTATAACTTTATAACCCCCCCTTCTTAGATCTCTAATTTTATTTTTCAATCTGTAAGCATTTTCAATACCTTTCCACATCGTACATTCAATTATTAAATCCTTGATTTTGAAATCTGGGAAGAATACGTTATTTTTACCTTCGATGTATGGTTCATATTCATACTGAGCATTTAATTCAAAAAGAAAATCAGCCACCTGTTTTTCTAATGTGTTTCGAACTTTTTCTCCCCGAAGTGTCGAGTATTTATATTCAGCGACTTTTTTAAAACGTTCATATTGAATAATGTGGTATTCTCTTTTCTTATTCATTCTCATTTTTCTATGCCATTTTGTCATCAATCTACTAGAAGCCATATTCATTTTTTTTAAATTTTTACTGAATGTCCCGTTTTTTAATTTGGTTTGATAAGATTTTTTTCCACCTTCGCTCAACCATTGATGTTTACATATTATTTTTTCTTTATTTAGAAAATTTTCACCAAGTTCTAGATAATTAATCAATGCTGTTGCTCTCTCTTTTGTAATTTTTCTTTTCTCTTTTTTATAGTGATATATCGTAACTTTTGGTATTCCTGTGGCTTTTGATAATTCTCTTTCTGAAGAAGCTTTATCAAGAGCCATTGACATCAATTTTATTAATTCCCCACGCCTAAAATTAATAAAATCTTCTACCATAATCAATTATTATTATGATATTATAAAAATACCACCATAATGAGCTACCGAGGCAAATCGGCACAGGACGGCGGACACTCACTGCGCCGTCAGGTGCTACCGGCAAAAGACGGCGTCCGTATCTGACCGCTGTCATGTGCCTACTGCACAAAACGACGGTCAAACAGTGCGCCGTCATATGCCTACGTGGATTATGTTATAATATATTTAATAATTATTATTTCTGCCTTGATTCACTTTTTCTTCCATAACACAACGGCTAAGGCAAAAAGTCCTGCCTCTTTATCTTGTCCGGTAGGTACTTCTCGGTGATGAACCTTATACCCTTTGCGGAAAGTGCTTCAAGCTCCAGCTTGTATCCGACTTTCAGCATCCGCCTGAGCTCCTCCTGCCAGGGCTTTGGCTTGAACCATACGTAGTTTATGGTCTCCCTTATCCGCTTCTGGTCGCCCTTATTGAGCCTGATGGTCACGTGCGACGGTATGTCGTATTCAGTAACGTCCTTGCACGTCAGGCCTATGAACTTTGCCTCTGGCGTCCCGAGCCTGTCCGAGAGAAAGGACAGGTTTATGGAGCCCTGCTTGATGACAGAGTATATGTAGAATCCCCAGGGGTCTGCGTCCGTCAGCACGTACACAGGAAGCTTCAGCTCAGTGTGCAGCCTGTTTATCAGCCTGCGGCAGCCGCGGGCCGGCTGGCCCTTTCCTGTTATTATCAGGCAGTTCTGCTTCTGCCAGAACTTGTCCTCGTTCAGCCTCTGCCAGACCGCGTCCTTCTCGACCACGAGGACGAACTTGGCGCCGCACTCCAGGAACGTTATGGTTCCCGGCTCAACGTCGCTTGGTATGGCCCAGCCGCTGGAGCCCATCTTGGCGCAGTTTATCCTGTCGCCCGCGTCCTCGATTACCATATTCCCCGCCATGTAGCCCTTCCTGTCGGCCTTAAGGTGAAGCTCTTCTCTGAGCAGGTTAAGGGCAGACTCCAGGTCCTCCAAGACCGGGTCGCTCTCTGACTGGCTGTCGAAGGTGTTTTCCTTGGTTTCCTTGATGGTGTGCTTCAGCGCGTAGTACAGGTCCCTGATGCTGGTGGTGACGTTCTGGTCGATTATCTTGTTGCACTCCGCAGCCACCATGAGCGTCTGCATGAACTTCTTGGTATGGGCCAGATTGAGGTAATACCTTTTGCTGGTCTTGTCGCCTATCTTTATCAGCCTGTGCTTGGGGTCGAAGTGTATGTTCGACAGGGACCTTACCGGCAGGGTTATGCTCGGGTTCTCATTCCTCTCCAGCTGGCTCGTCACTTCCTTCCCAAGACTTCGTATCTTCTCCTTCGTCCTGTTCTGGCTCGTCTTGTCCATTCAGTTCCCCCCAATGGTTTTTAATAAGCTCAAGTATCAGCTCGCGTATTTTTTCCGCGGGTATGCCGTTGATTACGCTCAGGGCCGTGGCCGTTTCGCCCGCATACCTCTCGAAAATCGACTTCTTCTTCGTTAGCATGGCGCTCTTCCTTTTCCCGGAGAGCCAGACCGAAAGCTTCCTTGCGGCCTCCTGGAGCGCCAGCTTTATCTCCTTGACTATGATATCGTAATTTGCAATGGCCTCCTTGGACTCTGACGTGAACGGTACCCACACGGAGCAAATGTGCGCGAATATGACCAGCGGCTCATCGTTGCCATCCTTGTTCATGGCTATGCCATATCTTCTCCAGTCCGTCTCCTGCACGGACTTTGTTATGGCGCATATCCCGCCCTGGTAAAGGAGCGGCACCCTGTTGGCGAACCTCAGTATATCCGTGGACTTTATGGACCCCCCGTAGGCCAGGCCCACCTCGACCTGGAACGGCCAGCCCCTGTACACTTCCGGCGGCCTGGTCACGGCCGTCACGAATTCCGGGTTGAGCTCCTTCACCATGCCCGGCTCTATGAGCTCCGAGCCCAGCGGCGACAGGCATTCTGTCGGCGGCCTTATCAGCTTCACTTTCTTGACCGCCTCGATTATCCTGGCGGCCTGCTCGTCCGTCACCTTCTTCGGCTTGTACCTGGTGTCTGCAGCTGTCCTGCCCGCTTCCTCCCTGGTTATGCCCGCCTTAAGTATGATTTCGGCCGCGCTCTGCTTGCCGACCCTGCTGAATTCGGTCGTCAGGAAGGTCTGCAGCGTTCTCGCCTCCGTGTATGCGAGCATCCTCGTAAGCACGCCCAGTTCCACGCCGTAGAGGTGCGGCTTTATTTCCATCGGCTGCCTGGGCAGCTTGTCCACGCCCCTCTTGAAGTCCAGCCTTTCGCCTGAGGGCTGTTCGAAAATTATCTCAGCGTAGGGGTTCGATATGGCCGTCTGCCTGATGTACTCCATGACGGACTGCTTGTTCTCCCTGTATGTGCACTCAGCAGTCATCTTCGCCTCGACCCCGTGCCAGACCCTCCCCTCCTCAACATCAGTTTCAACAACCAGGGGGTTGTTCTTGGCCACGTCTATCTTTATCTGGTACATATGGGTCTTGCCGTCGCCTGTAGAGGATGTTATGGTGGTCGGCGTTCCAGTGGTAAGCTGGGAATAAAGCACGGCGCAGGATATGCCGAGGCCCTGCTGCCCCCTGCTCTGCCTGAGCCTGTGGAACTTGCTGCCGTAAAGCAGCTTTCCGAAAATCTTCGGTATCTGCTCCTTGACGATTCCGGGGCCGTTGTCCCTTATGGTTATCTCGTACTTCTCAGGGCCCATCTCCCTTATTTTGACGAATATATCCGGCAGTATGCCCGCTTCCTCGCAGGCGTCCAGGCTGTTGTCCACACCCTCCTTGACCAGCATGAGCATGGCCTTGGCCTTGTTGTCATATCCGAGGAGGTGCCTGTTCTTCTCGAAAAATTCGGATATGGATATGGTCCTCAGATTCCTTCCCATCTCCTCAGCGTTTGCCATTTGCACCACAAAACAAAAATTACAGATTAATAGTTGCGTCGCACCCCTTTTAATAATTAATTGGGCCCGGAAAAATATAATACGATGCCGATAATGGGATAAAATCTCATTGTTGGGGAGCAGCCAGAAACTAAACGGAAACCTTCTTCCTGTACATCCTCTTGTACGCATAGGCGTGCGTCTTTCCCGCGAGCAGCTCCTCGATTGCATCCTCCGCCGGCCCGATTTCTTTGTGGGTCCCGATCAGAGCCAGGGTCTTGCCCTGAACGGAAATCGAAGCGCCCGTGTCCGCTTCTATCCTCTTCTTGGCCTTGCCCTGCTTGCCTATAACCCTTCCAATGAGCCGCTTCCTCTTCTTAGTCGTCTCGCCCTCCAGTGATATTATGTGAAGCTCGCAGCCCTCCTCGAGCAGCCTCCGTGCTTCCTTCGGTGAAAATCCCCTTCCTATCGCAAGGACCATATCCTTCGCCTTCAGAACCAGCAGCGGGTCTTCGCCCGATATGGTCACGTCATCCGATACCTCGATGGACGTGCATGTGCATTTCTCTATGCCTTTCTTCGTTTTACCACGCTGCCCTATAAGAATGGGCTTCCTCTCGTCGGGTATCCTTACTATCTCTATCATAGATGGCTGCCTCCAACATGCATACAATACATGGCTTAATACCGGAGCTTTTCGGTTATACCGGCAAAACTAAGATTTTTTAAGGAATCCTCTTTTGCTGAGCCAGTCCACTTGAGCTGGTTTGTATCTCCAGATGATGTCGGCCCGCTCGTCGCCCTGGACGGACCAGGGAACAACCAGCACAATGTCGCCTATCCTGACCATTACCCTTCGCTTCATCCTGCCGGGTATCCTGCATATCCTCTCCTTGCCGTCGAAACAGTCTATCCTGAACCTGCTCGCGCCGAGCATCTCAGTGACCGAGCCGAGCAGCTCCTTCCCGGAAGGCGTCCTCACTCTTATGATTTCCTCTTCCATAACCCATAATGGCTTTCCTGTCTTTTAAGTTTTAGAGCCGTTCGGTCTTCTTTCAGAAAAATTAATAGTAATAACCAAGTGTCAGGTCCACCCTCACCGGCTCAAACATGTCGCTGCCGAGAACCTTGTAAAGGGTGGCCTTGGAGCTGCTCTTCAGCTCGCCGCCAACCACTTCATAGTCCCTTTCGCCGGCAGCCCATACCACCAGGGCACGCATGAGCTGGTGGTTCTCCTCGCTTTCCGGGGCGCCGGACATCCAGGCAGACCTGCCGTTGCCGTTTATGCCCCAGTTTATGACAGCAAGCGGCACGCTGTAGCCTGCCTGGGGCCCGTCAGAGTAGTAGTTGCCCTGCTCGACTATTATCTTGCTCTGCGGCCCGCTTAGCAGGTATACATTCTCACTTGCGAAGTTTGTGAACTTTCTGGCCTCCGGGAACTTCCTGGTGTAGTGTTCCCGTATCTTGTCGGCGGAAAGGGCCTCATCGTATATCATCACTTCATCTATGCTGCCGTTGAAATACTCGGACTGCGACATGCTCGGGTGTGCCGGGTATGCCAGCCTTACGGGTTGGCGTGTATTGTTCACAAAAGCCCCCGCTGTGGCAACAGATGCCTTCTCCTGGCCGTCCCAGAATATCGAGAGACCGGTCCCGTTCCACCTTCCGACAAAGTGGTGCCAGCCGTTCATGTAATCGCCAAGGTCGCCCCAGCATACCACATAGTAGCCTGCGGTTGTGCCCACGTGGGCCCTTATATCCTCACCTTCTGTCGGTGAGTTATCGCACTCTGCTGTCCCGGCCGGGTCTGCCCTGAACTTGATGCCGTACTCGCCGTCATTATCGACTATAAAGCCCTTGGTGACGATGCCCGTGTGGCCCTGCTGGAACTCCCGGGGGTAAACCCAAGCCTCTATGGTGAAGCTTCTGAAGGCGGGCCAGTCTTTTGCATCAGAGACGTTGATATAGTCATTGACGCCGTCAAACTGCAGGGCCTGGCCGAACCTGCCGTAGACCCATTTCGGGCAGTCCTGGTCGTAGCACGACGCGGAGCCGTTATACAGGTCACCGTTGTTGTCGTTGGACGAGTCCCAGGCGGTCGTCCCTATGCCGGAGTTCATCCTCCAGTAGGCTTTCGTTGAGGCGTCCGGATAAAGCTCGTGGGGCGCATTGTAAAAATAATCCTCAATCCTCGTTCCCCTGTCCGCGGGCAGGAACGGGTAGAAATCCGCCGAGGCCGACGGAAGGTACGTGGATGGCGTCCAGGCGATGCCAAATGCGTTCTGATGCCATGCCTGGCCGGCCTGGGTTTCTGTAAGGTCAGAGAACTCCACAACGCCCCTGCCGCTGGCCAGGTACCTGTCCAGCGCCCTTGCCTCCGAGCTGCTCAGGTCCCCGTAGCCCACGAACACAACAACGTCGTTGGTGAGCGGGAAGCGTATGTCGCCCGGGTCTATCTGCGAAACCACGAAGCTTCTTCTGGGACCGTTCAGGTAGTAGTCCGTGAGTATGCCGTCTTTCATGGCATTGTAGTCTGCCTCGTCGCAGACGCAGCCAACGGTTATCACCGGCCTTACAAGCTGCTGGGTCTTTACTATGAACCCCGTGGTGTTTGGCAGTATTGCCACTAGCCCGCTCTTCACATCATCATCGCTGAACCAGTCAATGCCGGACCTGTCAAGTGAGTAGAGGACGTCGTTGGCCATCAGACCCAGCTTGGGCCCGGTCCAGTCCGTCCTCATATGGGGTATGGAAGCGAACTGGAACAGTATCACGAAAACCAGCAGGATGACTATGATGACCTCTGCTATGTGGATGAAGCCCTTTTTCATAACAACGTTCCCCGGCAATTTTCAGCGGTTATTTTAGTTATTTGGCGCTGCATAATAAATGATTTTTATGGCAAGACGAGAATGGGGTCTTATGACACCCGCAGAACTATACGAAAAGCTGCTGGAGCGCTTCGGAGAGCAGGGCTGGTGGCCGATGTCCAACGGCTTCGAGCCGCCGGAATGGGAGGTCTGCGTGGGCGCCATACTCACGCAGAATACCAACTGGAAGAACGTGGAGAAGGCTCTGGAAAACCTGAAGAAAAGCGGGGTCATAAGCCCGGATGATATCATAAAAATAGAAAAATCAAAGCTGGAGCAAATCATAAGGCCCAGCGGCTTCTACAGGCAGAAAGCAGAAAGGCTCAGGATCTTCGCGGACTTCGTCCTGGGCTTCGGACCCTTCAAAAAATTCTCGGAAAGCGTTACAAGGGTGCAGCTCCTCAAGGTAAAGGGCCTCGGCCCCGAGACCGCGGACTCAATCCTGCTCTACGCACTCAACAGGCCCGTATTCGTCATCGACGCCTACACGAAAAGGATTTGCAGGATGCTGAACATCAGCAAAAGCCAAAATTACGAGGAGCTAAGAAGCTTCTTTGAAAACAGCCTGCCAAAAGACGTGAAAGTGTATAAGGAGTTACACGCATTGATCGTTGAACTGGGGAAGAATACTGCGTGATTTTTATGGAAATAACATATATTCCCGAGTTTGGAAAATACTCTGCTTATGCCAGCGAGCTAATAAGTTTGAAGCATAAAATCAGAAGAATTGTGCAAATTTCAATATATTCACAAGATGAATTTTCGAGTTTAAAAAAATTTGCAAAAAGGTATGATTGGATTGTATTAAAATCTCAATTTAAATTTGATGCTAAAGAACTTGAGAGAGGACGTGTTGAAAAAATAGAAGTTGCTGATAAAAGGAAAGGCTTGTTTCATGTTTTTATATTCGATCCAAAAGGTTTAGTATTCACACAAATCGGCGATAAAGAGCTTGGAGAACTGATGTCGTATCCATCTTGCTGTATAAAATCTTATATGAGACACATTTACTCAAATAATATATTCAAATGCATTAATATCGAGGGGGATTTTCATTTCAATCATCTGATTAATCCTTTTATTAAATACGTGTCAAACGCTCATATTATAAATCATTTGCCTTGCTCATTAAATTGTAAAAAAAGTTTTAAATTAGCAAAAGCGATTTGTAAGATTATGATTGAAAATTACCCATCGTTTTATGAAAAAATATATAATTATTCTCATTATCCGATTCTCATTTTTTCCAAATCAGAGTCAGATTCTGCATTTAAAGAAAAGCCAGATATAGTAATTTTCAGGGGGCATTTTAATAAAAAAAGAATAGTATATAACAATATATTTACTACAAATAATAATCTTTATAAATTATTCAAATTCGGAAACAATGTTTCAATATCAAAAAGACATGTTCGAGTATTTTATGATAATAAATTAATTTATCATATTAACAGAGAGGAAAAAGCATCGGCCTTTCTTTTTCCTTATTAGGAAGTACATGTATTTTAATACGAAAAGAATGTTTTATAACTATGGTTAATGGTGCATTTGGTGGTGTAATTTTATCCACGTATTGTAGCAATAATTGTGTTTTCTGTGGCTCTCAAAGAAAGCTAAGCAAGCCCGAAGTAAAGGAACAGGAAGTTAGGGTTCTTAAGAACTTGATTGATTTTAGAAAATTTGGAATAAAAAATATAGAGATATCAGGAAATGACCCAATCGAATATGATAAAATCATAGCTTTAATAAAGTATATTAAAGAAGTTGGTTTTGAGTTTGTACAACTGTCAACGCACGGTAAAAGATTAGCAGATGAAAATTTTTTAGACGAATTGATATTATCTGGTGTAAATAAGCTCAGAGTGCCTATTTATGGGTCCGAAGCAAAGATTCATGATTCGGTTACTCAAACCAGAGGTAGTTTCAATGCTACTTTCGGTGGTATTAAAAAGTTGCTTGAGTTGTCAAAAAAAATTCAAATTCAAATAAGCTGCTTGATAGTCAATCAGAATAGAGACAATCTTATAGGAATAATAGATTTGGGGAATGATTTGGGAATTAAAGATTTCTATTTTTCTATACCGTGTGTATCAAATAGAGACTATTCTTATTATATCCCGCTCAAAAGGCTAGGTCCGTATGTAAAAAAATCTTATGATTATGCAAATAAAATCAATTTCGATGCAAGATTTATGGAAATTCCATATTGTATTTTTGGCTATTTTGGTGAATTGATGGATAATAAGTGTTCACCACCGAATCTGGGCAGATTTTGTCAACCGGAAGATAGAAGCCCCGTAAAAGACTTACCAAAATACCGGCTAAAAAAGAAGGTCAAAATGTGCAAAAAGTGCGTGTGCTCTAACTTTTGCGACGGCTTTTTTGTCAATGATATTGAAAGGTTCGGTATTGGAAATCTGCGTCCTATAAACAAAAAGGGGTAGATTTGCTTATACGAAATCTTTTTAATCTAAAATATTTCATTATTAATTGAAAGAATGCCATCGCCAGTAAGTTTCATTAAGATAACAATGGGGGTTTTGTTATTAGTCATAATCATCTTTATTGGATTTGTATATTATATACCAAAAGGTGCTGAACTCAGACCTCCAATAGATAATCGAACAGGTGTTATAGATACTGCTGCTATGAATTTGGTAAAAGAAAATTTGCATAAATGTATTGATAATAACAGTAATCCAGATTTTTCATGTATCTCTTTTATATCAGATAATGTTTCTTTCTGTGATAGTTCAGAAAAATGTATCGGTCAGTATTATTTATTAAATGCTCTTTTTTCGAGTGAAATTTACTTTTGCGACAAGATAGTTGGGGGTGATAATCTTTCTTATGATGTCAGCTACTTTTGTAAAGCGGTCGTAAAAAGAGATCCGAAGCTTTGCGATAATTGTAATGGGGATGTAAAGAATTATTGCTCCAGTACGATATTAGCTTTGTCTTCTAGTAACGTATCATTATGTAACAATTCAAAAAAATGTTTTCTTTTTTACTACTTATTAAGGGGCTATGAGAGTGGGAATCCAGATTATTGTTACGAATTAGCAAAAGATGATAATGAAAGGGGTCTTTGTTTAGCCATTCTAAATAGAGCGGTTGGTTGGTGTTCAGAAGAATACACTGAAAATTGTTATGATGTTTATCATTTAAAATTGTTTTTGGCTTCAGGAAATATAAGTTATTGTAATAAAGTAGATAATAGAGATGTAAAAGAATTATGTATGATTTTGGCTGAGCATTTAAACGATGCCAAATCTTGTGATTTGGACTATTTTCAGAACACGGGCCTTTATTTATTCAAATTAAAATCTTGTCTTGCTATGAAACTCATAGACATTTCCTTCTGTAATAACATGGGGAATAGTGAAGAAACAGACGATTGTTATTACGACCTAGCACTTCGCGTATCAAATTCGACTTTTTGTGAAGGAATAACAAACAGCGAAACTAAGGTAGCGTGCCATGAAGATGTGAAAGGGTAGAATGGAAATTTTATATTTGCTTTTGCCAGCAATTTTCGGTGTTGGTATCGTAACATCTCATGAGGATATAAAGGCTGGTAAGATTAGAAATGTTTGGGTGGCTATAGGCTTACTATACTCCATTTCTGTTGTTTCTGTGTTGTTTGTTGCGGCCTTTTGGTCAGGTACATTAAATTATTCATACGTTTTTGACTTTTTCGCAAATCTATTGGTTGTATTTTTTTTCAGTTTCATTGTTTGGTACATTGGTTTGTGGTCTCCAGGAGACGCAAAAATATTCATCGTTTATTCTGCTATGATTCCCTTATCCATTTATAAATTTGGTTACATTGCTTTTTTTCCATCTTCAATAATTTTAATCAATACGTTCGTCCCATTGCTTTTATTTTACTTTTTCAAGATTATGCAAAAAACTAGTTTTGAGGAAAAGGTTGTGAGCATAAAAAAGTCTTTGAATCCCAAACTAATTCTAAGTTTTATATTTTTCGCACTCGGTTTTGCGTGGTTAAATGGGTTATTTTCATTTATCTTTGGAATAAGATTAGATTTTTTTTCGGGTCTTTTCGTACTAGGGATTGTATATCTGTTAATTGAAAAATTATTGCCGAATAGGATATTTGAGATTGGAACACTTTTGACTATTTTTAGGCTTATTTTTGATTATGGTAATTTATTTACATTTGATTTTTTATATAGTTTTATCTCCATATTCACTTTATGCTTCTTGGTTAGGTTTCTGGTTATTGATTTGTCGTCGAAGGCATTTTCTTCGCCTATTAATATAGAGGATCTTAAATCCGGTATGATGCCAGCGGAGAAAATTATCAAAGAGCGTGGTAAATACAAAAAAGACCATTCAGTTAAAACATTTTTCAATTTAGGTAAAAATCGTAATTTTATACACGGTCATATTTTATCAGAAGGTGACGTGAAAATGCTTAGGAGATTGCATAGTAATGGTGATATTAAAGAGCATACTATTAGAATACACCAAACTATTCCATTTGCACCGTTCATCTTTCTCGGTGTACTTATTACGATATTTTCTCAAGGTGTATTTTTAAATATGTTTTATTAAATAACAATGAATGAGAATAGCTGACGTGGACATTTACGGAAATATTGAAGTCAATAGAAAGGAGGGGTATATAACTATTTCCGTAAATCCGAAATTTTATTCAATTGGTGTCGTTTTTGCTGCTGCGTATGTTTTTTTGGATAGGGCTTATATTATCATCGATGGTGACCCGGAAAAGGAGATTGTAATAGAGATGAGACCAAAGAAAGAGGGTGAAAATTTGGGGCAGTTTGGCATGGAGTTTAATAATGAATTGCTAAATTATGCAAATTATCAAAAGCAGGTAGAAAGAAATGGTGATATAAGAACTGCGATAATTCAGAGGGCGTTATTAACAAACGACGTTGATTTCCATGTTGTTGATTCTGCTGAAAAAAGCTATATAGATGACCCAGATGGGATAGCAATTCCGTGGGGGGAAAAGCATGCAAAGGGGGGTAAAAAGATAAAACATGGAAGCGGTAAAAATCGATAGAGAAAAATACAAATTTGTTATAAAATTTAACTCTAACATTTATTCGAAAAAATGCATTGAATTGGCTTTGAAAGATTTTAAGAATTTTGGGTGCGGTAGATTAGAAATTTTGGGTGAAGAAATTTTGGTTGATTTCGATGTAAATAAATCTCATGCTGGATTTTTAAACGATACAGCTTATGAGTTTTGCAATTATGTACTCGGTTTGATGAAAAATAAATTTTATGTATAAGGTGGTTTTTTGCCCGTCGATTTTCAATGCTTATCGGTTGATTCTGGACCATATGTCCAAAATATGATAAGAGCGATTCCACTGAAAAATAATATTCTTATAACAACTGAGCATGGTTCTTGGGTTAACATTTCAAGAGAGGAATATAATTTGTTTAAATTTGGTAGGGTAGAAGAAAATAAAGAATTATTCACCTTACTTGAAAAGAAGGGTGTGATAATAACTAAAAATAATTTAAAAAATGTTGCTGGTGCTTATATTCAAAGGAAATGTCACCTTTTTCAGGGTACTTCCCTACATATTGTAGTTACTACACTGAGGTGTAATCATAATTGTTTATATTGTCATTCAAAGGCAAAACCCTTTAATATAAAGGGTTATGATATGGACACCGATACTGCAAGGAGTGTTGTAGATTTTATTTTTCAGACGCCTTCTAATTGCATTACTATAGAATTTCAAGGTGGTGAACCACTTCTAAATTTCCCCATCATTGAATTTATTATAGACTATGCAAATAAAAAAAATCGTGCTGTAAAAAAGGATCTTCGTTTCTCTTTGGTTACAAACTTAACAAAAATGGATGATGATATAGCAAAAATGTTGCTGGGGAACAAGAATCTTGGGATTTGCACCTCTCTTGATGGACCAAAGGAGGTTCATAATAAAAATAGAAAATACTTATCTGGAAGAGGCAGCTATGAAGATGTGATTTACTGGATACAGCGACTCAAAGAAGAGTATAGATATGATCGTCTTAATTCCTTACTAGTTACGACTAGGTTTTCTCTACCATACCCGAAAGAAATTGTCGAGGAGTATCTAAAATGGGATTTCAAGTATATATGGTCAAAATATGTGAATAATCTGGGCTTCGCTAATTCGGTTTGGAGTAAGATAAGTTACACGCCTGAAGAGTATTTCAAGTATTGGAAAGAAATGCTCATGCACATTAAACAAAATTCTAATAATTTGATAGAGGTTTCTTCTTATGTAATGTTGAAAAAAATTCTCGCGGATAGAGACCCAATGATGACTGATTTACAGTCTCCATGTGGGGCAGCTATTGGACAACTGGCTTACAATCAATGGGGTGACATTTATTCTTGCGATGAAGGTAAACTTTTTGATATATTCAAACTTGGAAACGTAAAAAAGGATTGTTACAAAGATGTACTAACATCCCCGAGGGTTTGTAGCATAATCGCCACATCTACAAATGATATATACTCGTCTTGTGACATTTGTCCATGGAAGCCCTTTTGCGGAGTTTGTGTCGTTTGCAATTATGCCACACAAGGAAATTTGATAGGGAAATTGGCTTGTGACTTTAGATGTAATGTCTTAAAAAGACAATTCAAATTTATATTTGAAAAATTTTTGTTCGATGAAAACTTCAGAAAGCTATTTAACTCATGGATGAGTAAGGCTGATGGGTTATTTAAATATAAAGATTGAATTATTAAATGGGCTAGATATGGTGAAAAAATTCCCTAGTATCAAGAAAAGTCTGTCGGCTTTTTTATTAGGTGAGGAAGGTAGAATTTCGAAAGAGTCGGTATTGAAAATGGGTGTTATTTTTGGTGCCGCTGCACTATCCACCGGAATTCTGTCAAAAGATGTGAACGCTCAGCACAGTCATAGTTTATATACATCTCACACTGAGGTGCCGACATATCAAGTCACAGGTTATCATAACCATCATGCATCACACTCTTCGCACTCTGCGCACAGTAACCATGGTAGTCATAATTCTGCTTGGTAATTGCATTTTAAAAACCAGGTTCTGCCAGTGGGTCTGGGGCATCGTATTTTCCGAATACCATTTTTGCGGCGGCTCTACATCCACCTCTACATTCCGTAACAAAACGGCATTCTTTACACGCTTTTGGTAATAAATTGAGATTTTTTACCTGTTTTATAAAACTATCATTTAACCACACATCCTTCAATTTTACATCGTGTATTTTTCCTATTACCCCACTCATTATATTGCACGGTGTTATACTACCTTCTGGGTTTATGGTTATTTGCTTTTCGGCGTCATTTAAACACCTGTGGCTGACAAAATGTCGAATTTTTTCCGGGGTATAACTACAAAACGGCAAGGCGTTGCCAATGTCGAATTTTTTACCGTAAATTTCTTCAAGAAGAATTAATTTATCTACAAGTTGTTTAACGTCCTTTTTGTTCATTGGGTTTTTATTTTTAGAATCAGGCATTGGCCTTAAAAGAATCAAGCCGTCGATTCCTAAACCATTTACAAAATCGAAAAATTTTTCTAAATCTCTGATGTTTTCACGTGTAGCTATAGATATGAGCGTTACACGACAATTATTTCTAACCAATATTTTTATTGCATCAACTTTTCTTTTCCAAAATTGTTTTTTGTTTCCAGTTATTTCATGCTCTCTTTCCTCATCACAACCGTGTAAAGAAAGTATAACTTGATTAACGAATTTTTTAATAAATTTAACATTATTTTTATCAATAAGTGTTCCGTTGGTTGTTAATTTAATGTACATTCCTTTGGATTTTGCATATTCCAATAAAAGTTTTATGTCTTTTCTAAAAAGAGGTTCACCGCCGATGAAATTGACTATCATAGCTCTTTGGTCCGCAAGTTTATCTATTATTTCCTTTATCTCATCGGTTGTCATTTGCTTGGGTATTTTATCACCTTTTTTGAAAGTGTAGTGTTTGTTATAACAAAAATTGCAAGATAGGTTGCAATTTGGTGTAACTTCGATGTTAACTTCATTAAAAAATGATATCGGTAGAAATTCTCTATCACCATAAATTTTTAAATAACTTTTCGGTATACCGGGGCATTTTACTTTGTAATCACACGCGTCACATTTATCCAGTTTAACGTTTTTGGATGTTACAATTTTACTCGCGCTTTTTTTGTATCCTTTTAAAAGATTTGGGGGTAGTAGGCAGAATGGTATTCCGGCAAATTCAATTTGTAGAGATTTGTAGAAGTGTGATAGTTTTTGAACTTCTTGGATTATTTCACTGAATTTTGGTGTAGTTAATGATAAATCCGATTGTTGTGTAGAATGTTCTCGATTCGTGTTAGAAGATATTTCAAATGGGTATAACAATTTTATTTTTTCGATGCCTTGTTTTTTCGAATAATCAAAAATTTCTTTTAAGAAAAATAAATTTTCTTTGAATGTCGGCAGTATTATTTCTATGTGCACTTTCATTTCCTTTAAATTATGAATTCCTTCAATGGTTTGTAAAAGGCTTTTTGGCGTTCTAGTAATATGGTCATGAAATGTGTTATTCGCCCATAAAATTACTGAAAAACTGTTTGCTCCGGCATTTATTATTTTTTTACAGAAGTCCACGTAAGAGAACATTCTTCCATTGGTTTGAATATGAATTTTTCTAAAGCCGATTTTCTTTGCGTAAGATATAATTTGTATGATATCTGGTCTTGTGGTGGGTTCTCCTCCAGTAAATATAATATCGCTGTGTTTCTTTCTTATTGTTTTTAATTCATTTTGTATGTGTTTTTTAGATTTATTTGCATATCTTCTTTCTACTCCACATATACAAAATTTGCAGTTATTGTTGCAATCTGGGGTGATGAATATCTTAGCCATAATTACCAATTTTCTCAATTTTGGTGAATGCTTCATTAAGCAGGCTGGTTAATTCTATATTTGTATAGCCATAATTTTGAATCGCGTAAAACCTGAAAGTTAAAGAGGGGAGATTCAAATATTTCTTTATTGTAAATAGTTCTGAAATTTCTGAAGTCTTTTTAAAAGAGTCGGAACAATTATTTAACTGGTTTAAATAATCACTTATTTTAAATAACGATAATTTTTTCTGAAGATATATACTCCAGATTTTGGTTCCTGGAATTGCTCTTAGATGGGAAAATTCTATCCTGCATCCATTTCTATACATTTTTTCAATAAATTTTATATTTTTTTCCATATCGTTTTTTGTTTCAATGGGTGCTCCAAAAATAAAGGAAAGTGTCGGTTGGATGTCGAATTTATTTATTTTTTTTGCCATTTTCTCAACGAAATGGGCATATGGATAGTCTATATTATCCATACCTTTGTTATACCATTTCAATACCTTGGGGCTTACGTTTTCGATGCCGAAAAATAAATCTCTAAATTTTGATTTTTTTAAATATAGCAATATTTCTGTACTAAGTTGATTTATTCTGCTGAAGGCTTCGAAAGAAAAATCAAATTTTTCTTTGCAAATCATTCTAAGTATTTGCTTTGTTTTGTGTGAATTGATAAAAAAACTGTTGTCTCTTAAATCAATTCTGTTCAATTCGTATAAGCTATTTAAATGCTTTATTTGTCCTATAAACCACATCGGGCCGTGCTCTCTGTATACACCATGTATTGAGTTATCGGCACAGAATTTACAATTGAAAATGCAGCTTCTCGATAGAAAAACTGATATCATTTTTCCATAATTTTCTAATTTAAAATTCACAAAATCTTCAAAATCGTAGAATGGTAATTCATCTAAATTTCGATAACTATTAACAATCTTAGTTTTAAAAACTGTATCCTTTTCCCTAAAAGCTATTCCTTCACTTTTTTTCCAGTTGTTGTTGGTGGATATTTTTTCAACCAGTTTTAATAAACGGTACTCATCATTGTTTTTTAATAATATAACACCCTCGGGAAGTAGTTTTAAGAATTCTTCAGGTGATATTGTAATATATCTGCCTATAAGAATGATTTTGGATTCTTTATTTTTTTCTTCATAATTTTTGAGAAATTCTATTAAAAAAATTAAATCTTCGCACGATGGCGGGCTTTCACATATTAAAATATCGGGTCTTTCTTTATTGATTGTGCTGGTGATTATGTCAATTGACTTATTGGATAAATTTGAATTGCCGAAGATGTCAAAAAAATCGGCGTCCTTTGTAATCTCAAAAGCGTCTATTGCATTTACATCATAATTATGCGCATTTAAGAATTTGATATGCGACAAAAAGATAGGAGATGGTGGTAAAGGGGGCCCAAATTGTCTTTTAACAACCAACCATAGGAAAGTTACTTTTCTTTTTTTCATGACCATTTTATCACGAAGTAAAATTGAAGAGCCCAGGGCCTCTTTTAAAATTTCCTACGAATTTCAGTTCTTTTAAATTGCCGGGTTTTTCAGATAACAAATAATTTTCGGATAGAAAATTATTTAGATAATCTATTGGTATTGCCCTTTTGCTAAAATATTGGGTTTCTGCGATGCTAAATGTTTTGTACTTAACGGTGTCATTGTTTGTTACAACACCGCCTCCGAATAATATGAGGCTTCTATTATCAAAAAAGCGAGGCCATCTTCTTTTACAATCGAACCAGACCAAAATTGGTGAACTCAAATAATATTTTATCTTGTAATAAAAATCTAAATCGTGCTCTTTTATGCTCCGTAGTATTTTCTTATTATATTTAAGACTTTTGCTACAACTAAACGAGCAGGGGTAATGAAAGCTCAGATAATAGTTTGATACACCATGTAACATGTTGTTCAGATGTAAGCTGATTTCTCGGTTTTGAAGAAAGGTCTTTTTTAAATCTTGTGAGATTCCTTCATCACTAATCGAAGAAGTGAATTTTTTTATACAACATTCTGGATAACTCAACATTCTTCCAAATTCTATAATCTTCTGAATGGTTTGCTTATCATTTTTTGCTGACATTTCCGGATCTATACTCTTTGCCTTTTTTGATATAGTTCGTTCTCTAGATAGGTACAGATAAATTGTTCCTTTTCTTTTGTCGTTTAAAGGTACAAGACCGTTTCTTGGGTCATTGATATTCATTTTAGAATCAAAATTTTCGAGAATCTTATAGTTGGAACGATTTAGGAACAATCCTTTATTTTCAATGGCCTTTTTTAGGAATTTGTAATCATCAATCCTTTTACAGCTAAGTCTTGTTGTCTCTTTTATTCCATTTATAACTGCAATAATATCCGGAAGTGAGGAGCTAAATTCTTTAAGCTTTTCATCGTAATATGATTTTATCCCAAATTCTTCAATATCAAATGTTCTTTTAATTGGATTTTGTTTGTTTTTATTTTCTTCGATTATAATCTTATCTGTTATCGGCGAAAATTCACTGGTTTCAACATTTTTAACATATGATTTATGTATACCCATACACAATTTCTTATAAGCACATTTATTGCAAACTGGTAAGAACTGCAGCTCTTCGTCTGGTAACGTTTTCCACATATATTTCCAGTTATGTTGTTTTATCGTACAAAGCGGGAAATGATAAAGTCTCAAGTCTTTTTCATTATTCTCCATGATATGTATTGCCGTGTCCAGGAAAGGTGAAAATTCTTTGTATTTGACAATAATTTTATCTTTGTTATACAGCCCCTTTCCCTCGATTTCCATTGCTATAAAAGATGCGTAAAGGATTTTGCCAATGTGTGAGATAAACTCTGCAATTTCTGGTAGATGTTTATAGTTCGCTCTATTAATGACAACTCTTATTTCTATTGGGATTGAATAACGTAGTAAATTTTTTATTCCTCTAAGTGTTTGATCAAAACTTCCATTGGTCTGTGTTATATAATCATGCAATTTTGCCATATGCCCGTGGATGGGAATTGCAATTTTTAGCCCGTCTATTTTAAGTTTTACAAATTCGCGTGTATAATCCTCGTAGGCGAATAGCCTGCCATTACTGAGTATTGTAATTCCTTTTTCGGGGAATTTTTTTCTTACTAATTTTAGTACATTGAAAAAATTTTTATTTAACGTTGGTTCGCCGCCAGACAATGTTACATTTATTATTTCATTTTCCTTGCTTTTTAGTTCATGAATTTTTTTAATAATCTGACATTCTTGAAAAGTTTTAAGTTTTTCAGGATTATTTGTACACATAATACAATTATTATTGCACTCGTTGTGTACAGGTATGGTTGTCATATCCTTACAATGCAATGATTTTTTAATATTATCACCACCATATTTTTCTTTCATTTCACGTCTCCGCTTTCATTGCGGCTTCAGTTCACAATCTCCATATCTTTTCAAATACTCTTTCCAAATACCTTCGCAGATTTTGTAATGTTTGCACTCTTGGCATTTTTCCGTTTTGGTTCTGCCATTGTCTCTTCTTGATTTTCCAACATCAAAGTTTTTGAAATCTGGTGCTAGGTGTATAGTATGGAATCTGCTGATTTCATCAACTTCGCTTATTTGATTTTCATAACCCCTGAGATAACAAAGTGGGTAGTATCTTATTTGCCAATGACTATTCCTGCGGCCTTTTCCTATATCCAGACATTTATGTACATACGGTGCAATCTCTGATATCTTTGGTACAATTTTGAAAAAATTATTTTTTGGCGCACCATGTGTTGGGTCAACGAAAATAAATTCCGCATTGATGAAATTTAAATCATTAATGAAATTTCCAATTTTAGGGAGAAATTTATAATTTTGTTTAGATATCGTTGTATTTGATCCCACATTCTTAATGCCTAAATTCCTTACATTTTCGATACCCTTAACCAATTGATTAAAACTCCCGGTAGCCATTGTCAAAGAATCGTGAAGTTTTGGTGTGTGTCCGTGAATAGAAAAAACCACGCTATTTAAGCCCGCGTCAATTATCTTTTCCGCGAACTTTTTATAAGAAAACATTCTTCCGTTAGTGGAGAACATTATTATATCAAAATTTATCATTTTTGCGAATTCTACCAGTTCTATTATATCTCTTCTGATTGTTGGCTCACCGCCAATAAGCTCCAGATACGTAGAACCGTGTTCTCTGGCGTTTAGCATGTCTGATTTAATTTCCGCTGTACTTTTGTCTCTATATTTTTCTCTTTTATCTTCATTACAACAGAAGATACACCTATTGTTGCAGGAGTATCCTGCTATTATAACCGTCTTGTGTGTTTTGCCTTCCATATAAATATTAATTAATGGGGGAAAATTCCCCGTTTCCGTATTTTTTTGGATATTCCTTCCAAGGACCTTCACATATTTTATCATATCTGCATTTTTTACACTGTTCGAATTTCGACTTTCCGATGGTCTTTCTCTCGGTTTCCCAGTCTTCAACATAACCATCGATTTCCCTAATTTCCGTTTTTGGGATATATTTTTCGGAGATATATTTTTCGTATTTGTTCATTAAGCAGTACGGAATTGCTTCCGCCATGACATTTATACCTGCATCTATACCTATCTGCAAACCTTTGTGGATGAATGGTGCTACAAGCGACATTCTGGGAACAATATCATTGAAGTTTTTATATGCATTGCCGACGGGGTGTACAAAAGCGAACTGGAACTGATTTACCCCGATGTCCACTAAAAGTTTTGCTATTTTCGGTAGATGTCTATAGTTTGTCTTCGTAACAACTGTATTTGTGATGATGGGTTGTTTTAATTTCTTTAGATTTTTAATCCCCTGAATAGTCTGGTTAAAGCTGCCGGTAGAACCTGTAAGGAAATCGTGGACTGGGGCAGTGTGACCGTGTATTGCTGGACTGAATTCGTTGGCCCCTGACTCTATCAGTTTTTTACAAAAATCGGTGTAAGCTAGCATCCTTCCGTTGGTCTGTATTTGGATTGTTTCGAAACCCAATTTCTTTGCGAATTCAGCAATCTCAAAGATGTCTTTCCTTATTGTCGGTTCGCCTCCTGTAAAAACAACTTCATTGCATTTCGTTTTCTTAGCTTTTAACAAGTCACTTTTTATCTGATTTGTTGTTTTGTTCCCAAGCTCTCGTTTATGCGCCTGGGCACAAAACTTACAACTGTTGTTGCAAAGAAAACCAACCTTAATATCAACTCTCTTATTCATTTCGTTAACACCACACCCAATTTATTATAAATTAAATATAAATTTCCCATTTCCGCTACACAAAAACGCTATATTTAAGTTAATTAGAATTAATTAATTAATATGGGCATGGTTTGTATTATTAAATTTTTTATTAGGGTTTGTCCAATTTTTCTAATACTCGTTTTCTCCTCTTATGTGGATGGTGCCTGCACACCTGGAACTGGTCTTAATTATGAGCTTACTTTTCTGAACTCGTCTGGCAATAGATGTGGCACTCCTCAAATTGGTGGTTATAGCTGCGATGGTACATGGAATTGGCAAGCCACTATTATTAAGCCATCTGATGACTGTTGTCAAACTGAGGGGCAATACTATGCCAGTTTTTGGACAAATGAATTTTGTCCTGCCGGTGGCGGTGCGGGTTGTTGCTGTCCTTATACATTGCCTCAAAATTCAAATCCTTCGTGGGGATCAACTTGCAGTGGAAGTGGCTGTTCAGAATGTGACCGTGATTGCGGTACATATGATGCAACTCACCTTACCTTCCAGGCATTCGTGGTAAGTTGGGATGGTAACCAGCAGGACTGCGACTGCAAATTATCCGGTCAGTGCACGGAAACCGGCGGCAGCTGCTGGAACCTGGGATGCTCTGGTACAGACTGCCCCACGACCAGCTACACTTGCTGTGGGGATGACCAACCAGACGAACCCAGTGTTGATGGAGAACACGCAATAGTATGTGATGACAACTATGTTGGTTCCACCGGGATTTGCGAACGCTCCATTGATGATTACGCCTGCTGCAAGAGTTATTATGATTGTGTATACGAAGGTGTGTGTTACAAGCCGGGCGATATGGTGGAGGAATGGGATTGCGGCACGACCGTGGATGGTAAATGGCAGGACATCACACAACCGGCAGCCGTAATAAATAGTATCACTTCCTCGCAATTTTACACTAGCCCGTCAGGAACTAAGTATACCGGCACTCAGGCAATAACACTCGCAGTTTATGCAAACGATGGCGGCTCTGGTCTTTATGGTTGTAAAATTTATGAGAATATCGTCCCGCCTTTTTGGGACATTGTAAATTGTAGCGGTACCAGAAGCCTCAGCTTAACAAGCTGGGATGGTTTGAAAAGTGTTACTTTTCAAGCAAGGGATAACGTAGGTAACACTGGAAGTGACATAGACAGCGTTTATCTCGACCAGACCGCCCCCGGGGCCCCCACGAGAAATCCTGCAGCGAGGGACTGGGCGAACACTGACGCTGTTGTGACTGTTACATACACAGACAGCCTGAGCGGTGTGCCTTCGACAGGCAATACCTTCTACTGCTGGACTGGGGGCACAACATGTATGCCCTCAACGCCCTTCACGAATGGTGGGACAATAACCCAGTCTTTCACCGGGAACTGGACGCTCTGCACAAAAGCCGCGGACAACGTGGGTAACGTTGCTGCCTTCTATGACTGCTCGTTCCAAGGAGTCTACAAGGTCGATAAGACGGCGCCTGTTTACGTAGGTGCGACTGTCAGCAACTGTGCATATCTGAATCTTAACAACTGTTGGGTCAGGGGTGTGACTCCGCCGGCCCCTACTATATTCAATGTTGAGATAACGCACAGGGACGACCACTCCTCGCCGCTGACCCAGTGGCTTTCTTTTACAAAAAATGCATGTACTCCAAACTTATGCATTCCAGGCGATGAAATCAAGGCATACTATAACGTGGATACTTCGGCTCGCACGGACGTTTTTGTAAACGACAATTATCTGGATATCACGGCATCGAGTTGTATGATACTATCAGGCTGCGGTGCTGAGAATGGGAATGTCATAGTAAGGTGGGATGTACAAACCGGCCCCGCGGAAGGTGATTTCGCAGTCTGGACGTACCTTTACGATGAGGCGATAAACGGGGTAGGATATACCCAGCTGTCATCCGCCGCAGGCAACTGGTTGGTAAGGATTGACAACACCCTGCCGACAGGAACCATTTCAATTAATGTCGACGGTGTCA
>Ga0315291_10001638_pt1 | contig 29862 bp, 30 predicted proteins | sample YL17G12_20_MG_FD_203070 | JGI IMG/M metagenome (GOLD analysis project Ga0315291, IMG submission 203070) | Sediment microbial communities from Yellowstone Lake, YNP, Wyoming, USA - YL17G12_20 | ecosystem: Environmental > Aquatic > Freshwater > Lake > Sediment | place: USA: Wyoming | collected...
TCATGAAATCGTCGCGATATCCTGGATAAGAGGTATTGAGGATAATAGGGATCTTTCTCTCCTTTCCCACAATCCGGCCCAAGGCCTCCATCCCATCCATCACAGGCATGACGATGTCGAGGACGATGAGGTCAGGCTTTCCCTGTTCCAATTGCTGGATGGCTTCCCTTCCATTCCGGGCAGTGAGCACTTCATACCCCTCCCCCTTCAGTTCCTCTTCATAAAGAAGCCTCAGGCCCTCTTCATCCTCGACGACCAGAATTTTCTTCTCCATACGATTATTATTGATAATCTCCAGAGAAAAAACAATCCTTTTTTTAATGGGATTTATTTTTCTCTCCGAACTCTGTAAAGGCAATTCATGAATTGCCCCTACTACGAACTTCTTATTTCCTCTCCACTTTCTTCCTCTGTTCCATGGCGAGTTTACATTCAGCACAGACGAACCGAGGCAGGGTATGGGGATATTCCACCCGTTCCTCACCGAACCCCCAATCGATGATATCCCTTACCAATAATTCCTCCTTAAAAGCATGACCCATACAGAGGCCCATCCCGCACACAATACAGATCGCCACGGCATCCTTATCCACTCCTTGCTTTGCACAGACATAGCACTTCATTTTTTCGCCTCCCTCCTTGATTTGGATAAACACTTAATGAATTCTATTACGGAAAAGGCTAAAAATCAAAAGAGATAACAAAATCTCGGCAGGATCATTTGAGAAGGGACCTTTTACGCTGAATGAACTCATCCTTGTTGTATGAATTGGCTTTATTGAACGACCATAAATATCTGAATCCGACTATTGCCCCTATCTGCGATAAAAACCTCTCCTTTCTCATTAATACACACCTGAGTTGGATAGTAGAGAAGGCCCTCATTCCAGCCCATGCTTAACTGTCTTCCTAGGAACGAACCATCCTGGCTAAGCATAACGATACCGCTACCATTTTCATCTACGATATAGATTGTCCCTCTTCTATCCGTCGTGATGCCCGTAGGGAAGTTTAAATACTCCCTCAGACTCTTGGTTAAGGGAGAAAAGCTGTTCGAGTCTTTACCTGCAAAAAATACCATGGCTTTAATACAATCGATTAACAGAAGATTGCCTCTTGAATCGACTGCTAGATCGGAGAAGAATCCGTATTCCTTGGGGAATGGAATCTGTCTCTGGTATTTTCCCTCAGGGTTAAGCACAAGGACTCGCCCTGAAAAGATGTCAAGAATGTAGATATGATCATCCACATCTATTTTAAAGCTCCTTGGAACAAAGGCAGAAGGGGATGGCACGCCCTCCGCATCAACATAGCTCTTAAATGTTCCCTCGGGACTCAATCGGATAATTCGGCGTTTCTTGCCATCAAGGGCAAAAATCTCTCCTCTGGAATTGATTTGGACCCGGATAGGATTTGATAATTGGGGGATCTTAATTTCCATCCCTGCTTTTAAACTTCTTTCCTGAAAGTTGTACAGGAGAAGACGATCGTTCGCAGTATCCCCTACGATGAGGAGGGTTTTTTCATTACAGGCAACCCCCTCCGGTTCCTTTAAGCCGATCCCTTTTTCGTCAAAATAGACAGACTGAATATGTTTAAACTTGACACCCCCAGCACTGAACGCACTGATCGGGAAAAACAGGAGGCTGATGAATAATAGAATTTTAAAAGCCTCGATCATTTTATCACCTCTTGAATTGTTTGTGACACTGAACACAGAGATCCGTGATGGTTGGAAAGGGTATCATTTGTCTATTTCCTGTTCCGTGGGATCTATGGCAACTGAGGCATTGCAATGTCAGGTTCCTATTCCTTGAATCGATGATCTTTTCTCCAATCGGGTGGGAGGTATGTTTCTGCCACTCGTGGCAGGTCCCGCACAATTCAAGAATGGAAGGTCGATTGACCAGGAAACCGATATCAGAGGCGTGAGGCGAATGGCAGGCTGAACAATTTCCTTCCTGTACTGGATTATGGGCGATGGAGGTTTTCTCCTGTTTTCCTTTCGCAGCCACTTTTTCCTGCTGTTCCATCGCAGCCAACTTCTCCTGTCTTTCCAGGGTATCTGAATGACACTTTCCGCACAGGCTTTTCATCTCCCCCCTCAAAAGTTTTTTCTGTGACGAGGCATGGGGTTCATGACAATTCAAACAGCCCACTTTATCCAACAGAGGCCAGTGCACCCGGTTTTTATTAAATGTATCATTCATCATGCTGCTGTGGCACCCCCGGCATAACTCAAACCCTGCCTTCTTCGTCTTTAGCGGGTCAGGAGAAGTGGGCCCTTCATGGCACTGGTTGCAGACTTTATTGGCAACCGGGATGTGGACATTATCAAACAATATTCCTCCTTTATCAGAACCATGGGCGTCATGGCAAGACGAACAGTCCGATTTCGCCACAGGATAGTTCATGTGTTGTTTAACAAAGTTTGGCCTGTCTGGCCTATGACAGCTAATGCAGAGGGCGACGAGATCATCCTTCAAAAGATGACCTGCTTTAGCAGAAGCGTGTGGATCGTGGCAGTTAATGCACCCTTTCTCCACAGGATTGTGCCTGAACTTTACCTTTGCAACGGCACTGGCTATATTCTTATGACAGTCAAAACAGAGTTCATTTCCCGTCTTAAGGAGAGTGAACTTATTATTTGATGCGTGGGGGTCATGGCACTTTACACAATTGCCTTCTGAAACGACTTTGTGGGTGCTTTTCGGATTCTTAGACACAATATTCTCATGGCACTTGAAGCAGATCTTATTCGCATCCTCATCCAATAATTTCCCGTGGGAAGCGGCATGAGGATTATGACATTCCGAACATTCTCCTGATTTCACTGGAGTATGAACAAATTGTTTCTTTAGCTTTTCCTTAAAATTGTCATGGCAACTTAGACATAACTTCCCTTTCGCATCGGGTTTCAGCCTGAACTTATTCTGGGAGTACGCCAGTGAAACAAGCAAAAGCGAACCGATCAAGATGGGCCAAAAGAACCATTTAAACCGTAGCACCATATGAGATAATCCTTTCACTATTGATAAGTCTTATATTATTTATGATATCCGTATTCGCTTTGCGCTATGCTTGCCCGCCGAACAGGCTCTTTGGCAGACGGGCTCTATGCCCTATGCCCCTGGCGCCTTTGATTACTTTACCACGATGTGGCAGTCTTCACACGATCTCCCAGCGAATGGAGGATGAACAACATCTTTGAAAAACTTCGGATCTTTTGAAGCATGAGGTTCATGGCAGTTTCTGCAATTCATAACAGCAGGTTCTATATTGATGTGGGCTTTCCCAAAAGTTGCCCTTTTGTAATCATGACATTCTCCACACAAGAGTTGAATGGGTTGGTTCATCAAGGCAATTTCGGCTGAGAAATGGGGCTTGTGGCATCTGTGGCAATCCCGAACAGCCGGCGAATGGGCTTTCTCATTACTCATCTTTGCTTTCAAATCTTTATGACAGGTCAGGCAAAGATCGGGGCTCTTGGCCAAAAGAAGGTTGCTCAACTTTGTCTTATGCGGGTTATGACACTTTGTACATTCATCGGTCAATAATGGATTGTGTTGGCTTTTTGCAGCTTTTAGTCCTTTACTCAGATCATCGTGGCAAGAGAAGCAGAGAACACCCTGTTTCCCTACAATCATCCCTGTGATATTACTCCCGTGAGCATCATGGCAGGTCAGGCACATCCCTTCCGTAAAAGGATTATGGTTAGAGCCGCCAGCCTCCTCCTTCATGAGGTCACCGTGACACTGAGTGCACAATTTAGAACCTGCTAATTTGAGGAGACCCTTCTCACCCGCCCCGTGGGGCCGATGGCACGCGTTACAGTTCGCATCCATAACAGGTTTATGCGTATAGGTGTTCAAGAATCTTGTCTCCGCATCAGTATGACAAGCATAACAGACCTTATCCATCCTATTTTTTAGAATATGCTCAATGCTCGATCCATGAGGATTATGGCACGCATTGCACTCTCCGTCGTTAAAAGGAACATGAGAAACTTTTACCTTTTGAGACTCCTTCGTTTTCGTATGGCAGGAAAAACACAGCTCCCCGCTCTTCATATTAAGAAGGTCCTTGTTTTTAGCTGTATGAGGGGCATGGCACGAAAGACATCCCTTTTCACTGTTGACAGGGACATGGTTGACGGCCACCTTCTCCCCTTTTTCTTTATGGCAATCAGAACAGAGATCATTCATTTTTTTGAGGGTGAGCTTCGGGTATTCCGACGTATGGGGTTGGTGGCAAGAATCACACATCCCTTCTTTGAAAGGAACATGATCCACCTTCCCGCCAGCCTTTAAGGTGGAAGCATCATGACAATTGAAACAAAGTTTGCTTCCTGTTTCAGTAGTCCCAAAAGGCTTGGGGTCAGAAGATGCCTTATGGCATGCATCGCATTGAGCCGAAGCAACGGGATTATGAGCGCTGGTCTTCAGAAGTTTGGCTTGCACCGAAGAATGGGGATTATGACAACCTGAACATGAAGCTTGATTCACAGGATAATCTCCATGACTCTTTTTAAAAGATGCCTTGCTACTATCATGGCAGCCCAAGCAAAGGGAGGGATCTCCTTTCACTAGGAGATTTTTTTCATTTGAGCTGTGGGAAAAATGGCAGCTCGGGCAGCCCTTTGTCTGCAATGTTTTGTGGATTACTTTCTTCTCATAATCTTCCTTCTTATGGCATTGATAGCACGCTTCATTGCCCTCTGCTTTTAGCAGGTGACTCGCCTGGGAGGCGTGGGGATCGTGGCAGAGAATACACTTCCCTCTCTTCAGGGCCGTATGGACACTGGACTTATTCATCCCTATCTTTCCTTTACTATGGCAGGGATAACAGATCTCATTTCCTTCTTTTTTCAGAATCAGTTTGGCCACCAAACCATGCCTGAGATGACAATCTTCACATTTCTTTTCCTTAACAACCGAATGGACATTTTTCATCCCAAGGTATTTCTCTGCAAATTTTTTGTGGCAACCGAGGCAATCTTTACCAGCAAATTTCTTTCCTGTTGTGGTTGCCCCTCCCAGGGTCCTTTTCTGTGGTGCTTCTGCACAGGCAGATAACAAGATCCCGCCTAATAAAAGAAGTATCCCTAAGAGGATAGCTTTGTGCTTCCAGTGTAGGAATGGCATCATTTCCCCTAAGTTAAGTTTGAAAGGACTCCCAGGTCCATGGGTTTAAGTATTTGTTCTTAAAATTCCACTTGAACCCTTGACCACTTGACTCGTCGAACCCCTAATAATTTTCTTTTAAATAGACTTTCACCTCAGAAACTGCCCTGAGTTTCTCCGTCCAGTCTTCAATCGCTTTGTTGACTTTCTCATTAGAAACTTTCTTCCCGGCGTCTTCCCTTGTCTCCTCGTAAGGCTGAGGCCGAGCGGGAATCACTCCCTGTATGAACAAAATATAAAAATGGCCCTCAGGACTTGCATACAGCCTGAAATCTCCAGGGTTGGCTCCCGAGACTACTTTCTGGACTCCTTCAGGCAAATTTTTTGTCGTCAGTAACTTCCCCCCAAAGTCTAGAAGTCCTTTGGTATTTTTATCCACCTGTCCTTCTGCATTGGCCGAAAGCCACTGGAACTCTGGGCCTTTCCTCAGTTTTTCAATGGCTTCCTTTGCATCATTTCTTTTGGCAAAAACGAGGCTATCAATTTTCATCATCTCAGGGTAAGTATATTCTTTAATATGTTCATTATAATAGGCTTTCAGTTCTTCCTCCGTGATCTTGATATCAGGAACCACTACCTTCTTGACGAAGGCCCCGAAGATCACCGAATACTCATACTCTTTCACCTTATTCTTGTAAACTTCAGTCTTATCAAGGCCCAGTCCGAGTGCCTCTTTTCTCAAGACCCTTTTATCTAGCATCTCTCGAAGGATGGAATTCTTTTTCGGATTCAGTCTCTTACTCTCAGCGGCCAAACCCACTCCATGATAATGTTGCTGCTTGAGGTATTCACTTAGTTCTCCGACCGTGATGGGTTTTTCTCCCTTGATTTCGGCAACCACACTCTTATCCTTCAAAAGGGCTTGGAATCCCGGCTCTTTGGCTTCATAGTCCATGCGATCGACGACATCCTGATGGACTTTGACGTACTTCTTGATTAAAGCCTCGTTGTATTTGTTTAAGGCTTCCACTTTCTTCACATTAGAAGCATTTTCCCTCGCCTGTTCCCTTGCCTCAGGATTTTCAGGATAGCGGATGTCTTCAATTTTCAGAATTAAGAATCCAGATTTGAGCGGGATGACAGAACTGACGGAGCCCACCTCCATCTTGGAAATCGTCGCAGCGATCTGAGGGTGGAGGTCCTTCTTCTTCAGGTAATCTTTCTCTTGATCTTCCTTCGCCTTCCCCTCCTTAATCACGCTCTTCACCACTTCATCAAAAGGCTTGCCTGACTTTATTTCCTCCTCGAATTTCTTAGCTTCCTCTTCTTTTTCAAACAAAAGTGAACTTACCCTCCACTCTTTCACAGACTCCTTATAAAAGCTCTCTATATCCTTCTCATCTGCCTTGACATCTTTAAGTTGCCTTTCAATTAATAATTCTCTTAGTGTCACCCTCGAATAAACATCTACCATGTTTTTTATTTCTGGCAGCTCATCCAGGCCGATCCTTCTTCCTTCTTGGATAATAAGCCTTGTATTGATAAGACGCTGAACCAAGTCTGATTCACCCTTCTTATCGACTCCCTTTCCTTCAATCCCTCTCGGATTCAAAGAGGCAAGCTCTTGATTGAACTCGTCAAGGGTAATCGACTCCCGATTCACCCTAGCAATGATCCTTTTACCTGTCACAACAGGTAAATTCTGGGCAGAGGTAAATTCAAGTGTTCCAAGTATAAAACTGATGACTAGAATAATCTTTATTGTCCGGTGATAATTGCTCATATTTATTCCATTGCTTTGCGGCTCGTGAACTATTCTAGTAAGCCTATGCTTTCCAAGTGCTTTATTAATTCTCCCGGAAGCGAACTTGTGACTCCCCTCTCTCTTTTGCAACCATCTCTCCAATCGATTTAACCATCTGGGATGTCATGGCATAGGCTGTATTAACCCTTCCCCAGTCAAACAAATAAACCTTATCATCACCCTGATTATAACTATTCGACGTCCACAGGACATTACGGCTTTTTCGATCAATGGCTGAAACAAAGAAATCTACCTTGGGTATACCATAAAGCCCCTGATAATCTTGATAATTCATCACCTTACCGGTGATGACCAGGTCAGCCTCCAAGCTGTTTGCAACAACGTCTAATTGAGGAAGAGATATTCCCTCATCCATTATAATCCTTGCATTGAGAATTTTTTGCCTCACCACTCCTAACTCAATGACCTCAAAATTTTCCAATTTTGTCAACTCCCTGACGAAGTGGAGTACGACAATCTCCCCGGCATTTTTTCTGTCGCTCCTATTAAAAAAAGGGATGACTGCCACAGTATATTTTGGGTTCGGTTTGATTTCAGAAGAGCGGTAGATTACCTTAGGATGAAATTTCTTTTTTGCACTTTTAGTGTTCGCTCCCTCTTTTCCATTTGAAAGATATCCTCTAAGAGAATTAGAAATAAATTCCATACCTTTTTTTAAAAGTGTCTGGGGGTCTTCGATCAGCCCCAGGCCAAGAATCCCCGGTGAGTCATCTCCCGCCATTCCTACACCGTCCATCCATAAAATGTTCACTCGATCGCCAGTCGAAACCAATCTGGAGGTGAAGGCGATCTTGGGAGGGTTCGCTTCGCTGTAGAGTTCTAGGGATGTGATAAGCACTGCTTCGGTTTCGGTCTCTTTTTTGAATGCCTGCGCTGCCACCGTATCTACCCCCCCCACATAACGGACCCGGTGTTTGGCCATAAACTTCTCAAGTTTCTCCTCTCCGAGGACTTGGAATCCCTCTGCTTTCAATGTCTTAATAAGAGATTCTCTTATCTCTTTAAGAGGGGCAATCGTTCCGCTCAGGTTCTCAATTGGAAAGACGGCAATCAGAAATTTTTCTGCAGGGGGATGCAAGCCCCTCTTTGGAGCTTCCTGAGTATGGGCGCACCCTGAAAAGCAAAGAAAAACTGAAAAAAGGATAACAATGACCCTATCTAAAGAGTTTATTGATGAGCTCATTTACAGCCTTTTGAGTAACGATGTTCATAGGTTTTCCTCCTCCCCCGAAAAGCCGATTCCAAATGGTAATTTGGCCTTTGGTGGAGGATGCCGTCCATACCACTTTTCCCGTCTGTGTTTCGATCATCTGAAGACTCAGAGAGATTGTATTGTTTATCGTCGTCCCAGACCTTATCTCTCCGTATTCTCTAAGAACCCCTGTAATCACTGCTTGTACTTTAATCATACTCCCAAGTTTCACGACCTCCTCTGGGGAGGGAGCCACTGGGTTTTGAATCTCTGCCCTCCCAATTCCCCGTGCAACCTCTCCGGGGGGAACCACATAAATTCCACCTGTTGCCAAGAGGGTATTCATAAAGACATCCCGCACCCTTTCTGCTGCGATACTTTCTCTTGAGAGGTTGGCAAAAGGCATCACCGCAATCGTCTGTATGGTTCCAAAATCCATATTGGGATCACGGTACAGGTCAACCGTTGAGCCAGCACAGGCCATTAAACTAACGAGATTTAAACAGAATAAAATTCGAAGCCAATTAAATACTTTCCGCATCCTGATCCTCGTCAAGAAACTTACCATATTTTCTCCCTCGAGGCCACCTGTTATAAGAAAAAACGGCCTTTACAAAAATTTTCTTACGGTCGTCAAAAAACAATAACTTACCTATTAATAGCTTTTCGCCCATCCCTGTCAAGACTCAGAAAAATATCTTTAACGTAGAGTTGAAAACTCTGGATCTTGATGATTGGATATCGGAGTCGTCCTCGGCCCACTGATAAGACAGATTTAAAAAGGACTGCCTGCCCAATTTCCATCTCACGCCCGGGGTAATGGTCCTTCCCTCAAAATGGTCCACATTCCTCCTGTTTTCGTTGTAGTCAAAATTGAACTGCAGGGCGCCATCCGGAAAAGGGGACCAGTTTATTCCATAATTCTGGGCAAAATCCGTTTTCTGATTCGTCCCAGAAATGATGTTGAACTGAGCAAGGAGGCGCAATGTTTGTAATGGCATATAGGTCAAAGTCAGGCCTCCGGTGTTGGTAGTAGTGGAAGAGCTGGGCTGCCCACCTCCTGATTCTTTTGTCGTCGTACTGTTGTAATCAAGACTGATGTTCATGGTGGGGTGCGGGACAATCTTCGATCCAAAAATGATTGTTGTGCTGCTGGTAGTCCCACCTTCCGTCAGTTGCGTCAAACTGTAACCTGCGGAAAGATTAACATCTATGCCTTTATATAATTCCGCATTGTTATTCAAGAATATTGAATTAAAATTCCCTGGTTTCCCCTGGGTTTCTTCGGTTCGACCACTGTAAACCAGGTTATGGCTAAGTGTTCTAAATGGTTCCGCTGTAAGTGAAGCGTCATATAAATAAGAAACCGTTGTTTGTTCCCCACGACGGGTATTTTCTATGCCCACCCTTCCGCTTCCTGAAAAAATCCTGCTGAACCTGTGGTTCACTGAAAGGCTATTAAAAAGGTCATAATCCTGATTGCCCGATGGCTCTACTCTCCTATAGAAAAGAGAGAGTGTGTGGTAAAGGTATGGGACATCGAGAATCCTTGTTCGAGTGTCTAAATTTAGATAATGGCTGGTTGATTTTGTTCTTGCCCCGGTTACCTCACTCACAGGTTTGTTAATAAAAGCCTGAACCTCTGTGACAAATATATTCGGAAACCCGAAGGGCCTTGGAGAGCGGGGGGTCGTAACCACCTTGATATATCTTGTACTTACGTTTGGGAAGTTCAACTCAAAGCGGTTCTGAAAAGGGCCGAACGGCGCAGTAATAGCTCCTGCCCAAAGACTCCAATTCAGATTGTCTGAACTGATATAAACATCCCATAAGAAAGAACTGGCAATGGAAGAAACATCCCTGTCCACCCACACGAGAAGACTGTTTATCTCGGTGGGGCTAAAAAAATCGAGTCCCATGTTTCTTGGCCGAATATCTCCTACTGGTGGAAGGTCTGTTACTAAATCGATCCCGCTGCTGGCAACCAAATTCCCATCGATCAGGGCGGAGTTAGGGATCAGGGCAATGATCGCAGGTGTGTTACTGATCACGGATAGCCCACCAAAAGGAAAGACCTGGAAACTGACAGACCCCGTTCCTTCTGCAGAAGTTTCTGTGATATCCTGATTGAACACATAATTAGTATTTAAATTAACGCGCTTGTTCAAAAAACTATTCGAATAGGTTATCTTTCCGGTCTGCCCTATGGATTCGACCTCTAACCTATTCAAATTGTTTTTTCTGTCGTCATACGATACGGAATACCTGAGGTCAAGACCCTGAACAAGTCCCAGGTACTTCAAGTTGAGAGCATAGTAATCCTCGATATTATCCAGAACAGAGTGTTCCTCATCAAAAATGTTTGTTCTTTTCAGGAGTACATCGAGCCATGGTAATCCATCTGGGTGCCACCCGAACGTTCCGTTATATTCCTCATTGGTCCGTGTAAAAGAAGGGGTATGGGAGACTTCAAGGGTTTCCTCTCTCTGTGTATAGCTTACCCCGGCAGCAAAAGGCCTATCGCTAAACGTAAGACTGATATAGGGTGTCAGTCGGGTGTCTGTAGTTCTTGTTTTCACATCGTCCGTTTGAGTGACCGTCATAGTTTTTTCGAACAGACCGTTAGCATACAATCTGAGATTAGGAAAGATAGCGGTATTAAGGGTGAGGCTGAATCTTGGTTGAATACTATTCAGATCGCTTTTTACGGTCTGCCCGGAGGAATCTTTTACGATGGAGGAGGCATTCGTGTAATTGAGATCTAAGTAGCCACTGAATCCGGAAAAAATATCTTGAGCACCGGCCCCCACGGGGAAGCTCATAGAAATAGACAATAAAACCGAAGCTATTAATAAATAGTACGGAGAGCCCATAGGGAAGTGCATAGAAAATAAATTAAGCCGAAGAGGGCTATAGAGCATAGCCTATAGCAATTTTACTGAAGAGAATCCCTGGAGTTCGCCGGCAAAGCACATCAAAGGATATGTGTTGAACAGAGCACATGTCATATCGCATGAATTGGTTTAGAGAAATCTTAAAATTTCAAATTGATCTCAATGATTAAGCTGAACCCTAACGGCCTATTTTTTGAATCCTCCACCTAGTACGAAAAACATTGTCCGCTATATTCTTTGTCCTATGCTCTATTTGAAATGTTCTGCTGCGTTTACTCGCTTTGCCCTATGGGTTATGCTCTTTGCGTCTTATCTTTCTCCCATCAGGGTGACCCAGTAAGGCTCTTCGCCGACATCGAGTTCTGAAACCGCCTTTTTGCTGACGAGATCGCTGATGAGCAGGGAATTTCTTTCCGGACTGACCATATGGAGTTTTCTCTCCTCTCCGTCAATGGCCATATAGGCAACCTCCCCTCCTGCCCGGACATAATCCACAGGGAAAAATGTGGAGGGGTTATAAACCTCCACCACCGGATCCCGCCTCTTCCCAAGGTAGATCAGGTCTGTATTCCTATCGACCTTGATCGCGCTCGCACCCATTGTCACCGTAGCTCTCCGCAGGACAGAAAGCGAAAAAGGATCAATCACAGTGAGATAAGCATATATTTCGTTTATTACATAGAGCCTATCCCCTCTCCTATTAAACTGGCCCCTTAAGGGTGACGGATCCGTGGGGATATTCGTCACCAGGGCTCTATTCGGAACATCGATGACAGAGATGGTATTGGAAGCTGTGTTGAAAACATAAGCCCTTCTCCCCTGAGGATCCATCAGGACTGAATTGGGCCCATTTCCTACTCTGACCTTACTCACTTCTGTAAGGGATTCGAGATCGATAATGCTGACCGTGTTCGAACCTGTGTTGGCTGTCAAAAGGACTTTTCCGTCAGGAGTAATGGCCAACTCCTGGGGATGGTCACCGATGCTGAGATTAATGCTGTCGATGATATCGACAGCCGTGACATCGATCACCCCAACCCTGTCCTCTCCTGAAAGGGCCACATAGGCTCGCTTTAATCTCTGGTCAAGGGCCATGCCGGCCGGCCTGCTTCCCGTTGCAATAACGGCTACGGCCTGGCCTAACTTTTTATCAAAGACTGTGATATTATTCGACCCAGAATTTGTCACGAATCCTACCACACTGGTTATGGGTTTCGCCGGGATAAAAATGGAGAATACAGGGCTGAAGCTAAAGCCTTGTCTAACGGATTCGGCATAATTAAAGACGAGTGAAATGACAATAGCCCTTTTCCTGCTCACATTGAATGAAAAATCTATCTTAACGGGTGCGCCGGGTAAAAGAAGTGCAGCTTCTCCCTCCTCACTTTTTAAAATGGCTTCCTTTATTTTGAATGACAGCCCACCATAAGAGCCAGGAGGCAATCGAACCGAGCCGAGGAGCCGTTGCCTCCTCATATCACGCCCCCTCAATTCAGTCAGAGAGAGTGATAATGGGAATTCCATACCATCATTCCTGACAGCGGAAATGCTATCCATCTTGAACTTGAGCCTGTCTGACTCCTGTGGGAATGGCTGAATATATAAAAAGACCTCCCCTTCCTCTTCCAAGGGGGGCTTTAACTGGAGAAACTTAGCCTGGCACCCCACGAGAAATACGAGGAAGATGGGAGGGATAAGGAGAACCCTTTTCATAAAAAAATTCCTCGCTAAGCTAAAATGAAAAGTGCAAGGCGCAGAGCTTAATTTCAGAAGAATAAGATAATAATAATAAACCAAATTAAAATAAAAATCTTGGAAAATCAAGAAAAAATAGGGCTGGCAATCTCTGCCAGCCCTATTCGCATTTCATGCTGGAATTAAATTCTTAGGCATTAGATTAATCTTTCACGTGGCACTTGTTGCAGAGAGCTCTCTGCCAGCCAGAAGCCCAGACGGTTGCAGCTCTTCCACCATAGGCTGCCTGTTGCTCTGCCTGCGATCTCCCCATCGCTATTTTCGCCTCACTTGCAGTAGCCGGATTAGCATATACGGCGTTGCCGGAAGCATCTCCGACGGTTAAGAACTCGTTGCCAATGTTCCACCGGGTCATGCTGTCAAAGGCAGACGCATGGGCCCTGTGGCAGGAGAAGCAGGTTACCTTATCGTTCGAACCCGGACCGGTCGTCACCCCCGTTAATGCCTGAAGCTCAGAGTTTTTGACCAAGTTTTGGCTCTGGAATGGCACCAGCGATGTAAACGAGGTGTTCACACTTCCACTTAAGTCACCTGACTTCTTATAGGCATTGTAATTGTCAGCGATGCCACCGAGATTTTCTCCGGCCGGATGGACAAGAGCAGTAGGCAAGTCACTTTGAGTGCTGTGCATTTTAATGTGGCAATTTGCACACCATTCGGATGACCCTTTTCCATAAGCTACCCTGATGCCAGCATAAGTTGTTTCTGCTGCATTGTAGCTACTTTTGACTGCCGCAAACAATGGGTCATAAGGAAAAGTAGGGGCGCCCGTATATGACTTTGGCGCATAGCCTTTACCGCCCAACAACCTGTAAACGCCCACTGCGTAAGTACCATCGGCGTCCACGCCGTAGGACCCAGATCCTTTAATCGGTTTGCCAGCACCTCCAACAAGGGGACTCCATATTGTACCCGCAGTGCTGTCCGTCACCCTGTATCTGCCGTGAGGATCATGGCAGCTGATGCAGGTCAGCTTATTTTTGTCATAGGTTCCACCGGGGGCTGTTCCTGAAGTTCTGCCATCAGCAAGAAGGTCGAAATCGCCTGCGATTACGTTATGTCCGTGCTGGTAGCCAAGGCTTTCTTCAACAGTTGTACCCCTTGGGATCCAAGTATAGTCCTTATACAACCAGGCAAAGTCTCCACCAGGGGAGTTATTCAGAGGGGCTACACCCACAGCTGGTTTAGGCCAGGTCAAGATATGATAACTCCCTGCCGAATCGCTCGCATGGCAATTCAGACAGGTGGAACTCTGGTCCGAACCCTGCAGAAGGTTCGGGTTCGCTTGCCCGATAGGAAGACTGTTCAAGGTCATCTTTGTGCCATTCAGTGAGTTGTGCATCGTATGGCACCCTTCACACTCGGCAACGCCACCCGAATGGAAGGCATAGGCCATTCCGCTTAAACAAATGGTTAACAGGGCCGTAGCTGTGATAACCAGACTTAACTTGATTAACTTCATTTTATCCTCCTATTATCCTCCTAATTTTTCCAGGTTTTTTGCTCCGGCAGCCCGGCCGTCCCTTCTTCCAGCACCTGTCGGCTTTGTGCCCCCATCTCACAATGGGTTTACCCTTTTCGGAGGATAGTTAAAGTGTTCCGTTGATACTGATTCTTTTGCCTTTTGCCAATTGCCTCTAACAACTTGCCTTTTAACTCGTTTCGAATGATCACCTCCTTTATCATTTTTTTTATCCCCCTACTGTCGTCCTTCATCTCCACTTAGATTAAGAACCCCAAAAGCGCTCGGGGTACAGCGCAGAGCTCTTTTGGAAAACAAAAAACTCATTCGTAGCCCAGCTTGTAAACACTGACTCCTCTTCTCCTCGACTGGGTGACATAGAGGTTGCCCTTGCTATCTACGGCCAACTCTCGTGGAGCGATCAAATTGCCCGGTTTGAAACCACGGTAGCCAAATTCCGTCTGAAATCTGAAATCTCTGTCGAAAATCATAACAACACATCTCAGGGTATCTGCTATGTAAATGTAACCCTTATCGTCCGTCACAATACCGGAGACAATGTTAAACCTCCCCGGCTGGCTTCCTCTCCTCCCAAAGGAGGTAATTTCTCCATTTGGAGAAAGCTTGTAAGCTTTAAAAAGGACGGGAACTGTGAAAAAGATGTTCCCTTCCTTATCGACACTGAAGCCAAAAATCCCTGTTTCAACCCTTCTGCCTTCGCTCAGTTCAAGGAGGGTAGCAATGTCAAAACTTTTTTTGAAATTGCCTTCTTCCCCTACCACGAGGACTCGCATACCACCCGGACTAGCGAGGTAGAGTGACTCTTCCTTGTAGAAGAGGCGACTGGGTAAAAAATCTGAAAACTCGGGGGGGATGTTTTTCATTTCAATCTTGGAGATGGGTTCTCCTCTGTAATTGCACCGGATAATTGAATATCTGGATCCTGTATCAGTTGTCTTATGCGAAAGAAGAAGAATGTTTCCCTCTTTATCCACCGCAATATCGTAAATCCCTCCGAGGCCGTAATCATCACCAAACCTGTAAATCTCCATCCCAGATTCATTAAAAATTCTTACTGACCCGTCACTCGGGTTGATGACATAAAACTCATTATTCTCTTTATCAGCATAGGCTCTGACCCAGTTATAGGGAAGGGTACCCGTAAAATTCGAGAGGTTATACAAATAGGTCGCCTGGATGGTTCCTCCCAAAGCGGAAGTGGACAAAGCTCCCACAAAAAGGACAGCGAATAGTATGAATAATTGATATTTGTGATGTCTAGTTTTCATGGCTGGCCAAGCTTAAATCTCTTTATTCATTCATAGAGCAATTCCCATACCAAAGTAACTTTTCTCAACCGAAAAAAGAGATTTGGAAGGATCATGAAAAAGTTATTAAAATTCAATGTATTAAATGGGATGTAGAAAAACATTTTGCTACCCAATATTCTAAGACTTGTGAATAGGTGTGCTAATTAGCGGAATATCCCCCACCTCTGTGGATTCTCCCACAATCTCATAAATCAATAAGGTAATCATATTGAGCCTAATTGTAGTAAAGCCATATGAAATTGGGTGTGGGTTGAACACAGTATTTTTTCTGGAAAAAGGCAGTATTCTATAGCCATGAGGACCTTAAAGGACTCTAACACTTCCTCTTCATTCATCCTTTTCGCTCAATGTCTGATCATTTAAAACCTAACCTCCTTTGTATAACTTTGTGGCAAATCTCTTGTAATTACCCATAAAAATGCGTTGGGTGCATGGCCCATAGAGGAAAACGATATTCCCTCTCATTCTCGCCTTTTAAGAGATGAGGTTAGGATGAGGAACGAAAACAATTGGATAATGGATGGTAGAGGGGAATACTAAACTGAGATTCATGAATGGGAAAAGAGTAAAGGAAATTCTGTATTACTTTTTGCGCTCTGCGCTATGCCGCCTACTGCAGACAGGCGCTTCGCTTTTGTGGGTTAGGTTTCAAGAATTCCGAATTTCTGCATTCGGTATCGCAGGGCATCTCGACTGATATCTAAGAGTTTGGCTGCCTTTGTCTGATTTCCATTGGTCATCTTAAGAGCTTGCCTCACAAGGGCTTCCTCAACTTTTTCCATTGAAATTCCTTCCGGCGGGATTCGAATGCCTTCAATCACTCCTCCCTGTTTAGAAGCCTGACCAAGGATTTCGATAGGCAGATGTTCCATCAAGAAGGTGTCACCATCACCGAGGATCATCGCCCTTTCAATCACATTTTTTAACTCCCGCACATTCCCGGGCCAATCATACCCTTTGAGGAAATCTTCAACACCCTTCGAAATCTTCTGAAAATTCTTATGGAATTCTTCATTATATTTTTGTAAGAAGTATTTGGTCAAGGGAAGGATGTCATCCGGCCTTTCACGGAGGGGAGGGATCTTGATGGAGGCTACATTAACCCGGTAAAAGAGATCTTCCCTGAATTTCCCTTCTTCTTTCAGTTTCAGAAGATCCTTGTTCGTTGCCGTGATGATTCTCACATCCACATGGATATCTTTTATACCTCCTATTCTTCGAAAGGTTCTCTGCTCAACCAATCTCAAGATTTTCCCCTGAAGATTCAGATTCATGTCTCCAATCTCATCCAGAAAGAGTGTCCCTCCATCCGCCACCTCCAGAAGTCCCTTTTTCACTTCCTTGGCGTCTGTGAAGGCTCCCTTTTCATGACCACAGAGCTCATTCTCCAGCATCTGTTCCGGGAAATTGGCACAATTCACCGTAATGAAAGGCATGTTCTCCCTTTTGCTCCGGTCATGGATGGCGTGAGCAATCACTTCCTTTCCTGTCCCGCTGTCCCCTTGAATCAAGACCGTGGCTGCCTCACTCTGGGCAATCTTTTGGGCCACCTGGAGAATTCTTCCCATCTCCTGGCTGACCGCAACGATGTTATCAAAACCATACCAGCTTCTCTGCTCCTGCCTAAGATGTCTGACTTCCCTTTTGAGTTGCGAGGCTTCCAATGCCTTTTGGATGGATAAACGAACCTTGTTGAAGTCGAAAGGTTTAGTGATATAGTCAAAAGCACCCATCCTCATCGCTCTCACCACTTTATCAACTTCCTCATAGGCGGTGATCATGATGGGGATGATCCCCTTATCCATTTCGAGGGTCTTTGCCAACACTTCAAAACCATCCATCCCGGGCAATTTGATATCGAGAAGGACAAGATCGGGGGCCTCCTCCTTCACTTTTTCGAGGCCTTCCTCACCTGTCTCAGCCAAAAGGACCTCATACCCCTCCTTCTCCAGGTTTTGTTGGAGGGTCCAACGGATGAGATATTCATCGTCAACCACTAAGATTCTTGCTTCAGCCATCTCTCACTCCAAGAAACGCATAGCGCATGGCGTCACCCCCTCCCCGACCCTCCCCCCTCGACCCCGGTCCATACAGAGGGGGACGGGAAGGGTGGGGGGCTGCTCTTTGCCTCATTTCGTAGCCGGAAGGGTGACAATAAATTTTGTCCCCACGTTGACCTGGCTCTCCACTTCTACCCTTCCGCCGTGCTCTTCAATAATATTTTTTGTAATGGACAATCCCAACCCGGTTCCATCCGATCGGGTGGAGAAGAAAGGACCAAAGATCTTAGACAGGTTCTCCTTTGAAATTCCAATCCCCGTATCCTCAAAAATGATCTGGACTTCCTGAACTTCTTTGCCGTCATCCCTTTTCCTCGGGAGGGCATGAGTGGAGATGGTGAATGTTCCCCCTTTAGGCATGGCCTTCTGGGCATTGAGGATGATATTGAGGAAAGCCTGCTCCATTGAATTGGGATCCACCATGATTTTGGGTAGGGGAGAGAAGAATTTTCTGTCAATCTTTACATTCTCAGGCTTTCCCCGCTGTACCATGAAGAAAGTGACTACCTTATCCACTAACTGATTCATATCCGTTGGCAGGTAATCCTTCGGAACAGGTTTCGCGTAGTTCAGGAGATCCTTCACCAATCGTTCCAATCTATAAATCTGCTTTTGAATCTCATCGGTCACTTCTCTTCGAGGGTCCTCCTTGGGAAAACCATCTGCCAGGATCTGAATCGCTCCCTGGATCCCCGCCAAAGGGTTTCTGATTTCATGGGCCATCCCTGAAGCCAATTCACCGATGGAGGCCATTCGGTCAGCCCTCTGAATCAATTCCTGGTGATACTGCTCCGCCTCCCCCTTCGCAAGATGGAGTTTCTCAATCATCGCGTTGAGATTCTCGGCCAAGTTTCCCATTTCATCTTTGCTCTTTATATTGACCTTAGCACTCAAATCGCCCTCTTCCACTTTCCTCATGGTATCGGTTAACTTCTTGATCGGGATATTGATGAACCTTAAGAACAAAAATCCGAGCACGGAGGATAAGAACGCAATCGTGATGACGGCGAGGATAACCGAATGACCCTCAATCTTGGAGATCATGCTATCCATTCCCTTCAAGGAATGAGATACGGTGAGGACTCCGATGATCTTATTTCTTCGGTCGTGACACTGAAAACACTCCGGCCGGTTGGTGATAGGGTTATTGAAATAGTAGACCCTTTCTCCCTCGGTTCTTCCATTCTCAAGGCGTACCTTCTCCTCTTTAATGAAGTATTGGTTTTTCAGATAGGAATCAACGTCCAAAACCTTGTTGTTGAGATCTTCTTCGGTGACGGAGGCTTTGATCGTCCCATCGAGGGTAAAAAGATAAATCTTACGGATCTCCTTATAGGTGACATAGTTTTTCAAAATACTATGCATGTCAAAATGCCTTCCCTTCTCCATTGCCCGGACGACATTCTGCTCGATGAACTCTGAAATGATTTTTGTTTTTTCATGAGTCAGTTTTTCGATGCTGGCTTCATGGAGAGTGATATTCCACCAGACATTGAAGGAAATGGCGAAAATCAGAATCAGACTGGTGACAAAAATAACTTTGAAGAATAGAGAGGTAGGCTTTATGAGGGAATGCATTCCAAACCCCAGCTAATTTATACCCCGTTTACCTCTAAAAATCAACATACTTGGAACAATGGACGGAAGCGCAAAAATCCCCAAAGATGCGTGAATTACCCCACGAATCATGTTGTAGGGTTCACTTTTTGAAAATGGTTCAAAGTAAACTGCCCCGCAGCTCTGCTGCGGGGTATTAAAATTCAAAACCTATTTCCACGTTGTCATTCCTGCGGAAGCAGGAATCCAGTCCTTCCAAGCTTTTCTGGACTCCCGCTTTCTCGGGAGTGACGGTGATTTAGGGTTTCTCAGCAACCCGCTAAACCATTTCGCCTTCGGCGACCCTGTTTTCATCCGCCCAGCAGAGCTGAGCGGTATTCAACAGGGATTTTTATAAAAATTATAAAAGGTTGTTGAGCGTCCACGTTATAAATTGAGCAGAATAAAAACACTTTTGTCAAGAATAATTTTGTTAATTTATAACATACGAAACACTTTACGTTCCATACGATGGCCTTCTTTCAGAGAATATCCGCAAAATAGGTTAGTGATATAAAAAGGAAAGGGATGGGTGACCTGTTTCTTCCTATGGGGTCTCTTCTCTTGAGGGGATAATAGAACGATTGCCGATTTCGGAAACCTGATAAAGTTTAAAGACCCTGCAACTTTTACAATCTCTTTTGATACCAAGCAGGATCTCGCATTGCGTGTAGGCTATCTCCCAGCATGGCCTCTCCCGATAATGATAGGCGGAACAATTTTGGTAGACAAGTTTCGAACAATCTAATAGAATCCAACACGGCTCCTTTCCTTCCCAGAAATCCTTCATTCTCTCCTCCTCAATATTCTTGTCCATTCTAACCAAAACATAGAAAAATTCAATAGAAATAAAGACGAGTGAGCAAAATTCCTCACCCTTTTGAGGGAAATCACTTAATTTTCGAAATTAAGTCTTCGCTTCTCAACTATTAGAGGCATAGAAAAAATTGAATTATTTTAAAATATCGACAATTTACATTTTTATTGTCATTTTTTAATTTTGGGTGAATTTTCGGGTATATATCTTGCTAGTTAAATAATGACAAGTCCAGTAAAAAGGAGATAATGAAAGTTGAAAAAAGTGCTCATATACCTCTCCGTTATCTTCTTATCGTCTCTATTTGTCAATCATCCTACGTTTGGTGCCAATTCGCCACCGGTAAAGGGTGGGAAACTCCCTGTGATAAACCTCCCGGTCCCTAAGAATCCGAATGAAAAAATCTACCTGGGAATCTCAGGGGATGGGTTTTTCAAAATTCACCAGCTCAAGACTACGGCTGTACTGATTAAAATCTTTAACCTGTACTGTCCTGTCTGTCAGAGTACAGCATCAGCAATGGCTGAGCTCTATCATCAAATTGAAAATCATCCGGACCTTAAGGAGAAAATGAAATTCATCGGTATCGGGGCAGGTAATTCTCTTTTAGAAGTAGAGGGGTTTAAGCAAACAAATAATATCCCTTTCCCCGTCTTCCCAGATGAAGATTTTGAAATACACAAAGTTTTAGGAGAGGTCAGAACCCATTTTTCATCGCTACAAGAATGACCCGAGATGGCTCATATGAGATTGTTCACACCCATCTTGGTGCATTGACTCAAGTACAGGCCTTTATGGATCTGATGCTCGAAGCCTATGGAATTCATCAGGAGGATTTGAAGAAAAAAGAAAAGCTTGCAACCTCAACAGGGGATGAGTCTTCGTCGCCTGACGAATTGAAATTTAGGGTTCGCTGAGGGAAGGATGGCCATTCATTCTTATAGGATTTTAATTGCGGATGATGAATACTTGATTCGATGGTCCCTCTCTCAGGCCCTCTCGCAGGAGGGTTATGAAGTCATTGCAGTCGAAGACGGGAAGAAAGCCATCGAGGCGGCAAAAGCCCAATGCTTTGACTTCATCATTACGGATCTGGTGATGCCAGAATTGGAAGGATGGGAAGTATTGGAAATTGCAAAACAAATCGAGCCTCCGCCTCGAGTGATCATTATTACAGCCCATGGAAAAGATGAGACGAGAAAGAAAGCCATAGAGAAGGGGGCATGGGCCTACGTGGAAAAACCTTATATTATTGACAATATCAAAGATTTACTGAAGGGAGTTTTGAGGGAAAAGCCTGGATATAATCTTAATTAAAAAGGAGGATTGAAAGAGAGATGAAGAAAAGATTGATCGGTACAGGGATCCTTGTCGGTTTTGTTCTTCCCATCCTGATGGTTTCTGGTGTTTTTGCTGCAAAGGATGAAATCGTCTTCGATGCCCCTAATGGGAAAGTCACGCTCACTCATAAGAAGCATCACGAAACACTGAAGATTGAGTGTCTGAAATGTCACCACACCTGGAAACAGGGTGAAACCGCCGGCAAATTGTGCAGGGAGTGCCATAAGGCTCAAAAGGAGGAAAATACTCCTTCCGCAAAGGATGCTTTGCATAAGGACTGCAAGGGTTGTCATGATGAGGCAAAGAAGGCCAATAAGCCTGCCGGGCCAACAGGGTGCACCCAGTGTCATGTAAAGGCGAAGTAGGCTGAAACACTCTTCATAAACGGATCAAGACTGACTCGATGAGACCGAAATCATTCTAGGCTTGACGCGGAAGACGCAACTCCTTTTCCATAATTCGATCTAACACGTTCATACCTCCTTGCATTTTCGATGGCAATGCCACTCTGCATGGCAATGGCCGAGAGAAAATCGATATCATCCTCCGAAAACCGACAAGGAACAGAGGTGTAGAGACGAAGGACACCCATGATCCTCTCTCTGAAGATGATCGGGACAGAAATAATAGAGGCAATCCCTTCCCGCTTGGCTTCCCCAGGGTATTGAAGCCTGGGGTCCGAGGTGGCATCTTCAATAATGACCGGCTTGCCTTTGAGGGTATCCGAAATCGATTTGTCTGCAGAGAGAGGGCCTTTCCCAATATAATGATCGCTTAACCCATAGGATGAATTCACCTCCAATCTCTCTCCTTTGTCATCCAGAAGCATCAGCGTGCATCCTTTTGAACCGGTGGTCTCACAGGCTTTTTTCACAATCAGATGGAGAACTTCTTTAAGATCCAATGAAGCACTAATTGCCTTAGTAATATGCATGAAAGCAGAAAAATAAGTATATTCGCCCTCTTCCATCTTGCCTCACCCCCTTTTACAAACGTTATAAATTGAATTGGGATACTTAACTCATTGACTTCTGACTCTTCATCCCTTTCTTAATCAGATCCTTAAACATCACATAATGAGGCCCTTCTTCTGGAGGGGAAACATAAAGGGATAAAAGTATTAACCCCCCTAATGGAATAACCCAGATGACTGCGCCAAAGAGAAAGGTCATCACCATGGCGATGAATCCCTCAAAGAGAATTTCATATTTAATGATAATAAGCCAAGTCCCTACGAAACAGGTAAGGGTCCAGAAAAGCATTGAAAAATCAATAATAGAAGACAGCCACCGATTGCTAAAACGTTTGGTTTTCATTTCATCCTCCTTTCTCTCTGACAAAGATGGGGATCGAACCCTTTGTTTATAAATATTTTGAGAGGCGTCTCTTAGCTGAGAGAACCCTCTCTTCAGCCTCTCTCACCAATTTCTGGGCATAAGCGAAATTGTGGACCCCTTTGCTTTTATCCTCTCCCACCGCTTTGAGAAGGTCCTCTGCTTCTTTGGTTAGGGCTTCCACCATCTTTTTTTCTGGGTCAGGAACTGCTTTTCTCTGGACCTTCAAAGCTTCGAGAGAGTGTTTCAACTTTTTCATTTGTTCAGAGACTTCTCTTTGCCATTCGTCTGTCATTTCACTGTATCGAGTCTCATGGCACTGCGCGCAGGTCTTCTTAACCTCTGCCAAAGAATGGCGCCGTGAAATCGTGGTGTGGCATTCGACACACTTCACCCCCTCGGCCATCACATCCGCGTGCGCTTCTTTCTCTCCGAGGGCTTCTCCTTGGATAAACCTGACCTGAGTTTCATGACATTTCGTGCAATTTGATGCGGTTCGATGGTGGCAACTCAGGCACTCCATTCTTGTCTTGAGGATCTTTCCGTGTTGCTCTCCGGTGGCATGACAGTTGTGGCAGTTCAATATTCTTGCAATATGCTTTCGGTGGGGAAAAGGGAGGTTATAAATCTTGATCTTCACGTCCTCAAATCCCTTATGACATTTGCCACACTCTGAATGAGACACTTCCGTCGTCTTTGGCAAAGGAATGGTTCCTTTGGGATGGCATGTTGAGCACGAAGTTTTTTCCCGACGATGGCATTCAAAGCAGGCTTCCTTGGTGGGACGAAAGGTAGGTGGATCATGCGGGTCGTGATAGATATTGTAATGACAGGCGGTACAGGAATTTTTCAGTTGCTCGATATGGAAACGGTGTGGGATCGAAATATTATAAGGATTCAAATTGGGGGAAGTCCTTTCGATAGCGAAAACACCCGGGTGACAACGGATGCAGTTCGGATTGATCTGGTCCAGTTTGGCGGAAAAGCCAGCATGTTCCCCCCCGCTCTGGAGAGGAAAGATGTTGATGCTCGGCATCAGGGCATGGCCTGTCGCATGGCACTCTGAACAGCTGACCTTGGGATGCAAAGTCGATTGCTCCCAGAAGGAAGATTCTCTCTGCTGATGATGGCAGGTGATACAGAATTCCTTCTTGGTCGTGGTATAGGTGGGGAGCGTAATCGCAGCATTCACACCCAGTATGACCAGAATGCCCCCTAGGGTCCATGCCCAGAAAGGAAGATGAGGAATCTTGAATGTCAATTGAACCCTCCCTTACTCATTCGTGAGCAATCCCGGAACTCCGGCCTTTTTGCCGATAGCTTGAAGGGTATTGGCAATATCCAAGGTGATGGGAATAATGGTGCTGTTCTTCTCACCGGCGATTTCCGTGAGCGTCTGGAGATATCGCAACTGGAGGGCAGCGGGCTCAATGGAAATGATGCGGGCTGCCTGCCGAAGGGTCTCTGCGGCCTGGAATTCACCCTGTGCATGAATGACTTTTGCGTGTTTCTCCCGTTCTGCCTCCGCTTGTCTCGCCATGGCCCTCTGCATTGGATCAGGCAGCTGAACATCTTTCACTTCCACCACACTTACCATCACACCCCAGGGTTCCGTATGCTGATCAATGATCTCCCTCAAACGTTTGTTGATCTTATCCCGCTCGAAAAGGAGCTCGTCGAGGTCCGACTGCCCCAGGACACTTCTGAGGCTGGTGAGAGCAATCTGGTGGTTGCCTTGACGTAGTCGGCCACCTGAATCACCGCCTTAACGGGATCCACAACCATGAAGTAGACAACCGCGTCGACCTTAAGGGTCACGTTATCCTTGGTGATGACAACCTGTGGTTCCACCACCATGGTGACGACACGGAGCTCGACCTTAATCATTCGATCGACAATGGGGATGATGATATTGAAGCCAGGCTCTCTTGTTTTGATAAGTCGGCCAAATCGGAGAACCACGCCTCGTTCATACTGTCTGACGATCTTGATGGCGAGACCAAAAAAAGTGATTCCGACAAGCCCTAGGATAATAACTAAAGACATCCATCGAATGGTTTCCATTAATTTGTTCCCTCCTTATAATTTATTAGATTCTTACACGATTAAGTCTGAGAATTTATCTCTAACATTTTCGCCCCCTCACCCCACCCTCTCCCCCCCGGGGAGAGGGTGGGGTGAGGGGAGAATTTCAAATATCTTTGGCTAGATATTAGACCTTTCCTACTTTTACTACTGTATCCATCCATCCCTGTCCTCCTCCTGAAGGATCCTGTTGAATGGGTATGATAGGGTTCGGATGGACGCCTGTCCCGTGCTTCCCCCACCAGAGAAGATTGGTCTCCGGATCCTGACTCCGAAACGGTTTCCCTTGCGGGGTCCGACCATAGTTCCAACGCCCTAAACTGTCGGAGAGAGCAACCACCCGGGGATGGATTCCTTGTGTCACAAAAACCGGGGTGACTAAGGAGCCCAACGAAGAGGTGATCCTGACCCGATCCCCATTGCTCAAACTCATTTTTTTAGCCGTTTCTTCATTGATCCAGAGGGGATTTTGGTGGATAATTTCCATGAGCCACTTGCAGTTGGCCGTCTGGGAATAAGAGTGCACATTCCACTGAAATGTGACGAGATAAAATTCGCCCTCTTTCAGCTGCTGATGATGTGGAATTGGCAAATACGCGGGAAGAGAAGGCTCGAATTCATATTTCCCGGAGGGCGTCTTCAATCTCTTTCGTTCAGGTTTCAATTCGGAATTGACCCAGATCCCCTTATCCATCAGAAAATCGATCCCTCCGGCATCCACCAACTTAGGAATCTTACGGATCATAGCCTCGATATAATTTTCCATTCTCCCGAATCGGAAATAAGGTTCCATCCCTCCCCCCACTCGATTGGCAAGTTCAATAAGAATATCTGGGAAGGGGAGGGAGTATCCCATAGGTTTAACGATGGGTTGCCTCAAGGCGATGTAAGGAATCCCGTCCATCGGAGGAGGTGAGAGAAGATCCCACCGTTCCAGGTAACTTGCTTCCGGCAGCACGATGTCTGCATAGAGATTGCTTTCATTAAGGAATGGATCGATGGAGACGTGGAAAGGGATTTTGCTTTCATCCTGAAGGACATGAGAAATAAGTTTTGAATTCGGGCCCCTGTAAACGGCATTATCCATATGGGTCATCAGGACGCCGATGCGCTGTGCACCCCGACTGACCCGAACAAACAGGTTCTGGGAATCAGGGTTCGCCCTCAGTGATTTTGGAGGCTTCGGATCGGGGGGGTCGAGAAGATAAGCTTGGGGAAAGATGAAGCCCCCTTTCGTATCCAGACTTCCAACCATCGCATTGAGAAGCAGGATACTTTTCTGGTTTGAAGTACCATTGATATGTTTCAGGGCTCCCCCTCCTCCTATGGCCACACTTGGTTTCGCTGTAGCAAATTCCACCGCAATCCGTTTGATGTCCGTAGCCCGGACTCCGCTCACGCTCTCTGCCTTCTTGGGGGTGCAGGCGCTGAGGTGGCGCAAGAGCCGCGCAGGAGAGGTATTGGTCCATCGTTCAATAAATTCCTTGTCCCAGAGGCCCTCATTGGCAATGACATAGGCCATGGCCAGGACCACTATGCCATCGGTCCCAGGGATGATCGGAAACCACTCATCACTTTTTCCAGCGGTCTGAGAGATTCTCACATCAAAGGTGACTAATTTTGCGCCCAAATTGATCCTGGCATCGATCAGTCTCTGAATGAAAGGGACAAATAAATAATGGGATTCGTAAGGATTGGCTCCAAAGTTGAGAATATATCGGGTATGGGACACATCACCCACTCCGATGGAGTGACCGGATACATCATGAATGGCGAAGGCCCCATTTGGAGATTCCAGAACCGCATGATGAAAAGTGGTTGAACTGTCGAAGGCGGAAGCAAATCTCCAGGCCAAATCATTACTGGACAAATCCCACACATTACGGAGGATGAAATCATGGTGCTGCTTTTCGGCCTGGAGCGCTTTCAGCCGGAAGGTAATCTCATTAAGAGCTTCGTCCCAAGAGATTTGCTTCCACCGACCCTCGCCTCTTTTTCCAACTCGCCTCAATGGAGAGAGGATGCGATCAGGATTATAAAGGTGGTTCAGCCCTGCAATCCCTTTGGCACAAAGCCTTCCCCGACTATTTGGATCGAGGGGATTTCCCCCGATGTTAATGACCTTTCCATATTCTAAATATCCTAAGACCCCACAACTGGCTGGACACATCATGCAGACACTGGGGATCGATTTCCGCATTCGCCCGGTGGTTCGGGAGACACTCTTCCCTTTTTCCGCAGGGGCTGGTTCTCCTTCGAGCGGTAGTCCTGTGGCTAAGACGGCCATTCCTCCTACGCTCCATTTGATGAAATCTCTTCGGTTCATTCCGGACATCTGTTTTCCTTCAACTCAATGGAATGCTCAATCCCCCAATCACCATGATGCAGCGCATGGCAAAGATCCCAATCATCACTAACACGGAGGCAAGGGCAAGCCCCGGAATCCAGTGCCTCGTGAACGGAGAAAGGAGGAGCAAAAGGGGGATGATTGCTCCTAAAGTGAGCTCGACTCCGAGGAAAAGGAAACTGAATTGCCCATTGAGAAGCATGAGAGCAGTCTTATATGCTTCCGTTGTGGAGGTGAGAAGGACCGAGAGATCCATCCCGATCAGGATGAGGTCTAAAACGATACTGACGACTAAGAATTTTCCCAGAGCGTAAATGAGAGCACGATCCGGCTCTTTCCCTCTTTGGATGATAAAATCCTTAACGATCACTACAAGAATCATCAGGGCGAGACCGGAGACCATGGCTGAAACAAGAAAGATGGGAGGCATAATGGCCGTATTCCATAACACCCTCGCCTTTCCCAGGGCAAGGATGAACCCCGTATAACCATGAACCAGAAGAGCGAGAGGAATTCCGAGCAGACCAAAGAATTTGGTCCTCTTCATATCCCCTTTGAACATGAAATACCCATAGACCACACAATTCATTGGATAAAGAGTTAAGAGAAAGGTCCCCCAGGTGATAGGTGAGGTAATCCTAAGGTAGAGAATGAGGTGCCAGAACCTCAGGGGTTGCTCAAGATCAATGAGCAGAATCATAGGAGCAATCACCAAAAGAAGGGTAGCCATCACCACTCCAATCTTCCCCAGGGGTTTGAACTTGAGCATTCCAAATCCATAAGCCATTGTGGAGATGATAAAGGACCCTGCACTCAAACCTGTCAGGTAGAAGTAGGTAGCAATAAGGACACCAAGAGGCATTTCATGTTCAATATTGTAAATAATATTTACGTCCATTCCTTCCTCCCGGCGAAAGGGTCCATGGCATCTAGATCGGCGGCAATGTAATAGACCTGTGGATAGGTTCCCATTTCGGGCTTCAATACTTGGAAGGGATGTTTGGAAATGAGCTTCGTGACCTCCTCCTCAGGATTGTTCAGGTCTCCGAAGACGCGAGCCCTGGCAGGACAGACCTCGACGCAGGCGGGCTCTAAGCCTGCATAGACCCTGTGATGGCAGAAGTAGCATTTTTGGACGATAGGGATAAGAGGGTTAATATATCTTGCATTATATGGGCAAGAGGCGAGGCAGTATTTGCAACCGATACATCGGTGTTCATCTATGATAACAATCCCGTCTTCCCGCTTCCAAGTCGCCTGAACAGGACAGTTGATGACGCAGGGTGGGTGATCACATTGATTGCAGAGGTTAGGAAGAAAGTGACGTGTAATGTTTGGATACTTTCCTTTTTCAATAATCTTCACCCAAGAGCGAAATATTCCTAAAGGAACGCGGTTTTCTGCCTTACAGGCCACCGAACAACTATGGCAACCGATACAACGTCTGAGATCGATCACCATAGCATATCTCTTTTGTTTCATTGGGTTATTCTTCATCTTTTCTAGATTGTAGTTTATTTTTCTAAAGTGTTTTTGTCTATCGGTCAATCCACCTAAATTTCAAAAAAAATCCAACCTTCCTCGGAGGATAGGGTAAGTTTGAGGAAGGTCTTTATCGATCATGTCCAGATTGAACTTAATCGCTGTTAAGGCCTGTCCGATTTCGTCATGGAGTTCCCTTGAGATTCGCCTTCTTTCATTTTCTTGTGCTTCGATGATTTGGGAGAGATATTTCCGCTCCAATCTCATCTTATCCGTGAGTGCCCTCGCCATGAAGTTAAAAGTATCTGCTAACCTCTTGATCTCGTCGTCGCTTTTGAAGGTAACGGTTCTTCTAAAATCACCGTGGCTAATCAGGGAAACCGTCTCTACAAAATGCTGGAGTTTCTTGATCACCAATTGATTCAGAGCAATGCCGATCACGAAGGTGGTGGTCCCGATGGTAAAGAAGAGAAGTAGGATGTTTTCCTTCCATTCTGCCCGTAGCTGTTTCTCAATATTATTCAGGGTGAAGTCGGTGACAAGAACTCCGGTGATATTCTCTTCAGGCTTATGGCAGGAGAAACACTCCTTCCGATTGGAGAGAGGAAAGAGTGGGTTGACAAAATAGATTTTTAACATCCGCACTATAGTAACGGCTGAGAGATTCGGACAGACAGATGTCCTCTTGAGATTAGAAGCAATTTCTATTCCAAAATCTCAACCGATTTTTCCCTCTGCAAGAAGATAAAGGATTGACCAAAAATCCTTGAAATTCAGTCTTTTGGATGAAATCAAAAGGATCTCCTTACCTCGAATGAAACATAGAGTCAAAGGATAGGTTATCCACTATGGAAAATCTCCCACCATCCTGTGGATTTTCACGCAGTGAGAGTTTAATTTCAATGATGCAGGTCCTCTCCATTCTTACTCTCCAGAAGGCCAATTGAAATCCATACTTTTCATTTGATTAATTTTTTTTTATAGGCTATTTAAACAAAGTGACTAATTTAAAGGAGAATTATAGATGAAAAAAGAGACAGTGATTCTTGCCGTTGTGATTGCCTTTCTCGTCGGATTTATTACGGGTGCAACGGTTGCCATCCTCAAAGGGAAAAAGGGAGTCGAAGGGCCGGCGATGGTCCAGAAGCCTCAAACGGCTCCAATGCCCGCTCCTCCAGGCCCCTCTCCTCTCGAAGTCGCCTCGAAGATAGAAACGCT